>ERZ1034973.762-NODE-762-length-21396-cov-7.053278_pt1 | contig 21396 bp, 11 predicted proteins | sample MGYA00520686_ERZ1034973 | MGnify/ENA primary metagenome ERZ1034973 (study PRJEB33766, sample SAMN09781775) | gut metagenome | biome: gut microbiome | host: Homo sapiens | place: Madagascar | study: EMG produced TPA metagenomics assembly of the PRJNA485056 data set... | reverse complement strand
GAATTTGGCAAAATAAGCCACTTTTGTTTGTTTATTATGTAAATTAATGATTAAAAGCGTGTTTTTTAAAGTTTGTTTAGTGTTAAAGCACCACCCGAAGCCGCCAAAACTTGCTTTGTCAAGAACCGCTGACAACGGTTTCATAAGAAAAGGCGGCATTTATTTTGCCGTTCGAATAAAATATTGTAGATTTGCTCACTCAAACACTGCAAGAAGCCACAAATGTCAATATTAGATTTTCTTTTTGGCAACAAGTCATCAGACAACAGCACAAGCGACACTGCCTATGTCGTCGACGCAACGCCCCGACACCGCAATGCCGGCAACTATGCCTTTGTTGATGCCGAAGTGGGAATGAAAGACCATAAGGTGCATGACATTGGCTCCTTACGGCACGACGGGGCCCTGTTTCACAACGCAAACAAGGCGGAACTTGCAACCTTTCTGCAAGACATCGACTATGTATGTGGGCACAACATCGTGCATCATGATGCCAAATATCTTTTTGACCAACCGCCGTTTACCACAGCACAGAAAAGCCAGTGGCTACTTGTCGACACCCTCTATATGTCGCCGTTACTGTTCGCGGCAAGGCCTTGCCACAAGCTTGTGAAGGACGATAAGCTGGTCTCTGACGATGTTAACAATCCGGTGAACGACTGCAAGAAAGCCCGCAGCCTGCTGTTCGACGAGATAGCACAATGGAACATGTTGTCAAGAGACGAACAGAGCATTTTCGCCACTTTGCTCTTCAAGGAAAAAGAATTTGAGGGGTTCCTTTCAATGGTCAACGCCTTTGGCTTGCGCATGCTGCGGACAAACAGACCAGACGACCGTGAAGACATTGACTACCCCATGCTTGAGCGACAGATAAAGAAGCAATTTGCAGGGCGCATCTGTGGCCATGCTGATATCGTAACCATGGCCATGAAGCATCCGTGCGAACTGGCATACGCCCTCGCCCTTGTCGACACCAACGACTATCGCTCCGTCACACCAGGATGGGTGCTCTACAACTATCCGGAAGTGGAGCACATCATGCTGCTGCTGCGCCACCGGCGATGTGCCGACGGATGCGACTACTGTAACACCTTCCTCGACATTCACCAGAACCTGAAACAACACTTTGGCTATTCTTCGTTCCGCACCTACGACGGGCAACCGCTTCAGGAGCGTGCGGCACAGGCAGCGGCCGACGGCAAGTCGCTGCTCGCCATATTTCCCACAGGCGGCGGCAAGTCGCTCACATTCCAGCTTCCCGCCCTCATGGACGGACGCTCTGTTCACGGCCTGACGGTGGTCATCTCCCCGCTCCAGTCGCTCATGAAAGACCAGGTAGACAATCTTGAGGCACGCGGCATTACCGATGCCGTGACCATAAACGGTCTGCTCGACCCCATATCGCGCTCGCTCGCCATTGAGCGTGTGCAGAACGGCGATGCCTCACTGCTCTACATCTCGCCAGAGATGCTGCGGTCCAACACCATAGAGCGCATACTCATGGCTCGCCATGTGGTCAGGTTCGTCATTGACGAGGCACACTGCTTCTCCGCCTGGGGACAAGACTTCCGTGTAGACTATCTCTACATCGGCAAATTCATAAAAAAATATCAGGAGCACAAGCAAGGCTCCTGCACCGTGCCCGTGTCGTGTTTCACGGCTACGGCAAAGCAGAAAGTGGTGCAGGACATCTGCGACTACTTCAGACATTGGCTGGGCACAGACCTTGAGCTGTTCGCCTCGTCGGCATCGCGCAAGAACCTCCAGTACAAGGTTATACATGTCGACTCAGACGAAGACAAGTATGTCAGGCTGCGCGAGTTGCTTGGCGAGAGCTTATGCCCCACAATCATATATGTGTCGCGCACCAAGCGCACCGTCGAACTGGCATCCCGTTTATCGCGCGACGGCATGAAGGCTCTGCCGTTCAACGGCAAGATGTCGCCCGACGACAAGATCAAGAACCAAAACGCCTTCATGTCGGGCGAGGTAGACATTATTGTCGCCACGTCAGCATTCGGCATGGGCGTGGACAAGAGCGATGTGGGGCTGGTGGTCCACTACGACATTTCCGACTCGCTTGAGAACTATGTGCAAGAAGCCGGACGCGCCGGGCGCAACCCCTCGCTGTCTGCCCGCTGCTTTGTGCTCTACGCCGACAACGACCTTGACAAACATTTCATTCTGCTCAACCAGACAAAGCTGAGCATCAGCGAGATACAGCAGGTATGGCAAGCCATAAAGAGGCTCACGCACAACAAGTCGCGCCTGCAATGTTCAGCCCTTGAGATAGCCCGACAGGCAGGATGGGACGATTCGGTGGCCGACATAGAGACTCGTGTGCGGACAGCCATTGCCGCCCTGGAACAAAGCGGCTACATTGAGCGCGGCAACAACATGCCTCATGTCTATGCCACGGGCATCACCGTGCGCAACATGGACGAGGCCCGTCAGCGCATAGCCTCGTCGTCGCTCTTCGACAAAGAAGAGGTGGAGAATGCGGTGAGAATAATCAAGTCGCTCATATCGCAGAAATACATATCGCGCGCACAGGATGCCGAGGCAGAGTCGCGTATCGACTACCTCGCCGACATCCTCGGCCTGAACAAGCACGAAGTGGTGTCGGCTGTAGGACGCATGAGGCAGGAAGGCATTCTTGGCGACACCAAGGATATCTCCGCCTTCATGCAGGACGTTGGCAACGAGCGCAAGGCCATGCACAAGCTCGAATGTTTCGCCAAGCTGGAACAGTATGTGCTGAGCAACATCCCCGACGACGCGCTTCGCATCTCCTACAAGCAGCTCAACGACAAGGCTGTGCACGACGGGCTGGAAGAGTCGACAGAGAAGCACATTCGCACGCTTCTCTATTTCCTGGTTGTAAAAAACTATACGCGCAAGAAGGAAGACGGAATCCAGAACCTGGTTATAAGCCGTCAGGCAGACATGAAGAACACGCTCGCGCGCTTCGAGAAGCGCCTCAACATCTGCCGCTTTGCCATAGGATGGCTATACGCGCGTGCTGCAAATGCAGAGGGCGAGGCAGCAAAGAACGGCGTGGTCAACTTCTCCGTTGTGGAGCTGCTCAACGACCTCAATGCCGGGAACCACTCGCTGTTCTACAACGGCGAAGAGCTGAAAATAGAGGACATCGAGGAGGCTCTGCTGTATCTCTCCAAGATTGGCGCCCTAAAACTGGAGGGAGGCTTTCTCGTGCTCTACAACGCCATGACCATCAACCGCAAACAAATGGACAACCGCGTGCGCTACAAACAGGACGACTACCGCATGCTCAACGAATTCTACAAGCAGAAAATACAGCAGATCCACATTGTCGGCGAATATGCCAACCTGATGGTGGAAAACTATGATGCCGCCCTGCGCTATGTGCACGATTATTTCAACATGGACTACCGCCTGTTCATTGACAAATATTTCAAGGGCGACCGCGCAAGAGAGATTGAACGCAACATCAGTCCGGCAAAGTTCAAGCAGCTGTTCAATGACCTTTCGGAAAAGCAGAAAGCCATCATCGACGACCATGCATCACGGTGCATCGTAGTGGCCGCAGGACCGGGAAGCGGCAAGACGCGCGTGCTTGTACACAAGTTGGCCTCGCTGCTGTTGCTTGAAGACGTGAAGCACGAGCAGCTGCTCATGCTCACCTTCTCGCGCGCTGCAGCCACCGAGTTCAAGCAGCGGCTCATGCAGCTCATCGGCAACGCCGCCCACTTCGTCGACATCATGACGTTCCACTCTTTTTGCTTCGAGCTGCTCGGACGCATAGGCAATCTTGACGACGTGAACAGCGTGGTGGTAAAGGCTGCCGAGATGATAGAAACAGGTGAGGTGGAGCAAAGCCATATAGGCAAGACCGTGATCGTAATAGACGAAGCGCAGGACATGAATGCAGACTCATGCCGCCTGGTGAACGCACTCATGCACAGCAACGAAGACATGCGTGTCATTGCCGTCGGCGATGACGACCAGTGCATATTCTCTTTTGCCAACGCCAACCCACAATACATGTATAACCTGAGCAAGACAGAGGGCGGGCGTTTTGTGGAGATGACCGACAACTACCGCTGCGCAAAAAAGATTGTCAGTTCTGCCAACGAGTTCGTGAAACTTATCAGTGGACGACTGAAGCAGTCGCCCATCGTCTCAATGAACAAACAGGAAGGCACCGTGCGCATAACCCACCACGGCTCACGCTACATGTATGACCCGTTAATGTCAGACATCACGGCGAGCAAGCTGCAAGGCTCCACATGCGTGCTCACCCAGACCAACGAGGAGGCCGTGACGGTCATGGCGTTGCTGCGCCGACAGGGAATAGTGGCCAAACTCATACAGACAATGGGCGACCTGAGGTTCTGCAATCTGGCGGAGGTAAGATATTTCGCCAAATGTCTCGCACGACACAAGACGTCGCCGGTCATCAGTGAGGAAGCATGGACAGAGGCAAAAGACAAGACCTTTGCCAAATACAGGCGGAGCACAGCCCTCCCTTATCTCTGCAGATGTGTTGAACTGTTTGAGAAGACCAACAAGGACAAATATTACAGCGACTTCGGCGAATATCTGTTCGAATCGAAAGTGGAGGACTTCCACGAAACATCCGGCAACGAGATTATCGTGTCGACCATACACAAGGCCAAGGGACGCGAGTTTGACAATGTGTTCATGCTCGTTGACGGACGGCAACAACTTACTGACGAACGGCTGCGTTGCTATTATGTGGCAATGAGCCGCGCACGTCTGAACCTGTCCATACACACCAACGGCACGGCTTTCAACAGCATCACGTCGGCTACGCACGTCGCCGATGCCCATTCCTACGGAATGCCGACGGAGATCGTCATACAGATGTCACACAAGGACGTGAACCTCAGTTTCTTCCAGCATTGCCACAACGATGTGCTAACCTTGCAAAGCGGCGATCCTCTGACGTGCGACGACAACACCCTGCATACACCTTCAGGCAAAATTGTTGCCGAGTATTCGGCGGCGATGCGTGAGCGTATAGCGAAACTAAAAAAATGGGCTATGTGCCAACAGCAGCGACAACACGGTTCATTGTGGCATGGAAACGCAAAGATGCGCCCAAAGAAGAGAAGGAGACAGCCGTGCTGCTTGCCGATCTGAAACTGGTAAGACAACAATAAAAACACCTCCCTCTAAGCGAAAAACGAGGAAACCGTATGTTCTTGGTTTCCTCGTTTTTTTCTTATTTTTTTCTTATTTTTCCATGTCTTGTTCATGCGAAGAAATGTATAAATATGCAAAAAGAGAGGAAAAATGAATAAATATCCAAAAAACGCGATTGCAAGCATTTATATCGGTTTTTCTTTCTGTTTTCAAAAACAAGGGGCTTTCAACTTATTGTTTTTGTTAACAACTCTTAAAAACAGGGTGGTTTTGTCAAAGAGCCTCTTTGAGGCTGTCAAAGGGCCTTAATGAGCTTGTCAAAGAGCCTCTTTGAGGACGTCAAATGGGCACTTTCAAATCGTAAGTTGGGCTCTTTTAAAACGGCTCTGAAAAAGGCCCGGAAAATGCATAAATATGCAAAAACAGCTTTCATAAAAAAGAGAGGGACTTTCTGCTTTTTTCTTGTCCCGACTGTTTGATTTTACCAAAAAGCGGCGATAGAGGTGCTAAATCTATGTTTCTTTTATGAGATTTAGCACCTCTATCGCCACTTTTTATGCAATTTGACAAGAAGATATTATGCTATTGTTTGCACAAATTCGAGATAGCATACAATGGGTTAATGGCGATTCGCCTAACAGCATTGTCATCTTGGACATCTTGATTTTCTAAGAGGGCAAAGTTTTCGAGCGAACACCTATAGGCATCATTCAAATGCTTGTTGCGCATAAATAAGCGAAGACTCTTCATCTTGCCGCTCGTTCCTGCCTTACACTCTATAGGCATCACTTTCATGTTCCTAACTATTACATAATCTATCTCTGAAGAAGTTCCGTTTACTACATTCTCCCAATAATACAAGTCATGCTGCGAACGAGGATTGCTGTATTTCACAAGTTCCCAGCCCAGCATCATCTCAGCCAATCCGCCCTTGTTGACAAGGTCGTCGGCAGCACCAGCCAAAATCAACTCCGTCAAAGGTTGGGAACCACCAAAATCCATATTTAAGATGCTAAGCAGCAATCCACTGTCTAAATAGATGTACTTTCGAAACTTATCGTTGACCTCACTTCCTAAAGGGAGCCCATTAGCGGCAGTATGGCTCACACGCTTCACGATGCCTGCATCACAAAGCATCTGCAAAGCTTTTTTCACATCATCTGCTCGATAACCGCCCTCCACCTTACTATACATAAACTTTCCACCGATTTGCAAGATGACGCTCTGCAGGGTGTTACGAAGCAATATAGGGTCAACTTTGTTAGCATATTTGGCGAAGTCATCATAATAGGTTTGCTGGATGTCCTCCTGTTCTGCCTGACATTGGTGATAATCCTTTGTCTCAATCCAAGCCTTGACACACTCTGGCATGCCACCTACCATAAGGTATGTGCGATATTGTTGAACCAAATCATTATGAAATGCAGCAAACAGAGGATGAGCATAATCGGCATTTTGCTTTTCCGTCAAGAGTCCGTCCTTACCTTGCGCCACAAGAAATTCGTCAAAGGACATAGGATACATGAAAAGGGAACGAATACGCCCCACCCCAAATGAAGATAGATCTTTCAGAGCGAACTCCAATAATGAACCTGCCGCCACGACGTGAAGTTCAGGGAAATCTTCCTTGAAAAACCAAAGTCTCTTGATAGCATCTGGACAAGACTGTATTTCATCCAAGAACAACAAGGTCTCACCCGGCACAATTGGCTTAGAGAATATCAGTCCTAAGCGATTAGCTATCTCATGCACATCGCTCAACTGCTCAAATATCTCCTTGAAGTCATCTCGACTCTCGAAATTGACCTCAATATAATATTTGAATGTCCTTCCTAATTGCCTAATGGCTGAAGATTTGCCTACCTGCCTTGCACCTCGCAACAAAAGAGGTTTATGCGTGGTTGCATTCTTCCACTCTAAAAGATACTTGTCTATCGTTCGTTGTATATACATAATTCTATTATTTTATTCAAATCGCTGAAGAAAGACAGCACATCTATGTGCAAAGATACAACTTTTTGATAAAATAAAGAGGAATAGCACCCCTGTTTTTGATAAAATAAAGAGGAATAAACACCACAAAAATGATAAAATAAAGAGGAATAACACCCCTATTTTTGACAAAATAAAGAGGAATTATGAAGAAAAGCCCCATCTATCACCTCTAACGGCCTAATTTCTCGCCAAATGTCGTTGGGGTAGGCACAAAAAAAAAGGACGGTACGAATCACTCGCCCCGGCCTTTCAAAGAATAATGTTATCGCACGTTGGTTTTCACTAAAGCAATAACGCTTAGGAGGGTCACAAATGCAACACCTGCCAACAATGCGGTTGTTTCAAAATCTAATAACATAATCTTTACCTTAAATCTATCAAACTACTAACCTAATGAAAAAACGTTGCATTCTCACGAACACAATGCAAAGGTAGTGTTTTAAGACAAAAATAAAGAATGTTATGCGAAAATTCTTTATATTTTTTACAAAAATTCACACTCGAGTAATGTCGTTAACTTAAACGGCGGGACAGGAAAACTGAAGAAGGGCGGCTCTTCGGCGTTTGTTTGCTGCGAAGAATCAGTTGATTACCGACACCGTGCCGTCGGGAGCGCAGGAGGCATGGTAGCGGTTGAGCTTACGCCCGTTGTCGCCCGATGCCACGTTGCCGCCCGTGTTGAGGTTATACTGGCGGTGGCAGACGGCACATGACGCCATGCCCGAGGTGGAGAGAGTCAGCTGACGCGACTTCACCGGTATGGCGTCGGGTGAGAAGCAGTTGGGACACTCGCCGTCGAAGGCATAAAACTGCTTGGGGTCGTCGAGGTTGCTCCAGCCCACTATCAGCGAGCCGTTCAGCCCCAGGAGCACGGTCGTCTGCTTGTCTTCCTGGGTGAATATCACGTTGTCGGTCAATCCCGCATTGTTTTCAAAATGATAATGTTCTGCGCCACCGATAATGGTCTTTGTGACCTTACAGAACACGCCTGTGCCGCTGGTGGCGCCCATGAGCGCTGCCGACTGTCCGTGGCGCTGGGTGTTGAACACGAAGCGGCAAGGGTAAGAACAATACTCGTTCTCGTCTGACGAGCACGAGAGCAGCAACACGGCCATGAGGCAACAGCCCATGAGAGCTGCTGCCAAGCGGGTGGGGCGGGTAAGGCTGGCTGCACGATGTCTCGCCAAAAAGGAAGAAACCAAGGTTTTCAACATTTTTCTCTCAAGTTTCGAATATAAACAACAAGACCTCTATCAGATGGTTACAAGCTTAAACCCAAATCGGTCATTAGGCCGTTTTATGTATTATTTTATAACTGCTTGCAGTCTTTTGTTTTTTATAAGTTGTCTTTTGCTTGTTTTTAATTCGCAATAGCTCGCTATTACTCATTAAAAGCCAAACAAAATCCATTCTTCTAAAAATCCAAAATCCAAGCAAGCCCTAACGACCGATTTGGGTTAAATGGCTGCTAACCATGCGAATAAGATATTTTTGCGCTTCGCGCATTTTTTTTAACATTCTTGCGCTCCGTAGGTGCTCAGGCGCTTTGCGGAGTATGAACATCAATTTTCCGCGCGAAGCGCGTATTAATGATAATTAATGGGTCATTAATGAACATTGATGTTTAAGAAAAAACACGAGCGCGAAGCGCGATGTAAATATTAATCTTTGCGAAAGTTCAGCTTTTTCAAGCCCTTATCGCAGCAGGTTCTTCTCTGCCTCGTCCACGCGGCTGAAGGTAAACTGTGCGAGGGTGTCGTCCATGAGCTGTGCTATGCGGTCGTTGCACAGGTTGCCGATGGAGCCTTCGTGGGTGTGGTGAATGTCGTGAGAGGCACGGAAGGTGCCGGCCTCGATCTCCAGACCCACGGTCTTGTAGGCATCGCGGAAGGGCATGCCGTTGGCAGCGAGGCGGTTAACCTCCTCCACGGAGAACATGGGGTCGTACATGGGGTTGTCGAGGATATGCTCGTTCACCGACATCTTGTTTATGATGTAGGCAGCCATCTGCAAGCAGTCTTTCAGCTCGTCGAACGCAGGGAGGAACACCTCCTTGATGATCTGCAGGTCGCGGAAATAGCCCACGGGCAGGTTGTTCATGATGAGCATGATCTGCTGCGGCAGACTCTGCAGCTTGTTGCTCTTGGCCCTGATGAGCTCAAACACATCGGGGTTCTTCTTGTGGGGCATTATCGACGAGCCGGTGGTACACTCCTTGGGCAGCTTCACGAAGGCGAAGTTCTGACTGTTGAACAGGCATGCGTCAAACGCCATTTTTGCCAACGTGCCGGCCACGGTGGCGAGGGCAAAGGCCACGTTGCGCTCCATCTTGCCACGTCCCATCTGGGCATAGACCACGTTATAGTCCATCGAGTCGAAGCCCAGCAGCTCGGTGGTCATCGTGCGGTTCAGTGGGAACGACGAGCCATAGCCGGCGGCAGAGCCGAGGGGGTTGCGGTTGGTCATGCGCCAGGCGGCGAGGAGGTAGAGCATGTCGTCGGCAAGCGATTCGGCATAGGCGCCAAACCACAGTCCGAAGCTGCTGGGCATAGCCACCTGCAGGTGTGTGTAGCCTGGCATGAGCACGTTCTTATATTGCTCGCTCTTCTGCAACAGCTCGTCAAACAAGATCTTCACGCTGTCGACCACCTCGCGCAGCTCATGGCGTGTGAAGAGCTTCAGGTCAACGAGCACCTGGTCGTTGCGCGAGCGGCCCGAATGGATCTTCTTGCCCATGTCGCCGAGGCGCTGTGTGAGCATCAGCTCCACCTGCGAGTGCACATCCTCCACGCCGTCCTCAATAACAAACTGCCCGCTGTCGGCCACGGCATAGATGCGCTTCAGCTCGGCAAGGAGCTGTTGCAGCTCATCTTTCTCAAGCAGCCCGATGCTCTCAAGCATGGTTATGTGGGCCATGGAGCCCAGCACGTCATATTTGGCGAGGTAGAGGTCAAGCTCGCGGTCACGTCCCACGGTGAAACGCTCTATCTCCTTGTTCACTTCAAAGTTTTTTTCCCAAAGTTTGTGTGCCATATAGTCATTGTTTTTTTGTTGTGAGAGAGATGATGGGGGAGGGGCATCTCCTGTTTTTTCTTGTCAGTCTTTATACGGAATCATGGCGAGCATGTCGGCCACCTTTTCCACACCCTCCTGCAGGGGCTTGCTCACCATGGCCTTAAGCATGAAGGGAATGTCGCCTTTGACGGTGAGCTTCATCTTGCATGAGGTGTCGGTGACGGGCAGGAGCTGTATCCACATGTTGAGGGTTATGGGGCTGTTTTCTGTCTCAAACTTGATGGTCTTCGGCTCTTCGCGCTCAACGATGCGGAGCTTTATCTCGCCCACCATGGGTGCCTGTATGGAGAGGCTGTCGGTGTCGAAGGTGAGGTCCTTGAGCTTGTCTATGTGCTCAAGGGCTTCCTTTGGCAAGCGGTCACGGTTCTGCTCCACGCCGTCCTTGAGGGCCTGGAGGTTACTGAGGTCACTGAGCGTGGCATAAACCGCCTGCTGTGTGTGGGGTATCTGCTTAATGTTGCTTTCGAATGTAGACATGTTTTAAAGGTAAAAAGGTAAAAAGGTAAAAAGGTAAAAAAACATTCTTGCTCGTTTCTTTTTAACCGCAAGCTGTACTTGGGTTTCTTTTAACTGCAAGCTTCCTTGGGCTGCTTTTAACCGCAAGCTGTCCTTGGGCTGCTTTTAACCGCAAGCTTCCTTGGGGTTCTTTTAACTGCAAGCTGTCCTTGGGGCTGCTTTTAACCGCAAGCTTCTTGGGGCTGCTTTTAACCGCAAGCGATTCTTGGGTTTCTTTGCTGTTTTTGAGCCGCAAGCTATTTTGTTTTTAACCTTTTGGCCTTATACCTTGATTTATAAAAATTTGATGGGTTAAAGAGAAAAAAGTAAAAAGGTAAAGAGGTAAAAAAACTCAAAAACAAGCCCATAACCCGATGGTCTTAAAGAGTTCTCAACGACGTCAGCCTTTTTTACCTTTAAAAGGGTCTATCGAATTCTTCACTCTTCGTTCTTCACTCTTCCCTTCCAAAGGCGTCAGCCTTTTTTACCTTTTTACCTTTTTACTTTTTTACCTTTATTTAAAGTTTGCCGGGTCCTTACGCCACTCGTGCAGCAGCTCCACGTCGCTCTCGGCGATGTAGCCGGTAGCGAGAGCCTGCTCTACGACGTGCTCATAGTCGGTAAGGGTCTGCAGTTCAACGCCAGCGTCGGCAAAAGCCTTTGCAGCCACTGGGAAGCCATAGGTGTAGCTTGCCACCATGCCCACAACCTCGTAGCCAGCCTTGCGCAGAGCCTCAACAGCCTTCAGGCTGCTGCCGCCTGTAGAGATGAGGTCCTCGATGACCACCACCTTTGAGCCAGCGGGCAGCTCTCCCTCAATGAGGTTGCCCATGCCGTGGTCCTTAGCCTTTGAGCGCACATAGACGAACGGCAAGTTAAGCTCGTCGGCAACGAGCGCACCCTGAGCGATGGCACCTGTAGCCACGCCAGCCACGGCTGTGGCCTGTGGGAAGTGCTCCATTACGGCATGCACGAGCTGCAGCTTCACGAAGTTGCGCAGTTCGGGGAACGAGAGGGTCTTGCGGTTGTCGCAGTAGAACGGCGATTTCCAACCCGAAGCCCATGTGAACAGGTCGTTGGGCTGAAGCTTTATTGCCTTGATGTCGAGCAGTTTTTTTGCAAATACTTTCTTAAGTGTGTCCATATCGTTATTTTTTTAAAATGATTCTTCTTTTAAAAGACCAAACACCTTTTTAGAGGCAAAACCCTTGGCAGGGTTATAAAAACCTTGTGTCGGTTATAAAAAAACTCTTCAGGTTATAAAAAGACCCTTTTGCCGGTTATAAACCCCTCTTTCAGGTTCTAAAAAACATTTTCCATGTTATAAAAGACCTTTTTCAGGGTTATAAAAACCCTTTTTCAGGTTCTAAAGCCCTCTTTTTGTCTCAGATGTTTGGAAACGTTCTCTGTTTCAATGTGCAAAGTTAGTCAAAAGTTTGTAATTGTCAAACTGAATTGGCGCAAAAGAGTTTAGACATGCACAGCTTGCTTTCTTATCGTAACCATAAGTAGGTGTTCAAAATTAATCGCATATATGAATCTTATAAAAAAGGTTATGCTTTCAAATGCCTCTACGCCCTCTTTTGGCCTGTATGCCCAGCTCTCATCGGTCGTGTAGCCCGCTACACTCCCTCTTCGGAGCTGGACATAAAGACCAAAATATGGCATAGAATCATTTAAATTAATTTTGAACACCTACTTATCATGAGAGCGAGCCCCGCTCAGCCCAGTCGCCACGGTCGAGCATGCGGTAGCCAATGGCCTCGGCCAGATGGTGAACCTCGACACGCTCCGACCCGTCGAGGTCGGCAATGGTGCGTGCAACCTTCAAGATGCGGCTGTAGGCGCGTGCCGAGAGCGAGAAGCGGTCCATGGCTGTGCGAAGAATGTTCATGCCGTTGGCGTCGGGCTCAGCAAACAGGTGGATCATGCGCTCCGTCATCTGCGCGTTGCAATGAATGCCCTCATAGGGCCGGAAGCGTTCAGCCTGTATGGCGCGTGCCTTTATCACCCTCTCGCGTATGGCGCTGCTCGGCTCGCCCGGAGCAGCCTTGGAGATGTCCTCAAAGGGCACGGGCATGATCTCACACTGAATGTCTATTCGGTCGAGCAACGGCCCGGAGATTTTGTTCATGTAACGCTGAATCTGCCCGGGAGAGCACACACAGTGGTGCGTGGGGTCGCCATAATAGCCACAAGGACAGGGGTTCATAGACGCCACAAACATGAAGGAGCACGGAAACTCAAGGGTGTACTTGTTGCGCGAGATGGTTATGCGGCGGTCTTCAAGGGGCTGACGCAGCACCTCAAGGGTGGTCTTGCTAAACTCTGGCAGCTCATCGGCAAAGAGCACACCGTTGTGGGCCAACGAGATCTCGCCGGGCTGCGGGTTCAAGCCGCCGCCAACGAGGGCGACCTCCGATATGGTGTGGTGGGGCGCACGGAACGGTCGCTGCGCTATGAGCGACAGGCCGCGCGGCATCTTTCCCGCCACGCTGTGTATCTGCGTTGTCTCCAGGCTCTCGGCAAGGGTCAGAGGCGGCAGGATGGAAGGCAAGCGCTTTGCCATCATCGACTTGCCGCTGCCCGGCGGGCCCACCATGATCAGGTTGTGGCCGCCAGCCGCCGCCACCTCAAGCGCACGCTTCACCTGCTGCTGTCCGCGCACGTCGGCATAGTCGAGCTCGGTGCTATACTGCTGGTCATAAAACTCCTTGCGTGTGTCCACGCTCACAGGCTGGAACCGCTCCTGACCCGTGATCATGCTTATCACCTCCTTCATCTGCGACATGCCGTAGACCCTGATGCCCTCAACCACAGCTGCCTCGCGCACGTTCTGCTGCGGCACGACAAGGGCCACGAAGCCATCGGCCTTGGCACGCATGGCTATGGGCAGCGCTCCTTTGACAGGCTGCAACGCCCCGTCGAGCCCCAGCTCCCCGACAAGCATTATGCGGTCAAGACCCACAGGCTCAATCTGTTTCGACGCCGCGAGCACACCGATGGCGAGCGGCAGGTCGAAGCCGCTGCCTTCCTTGCGCAGGTCGGCAGGCGCCATGTTTACCGTTATGTCGGCGTTGGGAAAGAGGTAGCCGTTGTTAACAAGTGCTGCTGCCATGCGGTCTCTGCCCTCGCGCACAGCCGTGTCGCCAAGACCTGTCATGCGGAACATGACACCCTTGGTGAGGCTTACCTCTATGGTGACGGTCGTTACGTCAAGGCCGTTGACGGCGGCACAATAGGTCTTTACAAGCATAAAAAAACGGTTTTTAGAAGTTCGTCTTTGTCAATAACCGATAGCTGTTCTATCATAAATGCAAAGATAACAGAAAAATTTTAATGGTAAAAAATTTAGCAATAAAAAGGTTCGTGCTGCGCATATTATGTGCGATAAAACGCATAACTATCCGAACTTTTGCAAAAACATAAAAAATAAATAAAAGACATGCTGGCATTCATCTTTTTTTGGGTCTTGTCACCACAAAGGAAGATGAATGCCAGCATGTTACAGGTAAAAAAGTTTTTAGCGTTTGCTTGCCTTTCTCTTTTTCAGCTTATTTTTGTTTTTCCTTGATAAACTCGGTGAGCTGGTTGTCGGTGAGGTGGGCAGCGGCTATGCGGCCGTTCTTTATCACGATGTTGTCGGGAACGCCGGTCAGACCGAGGCGGGTGAAGAAGGGGCTTTCCACCATCTTGCCGTCGCAGACAACATAACAGGTTGAGCTGCTGCGGCTGGAAGAACCTTGGGCAGCGGCTGAGGCTGGGCCTGATGATGAGCCAGAGGCTGAGTCAGAGATGCTTAACTGTGAGGCGAGCTGTGAGCGCACAAGAGAGGGCGAGGCATCGATGCTCACACCCACAACGGCCACCCGTCCTTGCTGCGAGGCGGCATAGGCGGCGAGACGGCGAAACTGGCTCATGCTCTCATATTTCCATGTGGCAAGGGCGCACACCACGGTGACGGGGGCTTTGGTGAGCTGCACACGGCCTATGGTCTTGCCGTCGACGGTGGTTCCCAAGACGTTGGGAATGTCGGCACCTTTGGTTGCCACGAAAGAGGCGGTGAGCTGACGCTTTTGTCGTTTGAGATAACCGTTGTCGGGCTGCTTTTCTATCATGAGGTCAACCAGGCGCACGGCAGTCTTGGTGTCGGGATTTGCGTCATGTATGAAATAGCGGTCGACGAGATAAGCACCTACACGCGACTCTGGATGATCCTGCACAAACAGCTGTGCACACTTCTTCATCTCTGGCGGCGCAGCGTTGTGTATCATCTCGCGAAACTTGTTCATCAGTTCGTTGTCTTCCGTTCCCTTCACGGTCATCTCCTTAAGGTGTGAGGCATCGCCCTTGAGGTCCACGCTCTTTCCCGGCTGCGCAAAGACAGGCTGCTCGGTGAAGTTGGGGAACACGATCATGAGGGTCATGGGGCGGTCGCACGCCACCTCATAGCTGAAGCGTCCTGCCTGCACCTTTATGGTGTCGAGACCGTTTATTGTGCCATCCGGGCTATAAACGTAGAACTCGCCTTGGTTGAGGTGCAGCAGTCGTCCGTCAATGCGGAAATGTCGGCTGTCGGTGCCGCAGGAGGTGCAGACGAGTGCCGCCACGAGGGTAAAGACAACTGCCATGAGGGGTACAACAGACTGATGTAAAGCTCTTTTCATCATCGTAGGATAATTTTTATAATTGTTGAAAAAAAACAGGGAAGCGTGTCATGAAGATTTTCCATGACACACTCCCCTGTTTTTTTATCTTGGTTTATTCTTTTTTTTTACTTCAAGATCTGGAGCTCCAGGTCGTTGTCAGCATACTTCTGGAGAGAAGGATCCTTCTGGAGAGCCTCCTTGAGGTAAGAAGAAGCAGCAAACTTGTTACCGCGACGAGCAGCTACGATAGCGTGCAGGTAGTCGGTGATTGCGTCAGCGTTCTCCACCTTGTCAAGAGTGGCAGCGGCAGCGGCATAATCCTTTGTCAGGATCTGGGCCAGAGCAGCGCTGTTGGTCTTGTTTTTGCCGAAGAGCTTGACAGCCTGAGCATAGTTGCCCTTAGCCAGGTTCAGCACGCCCTGTGCATAAGCGGTTGTCTCGCTGTTGGCACCCTTGGCGATGGCAGCCTCGGCAGCCTGGAGGTCACCGTCAGCGAGGCTGATGAGACCCTTGTTTGCGCTCCACTCAGCACCGTTGGCGTCACACTGCTGTGCCTTTGCCAGATAGGTGGCAGCGGCAGCCTTGTCGCCCTTGTTCATGGCGATGGCAGCGAGGTTGTTGTAAGCGCGATAGTCTTTGTCGTAGAGCTCAGTAGTCTTCTTGTAAACCTGCTCACGGTCAGCCTGTGTGTCCTTGAGAGAGGCGAGGTAGAGGAGCTCGTCGGCGCTCAGCTTGGCAGCGTCGTCCTTATACTGCTGCTCGATCTGCTCGTCAGAGCGGCCAATTGTCTCATAGTTGATGATGAGACGTGAGCGGCGCAGCTCGGGGAGGATGCCGTCAGCCAGCTCGCGGAAGGCAGCGCTCATGTTGCGGATCTGAGCCTCACGCTCCTGGGGATCCTGATACATGCTGAGCACGCGGAGGATAACGTCCTTGTCCTGGAGGTTAGAAGCCTGTACGAGGCGCTGGAAGCCGTCCCAGTCCTGTGCTGTATAGTGGGCATCGATGCCTGTCTGCACCTTGGTCTTCTTCAGCTGCTCCTTAACATAACCCTCTGACACGTTCTGACGCTTGCCGGCGAGCTTGTTGTTGAAGGCGAAGCCACCCTCAGGTGAGGCATAAGCCTGGATCTCCACGTTGTTGATGTTCAGACCCTCGCGGTCAGCGTTGATCTTCTTCAGCATCTGTACAAACTCTGAGACAGAGTTGTTCTTGAGTTCGCTCTTGCGCAGCGTGGCCTGGTTCACGAGGAACTTGATGTTAGCCTCCTGCTTCTGAGCTCTTACGCGCTGGAACGAGTCGGGTGCCAAGCATCCGCCGTCGCTGAAGAGCGTCTTCTTGTAGAGCTCGCTTGTAGCGATAATGCCGTTAGCCACCTTTACAGCGGGTATGGTGATCTCCTTCTTGCCTTTGCGAGCCTTGAATGTCATCCAGAGGTCGCTCTTCTGCATCTCAGGAGTGTAGTTGAAGTTAGCCTTCATGGTGTAACGTCCACCCAGACGATAAGAGATTGTCTGGTCGTTGCCCATAACCTTCTCTCCCTGGAAAGTGGCTGTCTGTCCCTGTGTTGTGCCGTCGGCATAACGCAGCTCAGGAATAACCGTCACAACGGCCTTCTTCTTCATGAATTTCTCGGGGAACGAGCCGTTAATTGTAGCGGGCACCTGTCCTGCCTGTGTCTCAAGCGGATTGGGTGTTACGCTGAAATTGTCTGCTGTAAGAACCATTTTGTTCGAGCAAGACGAAAGTGCTAATAATGAACACGCTGTTAACGTGAGAACGTGATAATTTCTCATAATAAAAAAAGTTTAGGATAGTGCCGCGAGCGGGACTCGAACCCGCACGGCCATTTCTGGCCAAGGGATTTTAAGTCCCTCGTGTCTACCAATTCCACCATTGCGGCATCATTGTCTAAAATAATTGGAGCGCCGTTTCTGTTACATTGTTTTTCTTGGCGCCTTCAACAGGTTATTATGTGGAGCGGAAAACGGGACTCGGACCCGCGACCCCAACCTTGGCAAGGTTGTGCTCTACCAACTGAGCTATTTCCGCATGTTTTCCTTTAACGGTCTTTTCTTTAAAACTTGCCAAAGAATATCATTATCCGTTGCTACAGTTTTATGTTTTGGGGTGAGCTATGCCGTTAATAATGTGTGCAAAGTTAAGGCATTCTACCCAAAGAGCCAAAACAATTTACACATTTTAATAAAATTGTGGCATAATAGCACAATAAATGTTTCGGCAAACCGATTTTTTCCATTAACTTTGCACAACCAACTAAAAACTGTTGTCGCTACATGCTTTTGTTCATGTCAGAAGCACACTTGCAAAACGTCGGTTTTTCAGGTCTGCAAACGACCACCAGACGGGTTATGCTCTCATAGTTCAACGGATAGAACGGAGGTTTCCTAAACCTTTGATCTGGGTTCGATTCCCAGTGAGAGTACAGTCTTTAAGTTATAAGGAAGTTATCGGAAGTTATAAGGAAGTAAACTCGCTTCGCGAGAGAAGTTAATGGACAAATGCTTTTCTTATAATATGCTTATAATAATAATTATGTCCGACAACTTTATTATGTTCTACAACTTTATCCGCCGTAGGTGGATAAACAGCTTCTTAACTTTCGATATATTTTTTTTTGACAATCTCTTTGTTTTATGAGCCATTCAAGGCTTCACTATCTCAACACCCTTCACTCTATTCTTTCTCCCCAGACCATTGTTAACAAAAAAGGGCGCCTACCATCACGGTAGACACCCTTCCTCTTGTGCCCGCTGGCACAAATGTTATTTTGTTAAATTGAATTATTTTTTCATGTAAAATCTGTTACTTTGTTGCTACCTCAGTGGCCTCCTCATGAACCTCCTTGATGCGGCGTCCCATCACGATGTAGGCGATGGGCGAAGCAACGAAGATTGAAGACAGGGTACCAACGACAACGCCGAGGCTCATTGCGAAGGCGAAGCTGCGGATGCTCTCTCCACCGAGGAAGAGGATGCACAGCAACACGAGCAATGTAGAGAGCGAGGTGTTGATGGTACGAGCCAAGGTCTGGTTGATTGAGTCGTTGAACAGCTGCTGAAGGTCTGCCTTGGGATGGAGCTGCAGGTTCTCACGAATACGGTCGAACACCACCACCTTATCGTTGATAGAATAGCCTATCACGGTGAGCACGGCGCCGATGAACGTGAGGTCTACCTCCATAGAGAACGGCATCCAGCCCCAGCACAGCGAGTAGACGCCGAGCACGGTCACGGTATCCACAGCCAGGGCCAGGGTAGAACCTACCGAGAAGGCCACGTTGTGGAAACGTGCGAGGATGTAGAGGAAGATGGCCACGAGAGCGATGAGCACGCTCAGGATGGCTCCGTATGTGATGTCCTTAGCCACTGACGGTCCCACCTTTGTAGATGAGATGATTGAGCCTCCCTGACGTATGTCGGGGTTCTTGAAGGCCTGAACGTCCTTCTGTGTCACGAGGTTAGCCTTCTTCAGCGCTGAGAACAGCAGTGTCTCGGCCTCGTCGTCAACGGTGGGTGAGTTGCTCTCAATCTTATAGTTGGTAGACACACGGATGGTCTTGTGGTCGGTACCCAGGGCCAATGCGCTTGATGTGCAGCCAGGGAATGCCTGGTCGAGCACGGCACGCACCTGCTCAGGCTCTACAGCCTTCTCAAAGGCGATGACGTAGTTGCGACCACCTGTGAAGTCGATGCTACGGCTCAGACCGCGCACACCGAAGCTCACGATGAAGATTACGATCAGCGCAGCGAGCACGGTGAACGTCTTCTTGTAGATGCCCATGAACGGGAAGTGGACGTTCTGCATGAGGTTGCGTGAAACGCCAGTGCAGAATGTGAGGTTTGTCCAACGGTCCTTCTTCAGCTTGTGCTCGTAAACGAGACGTGTAAGGAACACGGCTGTGAAGAACGAGCAGCATATACCGATGATCCATGTTGTGGCGAAGCCGCGGATAGGACCTGTACCGAAGTAGTAGAGGATCACACCTGTTATAATAGAGGTGAAGTTTGAGTCGAAGATGGCAGAGAAGGCGTTGCTGTAACCCAGCTGCACAGCCTGCTTGATGCCCTTGCCTGCGCGGAGCTCCTCTCGTGTGCGTTCATATATAAGCACGTTGGCGTCGACGGCCGTACCGAGAGATAGCACCATACCGGCGATGCCGCTCATGGTGAGCGCTGCCTGGAACGATGTCAAGATGCCGAGAGTGAAGAACAGGTTGACGATGAGGGCGAAGTTGGCCATCATGCCGGGGATCATGCCATACATCACAACCATGTAGAGCATAAGGAGCACGAAGGCGATGATGAATGAGATCACACCCTGCTGGATCGACTGGGCACCGAGCGTAGGACCAACCACCTCTTCCTGCACGATGCGTGCGGGAGCGGGCATACGACCCGACTTAAGAGTGTTTGCGAGGTCCTTGGTGTCCTCGATGGTGAAGTTGCCTGTGATTGACGACTGTCCGCCGGAAATCTCGCCGTTCACGCGTGGAGCCGAGTAAACCGAACCGTCGAGCACGATGGCGATGGCGCGACCGGTGTTGGCCTTTGTGAGGGCTGCCCAGCGACGGGCACCGTCGGTGTTCATGCTCATGCTAACCTCAGGCTGGCCAGAGACGTTGTTAAACTGGTCCTTGGCGTCGGTCACCACGTCGCCCTCAAGCGGAGCGCGACCGTTGGTCGTTGTGACCTTGATGGCGTGAAGCTCATAGAAGTTCTTTGCCTGTATGCCGTCAGCGGGCTTGGCGCTCCAGAGCAGACGGAGGTTGGCGGGCAGAATCTGCTTTGCCACAGCCGAATAGATGATCTTGTTCACGGCAGCGGTGTCGCGCACGCTGGCATAGCCCACAACGCTCAGACCCTGTCCGATGACCTGAAGGCGTGAGAGCAGCGGGTGCATCTTCGCCATGTCGGCTTCGGCCTTCTTTGAAGCCTTGGCGCCCTCGCTGTCGGTGCCCTTGAGCTGAAGCTTAGCCTCTTTCTTTGCAGCAGCCTTCACGGTGTCGGCCTTTGCAGCAGCGGTGTCGGCAGCAGCCTGCTCCTGTCCGCCGTTGGCGAAGCGCTGGTCGACCTGTGAGAGCAGCGGTGCTATCTCGTCGGCGTTGAAGGTCTCCCAGAACTCGAGGTTGGCGCTACCCTGGAGCAGCTTACGCATGCGCTCGGGCTCACGGATGCCAGGCATCTCAACCATGATACGTCCTTCCTGTCCCTCCAACTTCTGGATGTTGGGCTGCACAACGCCGAACTTGTCGATACGGGTGCGAACGACGTTGAACGAGTTGTCGATGGCTGACGAACACTCGGCACGCAGCGCCTTCTCCACCTCGCTGTCACTGCTCTGAGCACTTACCTTGCCCTGCATCTGCTGGGTTGCGAACACCTCAGCCAGACGATGTCCGGGTGCGTTCTTGTGGTAAGCTTTGATGAACAGTGTGATAAAATCTTTCTGACTTGTCTCCTCTTCAGCCTTTGCTTCCTTCATCGACTTAACGAAGGCAGCGTCGGTCTTGTGGTCAGCGAGTGTCTCGACAACGTCGGGCACGCTCACTTCAAGGATAACATTCATACCGCCCTTGAGGTCAAGGCCCAGTCCGATCTGTGTCTCGAGACACTTCTGATAAGAGTAGATTCCGAGATACTTCACAGAGTCCTTGTAGTCCTGCTGCGCTACAGGATCTTTCAGCTTAGCGGCCTCGCTGTCATAATATTTTGTGGCAAACGAGAACGACAGATAAAAGATGCTTGCAAGCGTCATGAGGACGGCCATTACAATTACAATTCCTTTGTTCCTTGGATCAGCATCCGCATCTGTGGAGGTGGTGGGGTAGGTGCTCCCTTACCATCGTGTTGTCTCAAGGAGGTTTTTGTCATCATCATGTCAATCGGCGATAGGTTACTACTTGACAACATGACACTTAGGCTTGCAAAGTTAATATTTTTTTCAGATTAAGAGAAATGTTTTGGCGTTTATTTAAAAATAAAGTGGAAAAAGAGCTAAAGCCAAACCC
>ERZ1034973.759-NODE-759-length-21460-cov-4.280402_pt1 | contig 21460 bp, 37 predicted proteins | sample MGYA00520686_ERZ1034973 | MGnify/ENA primary metagenome ERZ1034973 (study PRJEB33766, sample SAMN09781775) | gut metagenome | biome: gut microbiome | host: Homo sapiens | place: Madagascar | study: EMG produced TPA metagenomics assembly of the PRJNA485056 data set... | reverse complement strand
TCCCAAGGACGATCAGGAGGAGCTTGACAAGCTATTCGGAATCAAGAAGTAAGGAGCAAAAATGCCCGTAAACCTCGGAGATTACGCATCCAAATTTACCACGCAGCTCGATACCATCATCGAGCGCGAATCCCTGACCTCCGACCTCGGCAACGGCGGTCTGCTCGGTGAGTTCACCGATGCAGGCGAGGTCAAGGTTCCCGACATCGTTGTTGAGGGACTAGCCGATTACAGCCGCAACGATGGCTTCGTTTCTGGCGGCTATACCTTCGGCTGGCAGACTTACAAGCTTCGCTACGATCGCGGTCGAGAGTTCAGCATCGATATTCTCGATGACGAGGAACGCGCGAAGATCATCTCCGCTAACGTTATGAGCGAGTTCACGCGAACCAAGGTCATTCCCGAGATGGACGCTGTTCGATTCGCAACCATGCACGAGAACGCAGGAGTTCAGAAGGCTGAGACCATCACCACGCCCGAAGCAGCCGTGAAGGCTATCGAAGACGCTGAGAACAAGATGCAGGACATCGGCATCGACCTCTCTGGCGTTGTGCTCTACTGCACCAGCGAGTTCAAGTCCCTTCTGCGAGCAGCGCAGAATTACCGCATGAGCCAGGGCGAGAACCCCAACGGTCGATTCTCCTTCTACGATGACATGAAGATCGTTCCCGTGCCTTCCGCTCGATTCCAGACGAAGATCGAGCTGCTTGACGGCACCACTTCCAGCGAGGAAGCAGGCGGCTTCAAGGCTGCTTCCGATGCGAAGCTGATCAACTTCATGCTGGTCGAGCCTTCTGCTGCACTCGCGATCCAGAAGCACCAGACGCTTCGCTACTTCGCCCCTGCGGTAAACCAGAAGCGCGATGCGCACCTTTGGCAGTATCGCGTGTTCCATGACCTTCTCGTCCTCAAGAACAAGAAGGACAAGATTTACGCTTCCGTCCCCGCAGCTTAGGAGGGGTTTCAAATGTCAACAATCGTAGGAACAAACGGCGCAGCAGAGCAGAAGCCTAAGCGCAAGCGCAAGCAGAAGCCTGCCGAAGAGGTCAAGGCTGAGGAAGCCTTGCAGTCTGCCGAAGCGCAAGCCGAAGCCGAAGCTAAGGAAACGGAAGGCGAATAGGCTAATGGGCGCATTCGACCCGACATACGAGGAATACAAAGCCTTCGGCGGAACGTTGGAGAGCGCAACGTTTTCTGCGCTTCTGCCCAAGGCTAGCGCCCTTGTCCGCGACCTTGAGTTCCCGAACGAAGCAACCGATCAAACAGCAGAAGCGCACAAGAGGGCGGTCTGCGCTGCCGTTTCTGCATTTGGCGAGAGCCAGGCATACGCAGGCGGCGGCTTCTCGATCGGCTCTTTCAGCGTTAGCGGCGGCGGCTACTCCGAAGCCACTCAAGCCGTGGCAGATGCGGCAAGGCGCGAGCTTGTAGGCTCTGGCTTGCTGTTCAAGGGGATGATCCGATGATCCCACCAATCCCTATCTCGGTACGCACATCGAGCATCGAGGTTCGCAAGCCTGTCGAGAGCGATTACGGCGGCGAGTACGGCGAGCCTGAGACGATCGAGAACGTGCGGTTCGAGGGCGTTTCCGCGATGGTACGCGACGAGTACCGCCTTGTCGATGGCGCTAAAGGCTTGCTTTGGGTCGATGCAACCAGCAAGGGCGCGTTCGCTATCCCCGAAGGCTCGCTTGTGTCGGTTGACGGCGGCGAATGGCTAACCGCCGCTTCCGTTGCCCCGTTCAAGGGTTTCGGAACGCGCATACACCATTGGGAGATTCAGCTGTCATGAGCGATGGGATGCGTTTCAAGGTCGAGTTCGATGCCGAGGAGCTTCTTGGGCGCTTCGTGTCGGAGAACGCGAAGAAGGTTCTGCTCGATGACATCAAGGCGGATTCGAACGAGTACGTGCCTGTGAGAACGGGAACGCTCCGCAAATCGGCGGTTGTCGATGTTTCGGACGGCTCGGTCTCGTGGACAACGGAGTACGCGCAGCTGATGTACGAGCGAGACCACGTGGGATCGACCAAGAACGACAAAGCCACGGGACACTGGTTCGAGACGGCTAAGGGAAACCACCTTGACCAGTGGATTCAAGACGTTAAGGACGCTCTGTTCGCAAGATGAAACACACTATCGACCTACCGATTGCAGCAAGGAACGCTATCAGGGCGTGGGGGTTTGCGGACGCTGAGTGCCGCAGGTTAGACACCATGACTGGCAAGAGCGGGATCGTTGTTCGGCACATCGTAACAACGGTTTCGAGCGCCTACTACAACGGCGAGCGGACGCTTCGGTACGTGTACCAGGTTGTGAGCCGCAGGACATCTGCGGCGCAGGCGATGGAGGAAGTCGCAACAATCGCGTACATGATGGAGCACATGCCGCTGACCAGCTCAAACGGCTCTTTCCGCTGCATCGATCAAGAGATTTACACGGAACCGCACGAGATAGCGGTTGACGATTCAGGCTATCACGTTTGGGCGGTCGGCTTCGTTGCCGAGATCGTGCCGAACAGCCGATAAGGAGGAATCACATGGACATCGGATTCGCAATGAACTATGCGAACCTTTACGAGATCAACGTAACGCCACAAGCGGCGGCTCCAACATGGGAGCGCGTTGCCGCAGGCATCAACTCCGTTGAGTGGGAGGGCAACGAGGAGGTCGCTCAGGATTCCTACTACGATGGGGACGGACTTTCCTCTTCCGAGGTCACTGGCGGTCAGATCGTGGGCACTTTCGAGGGGCATCGAATCCACGGCAACCCAGCGCAAGACTTCATCGCTACCCGCCTGGTTGCCTACGGCGCAGACCGCAAAACGGACTTCAAGTGGATCGCGCCAGACGGTCAGACGCTTGAGGGAGAAGTGACCATCGCGAACATCAACCCGCAGGGCGGCGATCCCAACGCCAAGTCGGACTTCGGCTTCGAGGTTCACTTCAACGGCATGCCGCGCTTCACCGATGGCGATTCGGATACGTTCCCCGAAGCCATCCAGGCAACAGCGGTAACGGTCAAGGTAGGCGAAACCGCAAGCGTGAACCCGACCATCACGCCTGCGAAGGCTTCCCCCGCCGTTGCCTACGCGATCGAGGACGAGGAGATCGCGACCGTTGACGCTAACGGCACGGTGAAGGGCGTTAAGGCAGGCAAGACGAAGGTGACGATCAAGTCTTGCGTCCGACCGATCATCGCGATTCAGGCAGATGTCACGGTGTCTGGCTCTTAAGCCACGCCGTGCGACAAGCCGCAAAGATATAGAGCCGTCAGGGGCAAGCACCGCACCGCTTCCCCTGGCGGCTCTTTTTTGTCTTCTGGTGCGGAAAACGGATAGCGAGGTGCGGCATATGGCAACCGTAATTGGACTTAAAAAGACAAAGCAGGAGATCAAGATCGACGATTCCCCTGATTCCCCGTCCTTTGTGATGGACATGGGCGCAACGAGCGTATGGGGCAACGCCCAGAAGCTTCATTCCATTCTAGGCGATGCTAGGAAGATCGAGCTTCTTCTGAGCGAGGTCGATGAAGAAAACCAGGCGCTGGCTGACGAAGCGGTCGCTAAGGCAAACGAGCTTTATGAGACGATCATCGATGCCTACCTTGAGAAAGGCGCATACCAGCAGATCGTTGATTACATTTCTGGCGGCAACCGAACCGATGCGCTTTTCGCTCTGGCTCCGCTGATCTCCTTCTTCACCGAGAAGACCGTTGAGGTCATCGGCGAGTTTGCTAAGGGCGCAAAAGAGAAGTACCTAGCCGATGTTGCAGCGCAAGCGTAGCAGGAAGCCAACGGCGTTCCTATACGGCGGCGAAGAGGTGCTTGTCTTCGCCGATGCGCGAACATCGCTCAAGGTTATCGACCTCTTCAACGATGGCGAGCTTTACGAGGAGCTTAAAGCCGAGATATTGCTTCGCCTTCTATTCCCCGATCCTGCGGGAACGGTTAAGCGGCTCGGTGCAGGCTTCAAGCCGTTTCTCTCCGAGCTGCTTTGGGAGCTTTGCGGATTGGATGTTGACGGTACGCACAGCGGCGATGCAAGTGGTGAGCGCGTCATCGACTTCAAGCACGATTACGAGCTTATAAGCGCATCGGTGATGGCTGCATACGGGCGATCTTTTGACGAGCTGTCCAGCGAATGCACCCTGCGCGAGCTTACCGTCCTTATCGGCTTGGCTCCGCATGAGACACCGATCGGGCAGGCGGTCTACTACCGAACGGCGAAACCGCCGAGGGCAACCAAGTACAACAAGGAGGAAGTCGCTAGATTCAAGCGGCTTCAAGAGCATTACCGGATCAAGAACCAGGTGCGGGCGGGCGATTCGATGCAGAAGCAGTCCAATGCTGCGTTCGATGCTTTCAAGTCGCTCAGCATATCAGCCAGAAGGAGATAGCCAATGGCGGCTGATGGCACCGTAACAATCAAAGCGATCCTTGATGCCGCTGGGGTTACTGGCGGCATCAAGCAGATAAAGCAGGGATTAGCGGACGTTAAGGACGCTGCAAGCAAGGTCACGTTCGAGGAGCTTAAGACTGGCGGCACCAACGCCACCGCTCTAAGCGGATCGCTGAAGAGCCTGGGCGGCACGGTAACGCAGCACGTGACAATGCCTATCGCAGGCATGGGGGCGGCTATCTTCAAGAGCGCGTCAGACTTCGACACCGCTGCAAGCAAGATGGCTGCTTCGCTCAACATGCCGAAAGAAACGGCTGAGGAGTTCACGCGAATCGGTCAGGGCATCTACACCAACGGCTGGGGCGAATCGCTCGGCGAGGTAAACGATGCGCTGTCGTACACCGCACAAACGCTCAAGAACACCAGCGGCAACACGCAGGAATGGCAGAGAGACTGCGAGACGGTAACGCAGAACGCGCTGGTGATGGCTGACGTTTTCGGCGCAGACGTTAGCGAATCCGTGCGCGGCACGAACGCCTTGATGGAAGGCTTCGGCTTGTCTGCGCAGGAAGCAAGCGACCTTATGGCTGCTGGTATGCAGCGCGGGTTGAACTACACTGACGAGCTTGGCGATAACCTGAGCGAGTATTCCGTTCGCTGGGGCGAAGCTGGAATGAGCGCAAGCCAGTATTTCAGCCTGCTTGAAGCAGGCACCGCGAACGGCGCTTACAACCTCGATAAAGTCGGGGACTTCCTAAACGAGTTCCTAACTTCGTTGACCGATGGGCGCATGGAAGCGGGAATCGGCGCTTTCAGCCAGGGAACGCAGGATGTTTTCAAATCGTTCCAGCAGGGCGGCGCAACGGCTCAGGACGTGCTGAACGCCGTTGTGGGCGAGCTTGGATCGATGCCCGACCAGTACCAGGCGGCGCAGATTGCGTCCGAAACGTGGTCATCGCTCGGCGAGGACAACGCTATGGGCATGATCGAATCGCTTGCGAACGTCTCAGACACCTTCGGTGACGTTGACGGCGCTGCAAGCGAGATGGCAGACACCATGAGCCAGAGCCTAGGGGCGCAGGCTACAAGCGCGTTCCGCGAGCTGATGGCTGCATTGGAGCCGCTGGGCGAGCCTTTGGTCAACATCGCCAAATCGCTTGCTCCCGTGGTGAACGGCTTCGCGCAATGGTTCGCATCGCTCGGCAGGTGTTCCCCGCATACGCGGGGATGATCCCTCGCCTTCGTTGCAAACCCACCAGGAGTAGAGGTGTTCCCCGCATACGCGGGGATGATCCCGTCGCGATTGCGGGGCAAGCGATAAGCCCAATGTGTTCCCCGCATACGCGGGGATGATCCCACCCTCTTCGCTGCCGCCAGGTTTCGCTTGCGGTGTTCCCCGCATACGCGGGGATGATCCCAGCAGGCAGCACCTCGTGAGTAACCCAACGCTGTGTTCCCCGCATACGCGGGGATGATCCCCTCATGCCTTTTAGCTCGGCTGCTGGAATAACCGTGTTCCCCGCATACGCGGGGATGATCCCAGATTCACGAATGCTTTTCAATTTAGCAGCATGTGTTCCCCGCATACGCGGGGATGATCCCGAATGCTATACGGTAGATGTAATAGCATACGGGTGTTCCCCGCATACGCGGGGATGATCCCTAGTCATTTTCGGACTTTCTGGTTTTGCAAATGTGTTCCCCGCATACGCGGGGATGATCCCGTGGGAGTATCGTCTGTTATTAGCATTGTTTAGTGTTCCCCGCATACGCGGGGATGATCCCGGTGCTTGCCAGTCGGTAAACCATTTTTGCAGGTGTTCCCCGCATACGCGGGGATGATCCCATACACTTTGCTGACTTGTTTAGGCCGCTGAAGTGTTCCCCGCATACGCGGGGATGATCCCGCCGAAAACGAGGTTATGCCCCGCGATGCCGTGTGTTCCCCGCATACGCGGGGATGATCCCAGTTCTGACTGATGGCCCAAGTGTGTCACTAAGTGTTCCCCGCATACGCGGGGATGATCCCGAGTTGCGCAGCGGTTGGGAAGCGGGAGATTCGTGTTCCCCGCATACGCGGGGATGATCCCTTATTAATAACAGCTTGCTTGTATTGTAAAAGGTGTTCCCCGCATACGCGGGGATGATCCCTGTTGATAACTTTCTGCACAGGCAAAAAAGCTGTGTTCCCCGCATACGCGGGGATGATCCCGGGTCCCGAGGGACGCAACGCCGTACCAGCGGGTGTTCCCCGCATACGCGGGGATGATCCCGTCTTCGACCGAGTACAAGCAGCAAGCTGAAGGTGTTCCCCGCATACGCGGGGATGATCCCGTCAGCCGCACGCTTGGCGGTGCTCCCCTGCCGTGTTCCCCGCATACGCGGGGATGATCCCGACCCAGAACCCAAGGGCGGCGAACCCAAGGGGTGTTCCCCGCATACGCGGGGATGATCCCTGCCGCCCGTCCATCTGAGGCGCAACGAGCTTGTGTTCCCCGCATACGCGGGGATGATCCCATCGATTGTCAGGTCGTAGCCTAAATAGGTGTGTGTTCCCCGCATACGCGGGGATGATCCCATGGAAAAAGCTAATTTCATTGCAGATCGTACGTGTTCCCCGCATACGCGGGGATGATCCCAACCAAGCTAACCAGGATATTAGCAACGTACAGTGTTCCCCGCATACGCGGGGATGATCCCAACGCGAGTGAGCAGTATCGCGCACGAATTCCGTGTTCCCCGCATACGCGGGGATGATCCCGCGTCCTGGTACTTGTCGAAGGTATGGCTCTTGTGTTCCCCGCATACGCGGGGATGATCCTAACCGTCCTCTACATAAAGAAGTGATTCCGTAGTGTTCCCCGCATACGCGGGGATGATCCCAGGCGATCCCGAGGGGTACGCTGCTTTTAAAGGTGTTCCCCGCATACGCGGGGATGATCCCCGTGAAGCCTGGTTAAAGATTGCGGCAGGTAGGTGTTCCCCGCATACGCGGGGATGATCCCGGCTTGAAGCCTGCACCGAGCCGCTTAACCGTGTGTTCCCCGCATACGCGGGGATGATCCCGTCCGAGGGGTACGGATCCGCAGCAGCCGAGGGTGTTCCCCGCATACGCGGGGATGATCCCGTGTTGGAAGCCGGCAAGGACATCCTCGCAAAGTGTTCCCCGCATACGCGGGGATGATCCCTCCTCTAAGACTTCCTTGCGGTCCTTGCTCTCGTGTTCCCCGCATACGCGGGGATGATCCCATGGCGAAGGTGGGCGCAACCGGCGCTGACATGTGTTCCCCGCATACGCGGGGATGATCCCGGTGTATCCCAAGGCGTTGCCGATCTTTCGGCGTGTTCCCCGCATACGCGGGGATGATCCCGCCGTGCGTAACAATGCATCGGAGCAGTACCGGTGTTCCCCGCATACGCGGGGATGATCCCAATGCATACGGAAAATACGCGCAAAAAATAAAGTGTTCCCCGCATACGCGGGGATGATCCCGGGGCGGCGTGAACGGTTTGGGGGGAAGTGGGGTGTTCCCCGCATACGCGGGGATGATCCCAAGCAGTTCGGTAAAGGGCTTTCCGTTGACGGGTGTTCCCCGCATACGCGGGGATGATCCCGAAGCAGGGGATACGGAATCCCCGAGCTTATCGTGTTCCCCGCATACGCGGGGATGATCCCCTCAGGAGTGTCGGCGATGAGGTGCGCAGGATGTGTTCCCCGCATACGCGGGGATGATCCCACAACACAACGCAAACCGTCTTACCATTCCTTGTGTTCCCCGCATACGCGGGGATGATCCCGGCTTTTCGCGCTTCATCTGGCGCTCGATCAAGTGTTCCCCGCATACGCGGGGATGATCCCACCTTTATGCGGTTTTATCAGCAATTACGCTAGTGTTCCCCGCATACGCGGGGATGATCCCGAGCCCGACAAGTACTACCGCTATCAGATTCTGTGTTCCCCGCATACGCGGGGATGATCCCAAGCAAGCCGACCAACGCGCCAGCGATGGCCGGTGTTCCCCGCATACGCGGGGATGATCCCAAGCTGGCAATAGCTAACTTGGCTAGCTTGCTGTGTTCCCCGCATACGCGGGGATGATCCCGGCGTAACGGATCGCAATTATGCCCAGCTTAGGTGTTCCCCGCATACGCGGGGATGATCCCTAATAATGGCAGCTAGCAAGGTAGCGGCAACCGTGTTCCCCGCATACGCGGGGATGATCCCGTGCGAGGCTCCATCGTTGCGTGCCACGACGGGGACGTTTACCTGATCGAGGCAGATAAGAACTGGGCTGATATGGAGAAGCGGTATTGGGAGATATATACTGAGAAGAGAAAAGAGCTTGTTGACAGGACGCGGACGGAGAACGCAGCCTTTGGACAGCTCGAGGCGGAGAATGAGGTGAGGAAATGGTTCAAGATAACGAGGCTCTAGGCTTCTCGTCGGAAGATTTGTGGGCTGTTGACGACACCGCCTTCGCCGACCTTTATGTGAAGTACGGGTTCAAATACGATCCAGACAACCGCGAGGAGTTCTATGAGGTGATGTCGAAGGACTGCGGATGCTCCGTCGAGAAGGCAAGGGCGCTCTGCGGAGGGGCGGTTTCGGACAATGCGTAGGGACATGGACATGGTTCGCGACCTGCTTATGCTCAAGGCGGAGTCAGGGGTGCGCGAAACCAACGCATACGGGTGTTCCCCGCATACGCGGGGATGATCCCGGCATTCATGAAATATGGCGCCACAAGCAAATCGCTTTCCCGCTATGGAAGAACGAATGAATTCGAAGCCTTTGCCGAGTCATTCGCGAACTTAAACTCTGGTTCCCCCAACGCATTCGGAAAGGCGATGGGGGATTACTTGAAGAAGAACAAGCTCTAAAACCGTTAGGAGGTACCCTCATGGATCAAGGGATGCCTTTCTTCATGACGAATCCTGATTGGTACACAACGTTTGATATCAGCGGCGATTTCCCTGAAGATGGCAGGGGCTATCACCTCACGGACAAAGCACCGCAAGAGGCCATCGATTCCTATAACGAGTTTTACGCGCTTCACGACCAAAACGCATTCGACAAGATTGCCGAGCAGCTGGTGAAGGGGCCAAATGAGCGTTAGCGATTTCGAGTTAGGGTGTTCCCCGCATACGCGGGGATGATCCCAAGTACGTGCCAGTGCGAACTGGAAAGCTCCGGTGTTCCCCGCATACGCGGGGATGATCCCTGTGCTTACCGATGGCCCAGATGTAGAATTAAGTGTTCCCCGCATACGCGGGATGATCCCATTCCGCACGACCGCTTGCCCATTTAACGTACGTGTTCCCCGCATACGCGGGGATGATCCCCGGTCAAGCTCCTCGAACCATTGGATAGCGCAGTAGCCTTTCACGAACTTAACGCCCTTCATCTTGAGGGGATCGTCCATTCCACGAAATACGATCTTCTGACCCGTGGGAACGTAGACGATCTCCATCGGCGAGACCCTTGCGCGAAAGAAGCTCGACAATCCTAGGATGTCGATCGCCCATATGATCTGCGCGTAAACCGAATCGCGAAGCGTGTTCCCGAAGCGCCGAACGACAACGGCGTTCGCCCACGGGAACGCAACGATCAGGCACACGATCAGCAGGCTGATGACGCTCGATTTGAGCGAAGCACGACCGCCCATCAGCCAAAACTCGCCGTGATCGTGGTTCAATGCGCTCTCCACAACGCCGTAAAACTTGCTGATCGTCAGGTCGGCTAGGTCGATGATCCTCATTCCTTGCCGCCATTCTTCGGGTTGAACACGATTCGCGGAACCTCTTCGGAATCGCCCGAATCATCGATGACCCTGGTTACCCTGCCGTACTCGTTGGGATACTTCCTCTCGAGCAGCCACGCCGCCGCCTTCCAATCCCTTTCCTGCGCATCGCGCATGATGATCTGCGTGAGCTTGTCCTTGAAATCGACCTCGACCTTTTTGACGGCTTCGGAAAATTCGCGCTGGTTATCCGTCTGCGGATGATGTATCCACGTGCTCAGCGTCTGAGGGCATACGCCGCATGCAAGGGCGATGTCCTTGTCCAAAGCGCCGTGCTTCTTGAGCTTCACGGCGATCTTGATTACGTCCTTTGTGCATTTCTCTTTAGCCATGCGGTCATTCTGCAGCCATGTAGCAGGGCAAAAGAAAACCCCGCCGAAGCGGGGTCTCACATGCACTGACGAGAATCAGTGAGGTCACTATATCACAGCTAGATTCTTTGGTCTTCCAGCCTTTGGGTTATCTTCTTTTCGAGCGTTAACGGATTCTCTTGAAACCATTCTTTTAGTCCCGTCTTTCCATGAATCAAGCAACCCCGCGTTTATGAGCTGAGCTACTCGTGCGGTGCTAACCCCTAATTCTCGAGCTGCTTCTGATGCTGTAATAGCTGGGATGTCCTCAAGCTCTCTTGATACTGCAATCGCAATGATTTTACCGCCGTGCCTTGGTTCATGCCCGAAGCTAATCTCTGGGAGTTCCTTGCCGCCCATCAAAGCATCATCAACAATGCAAGTAAGCCAGTCAGCGGCACTTTCTACCGCATCGTTTAGGTTGTCTCCAAAAGTTCCTGCTCCTATATCATTGCAAGGAAAAGCACAGATGAAGCCGTCAGAATCAAAAAATTCAAACTCGCAGATATATAACATGATTTTCTCCTTTCAAATGCAAAGACAAGGTAGGGAGGAGGGACTATCTAAGCCCCGCTTCCCGTAAAATCCTCTTAGCAATCTGGTCTTCAATCTCTCTATGACGCTTCACTAAAACCGTTTTTCCGCCTTTATAGAACTTCTCGTGGTTTGTACCGCCTTTTGAGGTAAACCCCGCTGCTTTTAGGATTCCGACCAACTCTCGTCTTTGCATGTCACCTCCTTACTTAATGATTAAATATTAGCATTTTCTAAGGTTTAAGTAAACAGTAAATATTAGCTTTTTCTAATATTTTTTTGCATATCAAATAAGCCACGTTTTACCGTGGCTTGTATATCAGCTGAACATCTTTGCTGAATCTTGCATCATTTCATTGAAACTCTTATTCTTCAGCAGATCAGACGTTCCAGCGTCCTGATGCACTGCCTTGAAGCAGCTGGCTGTACCTTTCTCCCGCATCTTGTCGGTGGCAAAAGCGCCAGAGCCATTCTTGACGCTTACGCAATTGAACGGGTTACCTTCGAACCCAGGAATGTCCCCACAACCGCAGCAAGCCGTAGAATCGCCAAGGCTCCTAAGCCTGTTCTCGGCACACCAGAAGGCAAGACCAAGCTCGCGGCAATGTGATCTTATTTCTACATAATCACGCTTTAGGGTATCGTCTGGATACGCCCAGTCACCGCCAAAGCGAACAGTGCCAGGCTTCTTCTTCTTGAACTTCATTCCTTCGATGGTGATTCCGTATATCCCAGCCTTCTTCATGTCAGGCAGCGCCTTTATAAGCGTCTGCTTGCATTGCGGCAGATACGGCTGCACACGTGCTATAACACGCTTTACATTAGGTGAAACCTTAGAAGCGATCTCTATGCGCTCTTTGAAAGTCGGCGCTCCTTTCTCAAGCTTGTCAAGAAGCGGACTGGTCGTGCTTATCTGCACTACCGCATTGCACTCGGACAGAATCGATAGGTACGGCTCCTCGGCTACGAGCCTTCCCTTTGTGCTCACAATGAACGGGTATTGGCTCTCTTAAAGAACCTTTAGAACCTCAAGAGTGCATCTGTGTGTTCCCCGCATACGCGGGGATGATCCCGTACCCCGACGGCAGCCCCGCCAAGCTGATCCGTGTTCCCCGCACACGCGGGGATGATCCCTGACAGATTTTCTTGCGAAGCCCAGAGACGCGGTGTTCCCCGCATACGCGGGGATGATCCCAAGCGGCTTGAAGTTCAGCTCGCCGATTCTAAGCGGTGGGAGGAAACAAGGCTCAGGCTGTATAACGAGAATCAAGCATATGTCGAATACAAGGCTCGAACGATGGACGAGGAGAAACTTTCCATCAGAGCAGGAGCGCAGCGTAAGCACATCAAGGGAACCAAGGAATACGAGCAGCACATAGACGTTGCCAACAGGAAGGGGTTCCCCGAGCTGAGCCGTATAACGGTGAGCATCGAGGAAGCCGAAGAGTTGGTGCGCAAGTACGCTGGCAAGGGTACAATGAAAACGAAGCGTTCTGGCGGATGGAACGGCACGGAGATTTGCGCAGCCAACAAGGTAGTAGGGTTTGTCGTTCGCAAGGACGGAACGGAAGTCCCAACGCGCCTTTTTAAGATTCACTACAGCAAGACGGGAACGCACATCGTTCCGTATGCAAAGGATGGGAAGCCATGGAATGGCAAGAGCTAAAGAGCATCGAGGAAACGCTATGGGATAACAACGTTGAGGTTCGGTGCACCGATGGGCAGGTTGTGCGCGGCGCGTACTGGTGTCACAACGCATCGGAGGTCGAAGAGGACGACGAAATCGAGATAGACATCAAGCAGAAGGCGTTCTTCGTTGGAATACCAATCAGCGAAATCAAAACGATAACCGTAATCGACTGATCGAACCGTTTTGAGCCCCGTTTTTGTGGAATCCACGCAAAAACGGGGTTTTATTTATCCATTAAGCCGTTTCCGAGGTCATTCGACCGAAGGAGCGGCTTCTTTTATGCGATTGCTCAGGATTGCGGAAAACCCGCAACAGGAATGAGCAAAGCGCCATAACCGATGAAAGCCGCAAAAAAGCGGCTTTTCTTTTGCCTATAAACAGGATTTCTGTTCATAAGCCAAAAAAACGGCTTGTTTTTCGGTCTATCGCCCTGACGCATCGAAGCGCCCTGCGACACGCAAATAGATTCTTCCTTGCTTGGGGATAGCGCAAAAAACGTGTTCCCCGCACACGCGGGGATGATCCCTGGCGGATGGGGCGGGATTCGAACCCGCGGAGCCTTGCGGGGCTCACCCGGTTAGCAACCGGGCACGATAAGCCGCTCCGCCACCTATCCAAGATAGCTATTCGATTGTGTTGGGCGCGGCTATATCCTTCGCAAAGCCCAACGGCTTGGCTGTAATCGTTGGTCGGGGCGGCGGGGTTCGAACCCGCACGGGCTTGCGCCCACCAGCTTCTGAAACTGGCGCGTCTGCCTGTTCCGCCACGCCCCGATGGCACCAGGCCGAGGAGTCGAACCCCGATATTCGGTTTTGGAGACCGACGCTCTTCCGTTAAGCGAGCCTGGTGTGTATAATGAAAGTAGAAAAAGCCCTGGTGGTGCTGGATTAGCAACGCTAGGGCTTGTTTTTTCTTAGATCGTCAATTATCCATCCATTCGTTATGATCAGCACGCGATCGACGTTATGACGGTCTATTTCGATCGTTGCGCGTCTTACTGCGGAAGATCTAGCGACCGGGACATCTATGAGGTTCAGCGCGACTTGAATTAGAGTGTTCCCCGCACACGCGGGGATGATCCCGACATGTTGTACGCGAGGGTGCAGGCGCCGGCGTGTTCCCCGCGCACGCGGGGATGATCCCTTCAGCTGGAACCTCGATTGCATCAAGAATCTGTGTTCCCCGCACACGCGGGGATGATCCCGAAATCCTTTGCCTTGCGCATTCGCGAGTTCTCGCTCACGAAGATCGCACCGTCCATGGTGATCATTGGATCGGACATTGCGGCGATGTTCGGAGAGTCGATCACAACGCCCGAGAAGGCGTCGAACGCGAAGCCATCGACATATCCCTTCGACTGGAGGCTTCTAGCGACGGCGCCGAAATACGCCTCGTTGCACCCGACGAGCTGGCGCAACGAGGCGATATCCACTTTCTTGCCGTTCTTCATGCACCGGTACAGGTACGAGAGGATCTTAAAGGCCACAACCTCGAAATCATCAGATGCCATGCTTCCTCCTTCGCAAAGCCCAACGGCCTTGGCTGTAATCGTTGGTCGGGGCGGCGGGATTCGAACCCGCACGGACTTTCGCCCACATGCTCCTGAGGCACGCGCGTCTGCCTTTACGCCACGCCCCGATGTGATGTATAATGTCATTGCTGGAGAAAGCTTGGGCTACGGGGCCGGGGCAGACCTCCAGCTTTTTTATTTGCGCAGAGTTTCGATTTCGCCTTTCTTTACCAGATAAATCGTTTCGACCATGTCATCGTCCAGAAGACGTGATAGCAAAATCTCTGCTTCTTCTTTTTTTATCTCGTTTCCAGAAAGATCGACAAGGAAAGCAGGACCCTGCTTGCCAAGTTTCTCCGTGATTCGCCTCATCATTTTCTTGCGGCTTTTTGACTCAATCTTCTTGAAATCGCATGTAACACCATCAACTAACACGTCTGATGTGTTCCCATCAGTACCCTTATGGTCGTTAGGATTACGAAACTCGATCGAATGCCCAGACTTCGCCAACCATATTGCCTCCTGAAGCTCCTTGCCCTCGATTTTCGTAAAGTCCTCGATGCAAATAAAATTGGAGCCGCACGCCTCTTCGACTACGGATGCATACTCTGCTCTATACGTCTCAAGATTATCGCCAAGCGCTTTATGGCGACTCCACGTATCATCGAGCAGCTTATCCAATCGATTGCGCTCTTCGGCCAAATCGCCAGGGTTCACACTGTACGCAACTTTGAGCGACTCCCTAGCATCGCTGACGCGCTTCCATATCCGGTACTCCGCCTTCGGGTTATGCCCTTCGACCAGCTCGGCCAATGGGTCCTTCTCGAACCCAGGCACAACCTTGCAGTCGCAGTTCCTGTGGAAGTGCCTCCATTCTCCAGCCGTCTTGCGCGAGTAGTAGACAGCGCCGCGGCTCGCGAGCATGAGGCAGAACGTGCATGTCTCGAAGCCAGTCGGAACACGGGCGAACCTCACGCCCTTGTCTTTGTCTCTCCCGGCGTTGGCGATGATGGTCTCATTGAGGCTTCGGAAGGCATCGTTCCTGGCGTATTCGCCGCACGCCTTCGCGAACGCGGCGTCGCCGCCCTTCGCGAGCTTCCTCGCCTGGTACCTTGCCACGGCGTCGGACTTCTCAGGCGAGTAGACCGCCATGGTGATGGCCTGGTCGAGGCTTATCCCCTCGGACTTTGCGCGGTGGTCGTACCATTCGGCGGCGAACTCCGACGCAATGTCATCGTAGCCCTGCACGTAGCCTTCCATTATCAGCTTCGCTGCTTCGCGCTTCTCCGCAACAGAGGCAGCTGGGTTCTTGGTGCACCAATTCAGCACCGAAGACTCAACGTCCGATGCGGCCTTGCTCCCGATCTGCTCGACCGCCTTGTTGTAGGCATCGAACTCATTCCGCGAGATCATCGGATTGCCCCCGGATCGGCTCGCTCGGCTCCTCGCCGCCCGATGCTGCAACCACGCCGCTTATCAAAGCAGAGGCAGCCGCCTTGGTGACGTTGCGGCGAATCTCCGATTCGACGTTGCGCACCTCGTCATCGTCCAGGCCGTTCAATCGCCAGAAGGTCGGGGTGCCGGCAAAGCCATCGACCACGGAAGCGAGCTTGATGGAGCTGTCGGTCTGCTGTGCCAGGGTCGGCATTGCAGGGTTAAGGAAATGTACCGAAACATCGCATGAATCCTGCGCTTCCTCGTACGTGGTGCCGCGCTCCGTTGCGATCGCGGCGGTGGCCACCCGCGTGAGCGCTGCCTTCGCTTCCTTGATGAAGCTCTTGCACTTTAGGATCAAGGGCTCGTTTTCGGCATAGATCGCCTCGGCGCTTGATGGGTTGTCAGACATGATGCCGAACTGGTGTTCCCCGCACACGCGGGGATGATCCCGCGAAACGCCTTCTGACCACAAAAACACGCGCAAAAGGCGGGAGGCTGTAAATGGGCGGCAGGGGTGCGAGCAGCGGGTGGAGTGTCGAGAGGAACGGCAATCCCAAGAACTCGTACGGAAGCCAATACCATTCGTCGTTGACCGCCGGGAATGTCAAATTCGTCTCGAAGAACGGGACAGCGAAACCCTCATGGAGACAATGACTCGCGGGCGCGTTTATGCTCATGTGGAAGGCGATGACTTGAAGTCGATCGTGTATTTCGACAACGAGAACAAGAGATCGAAACAGATAGACATAGACCACCCACATAAAGGAGAGCAACCGCATACGCATCATGGCTACAGCCATAACGAAAATGATTCGGCGAAGGGTGCAGCAAGGCTTACGCCGGACGAGCGGGGCATGGTTGATAGGGTGACGGACATATGGGAAAATAGGAAGCGCGGAAAGTAGCACAGTACGAGGAGTGCCCTTGATTGAGGAGACGTAGGTGCAAATCCTACCGCCGCGCAAGCTGTCCTTCGGGGCGGCTTTTTCATTTCAGGAAGCAGGTAGCCGATGGGCGGACGAGGAAGCAGCTCGATGAGTGTTCCCTGCACACGCGGGGATGATCCCTTAGGGGCGATTTCCTCGATATAGGAACCAGCGTGTTCCCCGCATACGCGGGGATGATCCCATGCCAGGGTCGGTCTCGTCCAGCTGCTCTGCCGCATGGATGCGCTTCAGCACCTTGTACACGGTGTGCAGCTCTTTCGATGGGGTCAGTTTTCCCATTGGGATTCTCCTTTCGTTGGTTGGTTGGTACCGAAAGGATGCGGGGCGCGTCGCAGGAAAAGGAAAACCCCGCCGAAGCGGGGTTCTATTGGGCTTTTTCTATTTTTGCTCGTTTTCACGCAACCATTGGTCGTAATACTTGGAATCTCCGAACAAAGCCCGTGCCGCTTCTTTGCCGGATTTGATTCCTTTCCTCTTCATGGCATGTTCGACCATTTCGCCCAAGGTTGGGGCTTTGATCGGCGTTGCTGTGTAAGCTTCACTTTCCATTGCTCTTCTCCTCGAACTCGTATTTATATCCGAATTTCTGCGAATTATCCTCAAACCACTTGTTCATTATAGCGCTTGCCTTCTCCCTGAACTCCTGCTCAAACTCTTCGTGAGATGCTCCGTTGAAAGATGATTTCCCTTTTTTCTCCCACTCTTCGAACACTGAATCCTCGGCATCAAGCCTTGCACGGTCCTCTGCCGCTTTCGCCGCTTCGTAGAACTCTTCTGGCCGCGACTTCTCGGTTCTGTCTATGGTGTATCTGCCCTCGTTTCATATCGCATCGTATCCGAGCGTGTTCGCCTTGGTCAGGTGGTAGATGTCGCCGCTTCCGTTGCCGCCAACGGAGAAAGTGCCGCCGAACGTGCCGTTGTGCGTGTGAACTGGGCGGACGTTCTCCCGGCTCTCGCCCTTCGGCAACCAGAACGTGACCGTTCCAGCACTTCCCTCGAACACATCGCTCACGAGCTGACCGCGCTTGTTGTAAAGCGCGCCGTACTCCTTCTGGAAGCTCCAGTTCGATTTAGCGAACCCGCTTCTCGTTCGGATCGACGATGCGGTGAAGGCATCCGCTGCTTTCTCAGCCCACGCGGCTGCTTGCCGATGCCGCGAGCAGGCTTACGGGATTGGGAAGCAGCCGAAGGGGCTCACGGGACGGAAATGGAGCGGCGGCGCAACCGTTGAACGCCTGAAACCGAGCAGGTACGGCAAGACCGACCCGCTGAACGTGAAGGACATACCGCAGAAGCTGACGAACAGGCAGATCGAGGAAATCGACCGAATAGCATCGCGGATCCCGATACTTGACGAATCGCCGAAGCGGTACGGGCTGGATCTGTACTCTTCGAGCATGAACGGCGTTGCCTACACAACGATGAGAGACGGGAAATGGCGCATCGTGTACAACAACGAGACGTTCGCCAGTAGGGCATCGACTTCCGCAGCTGTATCGGCGGAATAAAAGACGGCTATTACATGCCATCTTCGAAGGCAAACAGGGCAGTGTACCCGACAGCGCACGAATTGGGGCATATCCTGTAGAAGTCGATTGCAGAGAATGAAATCGGAAAAGGGTACAGCGATGTTGATTACGAAATGTTCGCCGATTCATGCAAGGCGGAAATCCTGGAAATAGCCAACGAGCTGGGTAAAAGCCGCCATGATTCGGTATCGAAGTACGCCGACAAAACCCACGCGACTTCTTCGCCGAGTGTTTCGCCAACGCCTGCTGTGGTAAAGTCAACGTGTACGGAAAGTCGCTAATCGAGTACCTGAAAAGGAGGGGTTACCTTGATGACTGAAGAGCAGCATAACCGTTATTTCTACTGGAGGAAGAACCCCGAATGGTATCGCCGCGTTGACAACACATACCAAGCGGAGCTGACGGACAAAGCCCCAGAAAAGGCGCGCAAGAGTCACGAAGACTACATAGAAATGGTAGATGACTTCTTGGGCAAAATGGGCGCAACCCCATACGAGGGAATAAGAATCGACTGGTAACGAAACCCCGCTTCGGCGGGGTTTTCTTTTGCGCGGGAACCCTCCAGATGACCTTCCCGCTGTGCTCCCCGCATACGCGGGGATGATCCTAGATAGGGCGCTTGCGGATAATTCGATTGCAATAATGGAAAGGCGCTCAATGAATAACGGGCGGTTCAGGTTGAATGTTGGGAGACTCAAGAAGGGAAAAGGCTTTTTGATATCGTAGCACACCGATTGCCTGGATACGTGGAAGCATACGGTAAGCGCATTGACGCGAAAACCGTTTGGGATGTTGTGCGGAAAAGCGATGGATACAGCGGTGAGGATATTCACCTTTGCACGTGCTTTGGCGCTGTGGAGGACGAGAACGGAAAGTCGATAGCTCAGGAGCTTGCGAACATATCGGGCAAGAAGGTGAAGGCGTCTACGAAGTTCTTCTTCATTCGCCAAGACGGCGCTCGTATTACGTTGGCGGCGATTTCTGGCATTCGGATGGTAGGATGGAGCTGTTCGAGTCGAAGGGAAAGACATGATTGGAATCGAGAAGAGATTCGAAAAAGCAGGCGATGCAATACTTTCCAAGCAGGCGGAGATAGTGTCTGCTATGGAGCCGTTCTCGGAAACGCCGTTCGTGGTCGCTGCAACTCAAACCTATGACAGGGTTACTGGCGAACAGCTCGGTGCTCTATGCGTATACACCCATGAAGGGTTTGATTGGACTTCGGAAGACCTTTATAACTTCAAACATTACGGGTTGGTCGATTACAGCAGCGAATACGCAAAAGCCGCATTCGAGCATTTTCTTGAGCTAGTTTCCATGTAATTGACATTCAAAACCCCGTTTTTGTTGAATCCACGCAAAAACAGGGTTTTCTTTTGCCATTAAGCCGTTTCCGAGGTCGATAGATCGAAGAAGCGGCTTCTTCAGCACGTCATGCTCCTGCGGCTCTTCCCATGAGTATTGCGTTGTACACACAAAAATGAAATAGGTCGTAATATTACCTTGATCACAGAAGTGCAGCTCATGGCACCTCTTGCCTACGAGAAGAGGTGCACGAAGTGCCCGATGCTGACATTCTGCTTGTTAGACATGGAACTGCCGGATTTCCTTGGGAGGGTCGAGCGAGTCGAAGGTGGCGCATATCAAGTGGCATATTGCTGCGGAGAAAAACTGTTTGAACAGCGGAAATAGCTCAAATTCCCGTGGTTATCATATGGGTATTTCGCTATACGATAACTACGGCTCGAGGGAAAGGAGCCTCAACCATGGAAGAAAAGCAGGGCATGGCAGACGGGCAATACGGCGATCATCTAAGAGCGGTGATCGCCGACCTTGAGCGGATCAAGAAGCTGGGGGTTAGCGAGGAAGCCGAGGCAGAGATCGACTCGATCATGGCCAGGTACCGTGAGACAATCGAGTAAGCGAAAAAAGCAGTTACGCTACTATTTAGCCAAAGCAATGCCGCCAAAGACTGAGATTTCGCGCATCGGGCAGGGTCGTCATAGGGAAACTTGCAGACGCTGATGGATTTAGCATTTACGCCATGCACTTGATGTCGCGCGTGCGGAAGGAATTCTGCGAAGCCAGCGTTCCGATTTACCGCCTGCCGTGTTATACTGCCGAAGCCATCATCCCCATGTCGTGGCTATAAAAGGAAGCCTGAAAAATGGCTTCCTTTTGTTTTTTCTGCGCTCGGTTTTCCCTGTTCCATACAATACCCTGGGAATTATTCTGTACACATGGAAATTGTAGATTCCGTATCGTTGTCGCTAATAAAACGAAGCATAAACGCACAACGGAAGGAAACGATAGCCATGGTTACCGTCATTATTCTTGCCCTGTTGATATACGGCATTTTCCAATTCACGAAGTACTTGATGGGCGCCACGGTAAACCACGCCCAATCCCATATTGCGGGAAGCTGGGGGTGGCAAAATCTCAACCCCGAGCCAAGCGACGATCTTATCACCTTCACCAAATCCGTTACGGCATTCGTGCTTGCTCTACTTCTTTTTTCGATCTTCTTTTCGTAATCCGGTTATCCCCGTGTCGCTGTGTTTGGTCTCGAAAAGCCCCGGTTCTGGAATACGGTGCCTTTGGAATAGCAGCTCGGCAATTGCGGCAAGGTTGTTGCAATCAAGCAGGCGCTTGCGACAGCAATCTTGTTTGGAGGAAATTAAGGGGAGGGTGCCACGCGTTGCCTTCATTGTGCGGGCGCGTTCGGCAGTCCGGCAAAGCCCGAATAGCGGTTCAATCTAAGCAGCGGGTTTGGACCGCTGCTTTTTTATTAGGAGGAAACCATGGCTCGCGGTCAAAGCGAATTGGCGCAGTCAATTGCGCTTGCGGCCCATAAAGGCCAGGTGGACAAAGCGGGAAAGCCCTACATAGAGCATCCTGCTCATGTTGCATCTGTCGTGCAAGGCGATGCCGCGAAAGCTGTAGCGTGGTTGCATGATGCGGTCGAAGACACCCCGCTTACGTTTGCCGATCTTCGGGGAAGAGGGATTGCGCCCGAAGTTATCGAAGCACTAAAGCTGCTTGCCCGCGATGAATCGGTGCCGTACCTCGAATATGTTCGCTCCCTTAAGCCGAATCCGCTCGCACGTGCGGTGAAACTTGCCGACTTGCGCCACAACAGCGACCTGTTCAGGCTTCCGCGCATCACCGAAAACGACCAACGTCGTGCGGAGAAATATGCAAAGGCCATTGCCATTCTTGAAGGGGAGGTGTTCCTATAGTTCCGCCAAGAGGGACTCGTCCTTTCGAT
>ERZ1034973.753-NODE-753-length-21551-cov-47.533076_pt1 | contig 21551 bp, 19 predicted proteins | sample MGYA00520686_ERZ1034973 | MGnify/ENA primary metagenome ERZ1034973 (study PRJEB33766, sample SAMN09781775) | gut metagenome | biome: gut microbiome | host: Homo sapiens | place: Madagascar | study: EMG produced TPA metagenomics assembly of the PRJNA485056 data... | reverse complement strand
CCATAAATTACACAAAAGAGGGCATGTCACAGGTTTATGACACACCCCCTTTTTTTTTGTTGCTTCATCGTTTTTCTTCATCGGATTACGCTGAGTTAACGGAACATTCTTGCTCCACGGATTACGCACGGAATTTAAACGGATTTGGCCTTACGGCCATTGGGCTAGCGCATTCGCATTCCAGCTTTAGGGGGTATCGCCACGACCGCTAGGTCGAGTTTCCGTTTAAAATCCGTGAGTAATCCGAGGAAGGCGGTTAAGGTTCCGTTTATTCCGCGTAATCCGATGAATAATGACACCCCCTCTTTCTCTTTTGAATATGCATTGCTTTCAGCGATGCTTTCTCTTTTGAATAGGCATTGCTTTCAGCGATGCCTCTTCCTGCATTCAGGGCATTCTCCCTTGATGACGAAGGAGACGGAGTGGGGATAGAATCCTTTCGGCAATTCGAAGCTCGGAATATGGATATCCTCCATGCAGAACGAACGGTGGCATGATTCGCAGTAGAAATGAATATGACCATCATGATGATCACACTCTCCTTCCTCCTCACACACTTCGTAGTTCAATATCCCCCTTCCATCCTCGAAGGCATGAACGGCATCATGCTCCAGAAAGAGCGTCAGCGTGCGGAAGATGCTCGACTTATCCATCGACACCATCTTCTGCTCCAAATCCTTCAGACTCAGCGGATTCTGCTCATTCACCAGAGTCTTCATCACCAGTATGCGGTTGGAGGTGGGCTTGATGCCCTTCGCCTCCAGCTTATGAACAATCTCTTCTGTTTCCATCTTTTTTTCTTTTAAAATAACTTAGAGTATCTGCATTTTTGCGCCAAACGACAGTCCGAAGACATCCCAGAAACCAGCATTGCCGTTGCGGTAGAACCGCATGAAATAGATATCATTCGTACTCAACTCATAGAAGAGCGTGAGGCTCTTCACGCGCTTGCGCCTGTTGTTCGGAATCTGATACGTAAACCGTTCGCCAAATCCCAGATTCGGGCGGATTCGGGTAGAGAAGGGATAATATCCGCTCTCGTACTTGGTAGGCTGCTTTGTCCAGAAATCGTGACCCAACACCGTGTTCAGGTACAGCGTGCACTCCAGGGGTTCAAACTGCCATCCCTTTCCCCAGTCTTTTCGCCAGGGAATGAAGTTCTCCTTCAGCGTGATTGTCATTTTTACTTCATCCGAATCATATTTCGGAACGATGCCGAAGAGCAGATGCGTCTCCCACTGGCTTTGCTTGCCGTAGTCCCATCCGATACCCAGCGAGATGATACCCATGTTGCCGCAGGTCTGTATCACGCTCTGCGTAGGCATCAGCACATCCCAGTGCTTGCGATAGCGGAGGATGCGCCTGTCGTATCGGGTGAGTGAATCTTCCTCTGAACTCTCCTTTCCTAACCCCTCCTCAACGGCGATTTCCGTAGCGTTTGCCGCACAGCTTGCCGATAGCAGGAGGAGCGCCCATATACTGAACTTAAAAATCGATGGCTTCAACATGATAATCCTTTGGTGTGATGGTGAAAATGTAATATTGACGGAAGTGTACGCTGCTTGCCATATAGAACAGGGTGCCGTTGTTGTAAAGGTCTTCCGTCTTGGTATGATGACCGTGACCGTCCAGGCAGAACAGCAGGCGAGGGAACTCGTGGATGTAATAATTGAATACCTTCGCTACGTTGTTGTTAAACTGCTCGGAGTAGGGAGGTGCGTGCATGCACACCACGGTGCGGTCGAAGTCGAGCGAATCGGCAGAGCGTTCCGCCTCCATGAAGTCGAAGTTAGGCACCGGACGGGAGTAGTCATACTCGATGGCATTGGTGTTGAGGCAGACGAACTTTACCTTTCCGGCGATGAAGCTGAAGTCGGGGTCGCCGTAGATGGCCTCGTAGGTCTGGTTGCCCGTGCCCAGACAGTCGTGGTTGCCCAGCAGCACCACCGAAGGCATCTTGAGTTTCTGCATTCTTTCTCGTGTCCACTTCATTTCGCGGGTAGCGCCGAAGTCGGAGATGTCGCCGCAGTGGATTACGAAGTCGATGCTGTCTTGGCGGCTGTTGATGTCACTAACCGCCTTCTGCAGGTCGTCGTACCACTGATGGCTGTCGCTGATCACGGCAAACCGGATGGTATCCTTGCTCTTCACTGCCTGTTCTATCTTCTGTATGTTCTTGGCATTCAGGTCGGTTTCTCCCTTAATGCGAACATCGTAGGGGTGAACATCGAATACGGTATCGCAGCCCGTAAGGAGCAGGGCGGCGATACAGACAAGTAGATAAATTTTGATGTGAAATTTCATATCCTATAGTTTTATTTTAAATACATATTGATATTCCAGACATTTGATATTCTAGCCTGTTTGATATTTCAGACATTTGATATTCTAGCCTGTTTTATATTCTAGTCTATTGATTTCGTGTGCAAAGGTACGAAAAAAACTTGAATAAAGAATGAGGTTTTTCCAAAAAGACCATTTTTAAGGAAAAAAAGATAAAAAAAGAAGGTGCGCCAGATTCACTTTCCAGTAATCTGGCACACCTTGATTTTACAGATCTACGTCAGTATCGCTTCCGCCACCTTCGGTAGTGCCGCCGCCCTGGCTGGAATCGCCTCCCTGGTTGGTTCCGCCACCTTCCTGCGAAGTGCCTCCGCCCTGGGTGGTGTCACCCTTGTTGTCGCCCTCGCCGGAGTCGGTGCTTGGTGTCTTGTCGATGACACCATCATTGTAAAGAATACCATTGGCACCTGTCACTACCGAACCGTCGGTTTTCACATCGCCTACATATACAGAGTTGCTTACGCTGTTGTTCTGTACAGATGCAAAAGCAATGTAGCAGGAAAGCATATCTCCATCCCAGTCTGTTGGTAATTTCAGGGTAGCCTTGCAATCCACACGGCTGGCATCCTCTGTTGTGAAGATGGCTTCGCACTTCGTGAAGTTATAGATGAGTGGCATCGCAAAATCATCCATACTGGCATGACTTTCGTCAGAATTGTCTTCCCAGGCAAAGGTGGCTATGTTGTTTGCTACCTTTGCAGAGCAGAATCTGCCAGGCATCAGAGAGCCGCTGCTTACAAGCACCTTGCTTGGGTCGATACCGAAGGATGGATACTTGCCTACCATGCAGTTGCGTACTGTGTGGCTCATGGCTGCGTTGGTGGCAGTCTGATGCTGGGTGTAGTTGCGGTAACCTGCCTGCAGGTAAGCCGTCATCACCTTCACAAACTTCTGCGCCAAGCCAAACTTCATGCGCTGAGCCATCTGCTTTTCGGTGCGAGGGTTCTTGATACTCTGAGCCTTGCCACGCATATAAGCTGTGCCTTTCCAGCTGCCACCTACTACTGTTCCTACTGTTCCGTTGAAACCGCCAAGAATACCTTGTCTAATCTTTCCCATAATCTTTTCCTTTCTTTCTTTAATGGGTTAAACATAAATAAAAAAGTCAATGAACACTATTCTTTGCACCCCTTCTTTTTTCTGCAGGGTACAATTCGTGGCTCCCTTCTCCCTTCTTTTAAAACCCCTAAAAACAGCGTTTCTCGGAGTTGGTACGGAGCAGGTACGGAGAGGGTACGGAGCAGGTCTTTCTCAAAGTCCGATCGCTACTCGTCGATTGAAGTCTTCCGTAGCCCTCGTTTCCTAACCACATTGCAAAGATACTACTTTTTTTGCTTGTTTACAAGCATCAGTAGTACGTTGCGCAGCGTTGCGTCTGTTTGCGTAGTTGCCTTTGCTTAAAGCTTTAACGCGGTGTAGAATCCTGCTGATTTCCAGCCAAATCCACCTTCTCATACTTGCCGTTGTCCACTCTCTTGCAGAGGTTGTATCTGCTCACGTATTCGCCCACATACTTCTCTGCCGTTCTCTTGGCAATACCCAGTTTCTGTGCAGCGGCCAGTACCATCTGGCGGTTGAAGCTGGCAGGCAGGGCAGCAAAGAGTTTCTCGCTCTTTGGGCTGAGTTTGATGCCCATCACATCGTCTCCCTCCTTGCTAGGCAGCAGGGTAGAGAAGATGCGTGCCGCATGCTGCATCAGCGTATCGGCAATGATCAGAGCGCACTCCAGGTCTTCGTTCTTGCAGATGATGCACTCTGGCAGAGAGGTGGTACCTTCCAGGCGGGTGATGCTCAGAATCATGGCGATGCGATAGGCGCTCAATCCCATTCGGTAGATGTTGGCTACGAAGTCTCTGCCCAGCATATCCTTGTATTCTTCTACCAGCTTGTTGAAGAAATCGTTGAACTTGTCTTCCTGCTCTTCCGTCAACTTGAACTCGATGCCACCTTGCTTCTTCTTCAGAATCAGATGAATGTCATACACCCGCTTGCCGATGGCTTCCATCTCCTCGTCGATGGTTCGGTTTGACTTGGAGAACACGTTGTGCCATTTGGCTGGAATATCCACTTTCATGAAGAGAAAGCGGGAGAAGAGACCGTTCTCTGCCGATGGAATCAGATTGGTAACCTGACCTGGCGTACCCGTCAGATACACCGTCCATTTCGGGTTGTGAATCTCTACATGCTCATTCTCCTTTCTTCGTCGATAGGTGATATCCTCGTGATGGAAACCCTTTCGCAGGCCATCCGAGAAGTTGCCGTAGTCGCTCCTCAGCGTGTTGGCAAGTGAATCGGCCTCGGTCTCGAAGGTGATGCCCTGGTCGTGGTTGTCGTGCAGCGCCTGATAGATGGCTGTAGAAGAGCAGTTGGCAGGAATTATCGATGAACGATACGGAGGCTCCTTGGGAAATGGTATTCCCGATGCCTTCTTGCCCATGGCTCTGATGTCGGCAAGTTCCTGCTGATAGTTGTCCATCTCCTGCTTGTTGGCTTCCCTAACCTCCTGCTCGATGAGGCTTACCAGCTTGAGGCACGATGTGGTTCTGCCTTTTCCGCTTGCGGCATTGGCTACAAGGAAGGTGAAGAGGTTGGCATACACCTTCGAGCTGTCGTAGATGGCATAGGCCTCGGGGAATGCACCGCTCAGGATGGTGATGGAGGCGAGAAGCAGCATGTCTTTCTCGGTGAGCGTCTTGCCGAGAGAAGAGATGTCTTTGAAGATGAGGGGCAGGGAGCCTGTTACCTTGTCGCAGAAGGTGGGTAGAGGGATAGCCTCTGCCACTTCGTGCTCTACTCCCGCTTCTGCTGTCGTGCCATTGATAGCCGTAGAAGCATTCGGTGCCATTGCCATGTTTGTCATGTTTGCACCCTTTGCAGGGTTTGCAAGGCTTGCAAAGTTTCCGTTTCTGGCAACGTCGTCATGGCTAGGAGCCACCTTGATATCTATGCCGGCCTCCTTGGCATATTTAAAGAAAGAGGCGATGGTGATACCAGAGTGGTCGGTAGTATCATGCAGGCGCTTGATGCAGTTGGAGTACAGCTTGTCGCACTCCTCGTACTTGTAGCCGGCATTGAACCGACTGATGTCATGGAAGATGCTTCTTCCTTCCTCGCCCAGCTCCAGAGAGAAGCCGAAGGCAATGTTGCGCCAGTTGTTGTATCCCTCTGTGATGTCGATGTTCATCTCAACGATAAGGTTGGCTACTGTGCGGATTTGCTCCGCCTTACTTACTTTTGCCCATTGAATTGGGTTGAAATTTGTTATCTTGTTCATGATCTAATCAAAATTAATAATTTGTAAAACAATAGAATTGTCATTCCCCTGCGGACTGCCGAACGTTGTTTCTTCACTCTTCGTTCTTCACTCTTCACTTAAAAAGGGCAGACGAGAGGATTCACGTAGCAGTTGGGGTCGTAAGGCAAGAAGCAAGCCCGGCTCACATTCTTGCAGGCAGCATCAATCTTGATGCCTCCATACGCTTGCCAGATATAGTGCTCCAATGCCTGGAACCAGTTTTGGTGGTCGCATTGCTGCAGGTCTATCTGTACGAAGAGTTTCAATCCGTCGCCCGAAGGACTGCGGAAGGCAAGTTCCAGTTCGAAGTTCTTCTGCATCATTTCATCGTGGATGAATTCCTGCTTCAGTTCCTCCACCTGGTCTTTACCTATGTGGTCGATGTCCAGGCACATGATGCCGGAGTGCTGTATGAGTCCCTGGTCTTTGCGGGCATTGAAGGTTCCGCTGGCCAGTACATAGTCAAACTCCTTGGCCTTATATGCCTTGCGTCTTTTCTCTTCCTCCTCCGGAATGCCACGGAGCGTATCCGTAGCATTCTTGAAGAGGGTAGGGTCTGTAATGTACTGCCACAAGTGGTAGATACCTACCCGGTTGTGGCTCACCACATTGGAGATAGGATGACGGTAGTATTGCATCTTGTGCTCCTTCAGCTGCTCAATGTTCATCGTCATAGGGTGCCTCCTTTCATGCGGCTGTCTCTGTACGATTCGTCCATGAGTCGCTGCAAGTCACTCTCCTTGTAGTAGCATCTTCCGCCCATCTTGGCAAACGGCAGCTTGCCGTTGGAGCGAAGAGTCTGCAGGGTTCTGGCACTGATGTGGAACATCTCCATCACCTCGTAGTTGTCGTGCCACTCAGAAAGTGGCGTCAGTTGCTCAGTCACTTCCTGGTTTTCCTGACTTTGCATAGTTTGCATCGGTTGCAAAGTTTGCAAACCTTGCGGAGCGTGCATGCCGGTATTGGTATGCTGCGCTGTTGAAGAATTATTAATCTTCTTCATCTTTGTAAAATAGGAGGGTAATGCCTAGCTCTCTGATAGGGACCTCCTACATCACCGACTTGGCTTGGATACAGATAAGAGAGTCTTTGTGTTTATTGACCTCCATACCCTTGTCATCGGGGAGCGACCCCTGCCGGATTTTCTGGTGCAAATATACAAAATAGTGATGGAAAATAAAAATACACATATGGAAAGTTTTGATTATCAGTAAGTTGTGTATTTTGCGTATCTGTATGCCTAAAATATGGTTATCTGTAAGGCTGAAATGTGCATATAAAGATAATTGCAATTATCTGTAAAGTTCATGGTCTTTTCTTACAGATAATTAAAGATCTGTATACAGATAACTGGATTATCTGTAAGATTTGGTAGTTATCTGAAAAAAATAAATGGATTACTCCTTTCGAAAGCAATCCATTTATTCAAATCGGGACTTTAATAATTTACAGATAATTTTTTTCTTCAGTAAAAATACAGATAATTTTCTTCTGATGGAGTAAAATACAGATAATATCCTTCTGATGAAGTAAAAACGATTAGTTGGCACATGCGATAGAACTAATTGGAATATTCATCGCTTTATTCATGTTTTTAGTGAGTTCTCCAACTTTGTTCACGAACAGATTATATTCTTCCAGGGTATATTTTTTATGGTTTTTTGCACCATTAGTACCCGAATTGCCTGGTGGAAGGAGATTACCACGATAGGTTTCATTAAAATATCTGTTGAATTTTGCTTCTTTGCCAGTTCCTTCAATTCCAGCCCATTCCATCAACATTACTATGATGGGACCATAGATATGATGTTTCCCTTCCTTCTTATCTGTTCTTCCAAGAACCTTTATTCCAACTAGTTTGCAAGGTTCTATCAAATCATCAAGATGGGTAATAACGAATCTAACTTGTTTAGCCAAGTCATGATTGTTTGGCCAAAGAAGAGATTCTGTAGGGCTCAAATCATCCTTCTTACCTTTCGCAATAGTATCGAAAATAACGAAATTTTGAAACTGGCTCACGTTAAAGGTATGAAAACAATCGCAAATAACTTGTTGCAATGACTTTGCCTTATCCATTCTTTCTTTCAAACTATTCATCGGATATGTGATACCGCTATTATTTTCTATGAATTTAATGGTATCTCTCGATGTCTTAGCAACATTGTCATAGTTATCCTTATAAATCTTGTAACATAAGTCAGGATGGCATCTGATGTAATTCTCCTTTGCAATAATATCTCTACAAAGAGCCATTACGCCTGTTAGCTTACAAAAAAACATGCTAACAGAACAGCATAGTTCTTTCACGCAATCAGGATAACTATCTAAACCAAACAAATCTCTACTAAATGTAAGACCTGTTAGGTATGAGTGGTCAAAAACAGATAGTTTTTTTTCGGCTTCATTACCTCCTGCCTTTTTGCGTATGATGGGGCACATCTTTCTAAAAAGTTTCTTTGTTCCAGCTAATGTACTTCTCAGTTTTCGGCAAAGCTTAAGAGCAGTGTCGTAGCATTGGTTATAGTTTGTGGCATATAACTTATTGAACTCTTTAGAAAATTTTTCTAAAGCGATGTATTCTTTATCTATTTTGGCAATGCTGATTCTTACTTCAGCATTGATTAAATTGATATCACTCTCGTCATAATCACGACTTCTGATGGATGCAAAGATCTTATCGTTTTCAAAGTTCTCTGCATCTTTGATAAGGTTCTGAAAGCTTTGCTCAGAAGCATCTAATACGCTGGTATACCTCATTAGCTATTATTTTTTAAATTAATAATTTGCAGTTATGGTCTCGTACACCTTATATATAGGGGTGTGCGTGAGGATATCCTCCTTTCATTTGCAAAGTTACGAAAAGATTACGGAAATAAAACAAAATGGATCACTTTTCTCGTGTTAAAAAATACTAAATCTTTGATATTCTGTATTTTATGATTTGCTTTTGGGAATTTTAAGTTTCTGCAGATTCCAAAAGTTGCCACAAAAGTAGTGTTTTAGTGTAAATTTAAGAATTAAACAATAGTTAATTTTTAAGATTTAAACGTTAACAAAGAATGGCTTTTCAGTCCGAGCTAACTTATAGAATAGTCTTAAGTTTGTTCCATTCTGACTGAAAAGCCGTATAATTCTTAAAATATCATCTCTCAAAATACGTGCCAATGGCTATGAGAGGGATGTTTTCCATCCATTCTTGATCTACATATCCTTTCATGGAGATGCGCAGTCCTTTCAGCCCAGGGTTGTCTTTGATGAACTGGGCCAGGGACCTAGCACGTACGTTTTCCTCTGCCTTCACTTCTATTGGTATAACTCTCAGGCTGTCTTGAATGATGAAATCAATCTCCGAAGGTGTCTTGGTATTGCTCCAGTAATAGGGCTTTAGTCCCAAGGCCAATAGTTGCTGTAGCACATACTGCTCTGTAAATGCACCTTTGAACTCTGTGAATACATTGTCACCTATCAGCATCTGATCTGCTGAGGCATCCGTCATGCATGCCAGAAGACCACAATCTAATAAGAACAGTTTAAAGACATCCATGTCTTCATAAAACTTGAGGGGCATTTTAGGTTCCTTGATGCGGCTCACCTTATATACAATGCCGGCATCTACCAGCCATTGTATGGCCAGTTCAAAATCCTTGGCTCTGCTACCTTTGCGCACAGCTCCATAGATGAATTTCTTGTTTTCACGTGCCAGTTGAGAAGGGAGCGAATCCAGTACCTCCCGGATTCTTGTAGATTCCGCAGCTGAAGTATGTTTGGAAATATCCCTGCGATAGGCTTCCAGAATATCACGCTGCAGGGTGCGAACCTGCTGCAAGTCTGTATTTTCGATGAATTTGCTTACCACTCCCGGCATTCCGCCCACAAAGTAATATTGCCGGAGCAATTCCGTCATCTTGGGTTTCATGATGTCGATAAGTCCCCAGTCTTTGGAATGGAGTAATTCTATCCAGCCTTCATTGCCGGTTGCATCAAGAAATTCCTCGTAATCCATGGGGTACATAGTAAGCATATCTACTTTTCCTACAGGGAACGACTCTCCTTTACCCAGGGTAACCCCAAGGAGGGAACCTGCTACCATGACATGGTATTCGGGAGCTTTTTCGCAAAAGTACTTCAAACTATGGAGTCCTCTCGGAACCTCCTGTATTTCATCCATGATGATGAGAGTGTCAGCAGGTGTAATCTTGACACCGGTAATGGCTTGGATGGTGATGAGGATTCTGTCTATGTTGTAATCGAGCTCAAAGAGCTGTTTCATTCTTGGCTCATCGTCACAGTTGATATATGCTACGTTTTTGTATTCCTTTTCTCCAAAGTGTTGCATAATCCAAGTCTTACCCACTTGTCTGGCACCTAGTAACATCAAGGGCTTTCTGTCCACATTTCTTTTCCATTTCAGGAGCTGTTTGTATATCTTTCTTTTCATAACTATCTGTATTTTAAATATTTCTGCTGCAAAGATACACTTTTTCGATGATAAAAACAAGGAAATTGCACACTTTTTCGATGATAACAAATGTTAAAACATACACTTTTTCGAGGATAAGCTTAAGAAAGCAGTCATGCTGGTCAGAGATTTGTAATAGGCTTTGTAAAATATATTCTGCTTTTTCTATTTCTGGGAATGCCATGATTATAAATGAAAAAAGCCCAGTCTATTTAAGCATTGTTAAGAGGCTCGGCTGGAACTAACGATGCAAAGATACAAGTAATTATTGAATCTCCAAAGATTTTGAGAAGAATATTTTGATTTCGCAAGAAAAAATGGGGGATAATATAAAAAAGGTGGCGATTCTTTTTGTTATCTTTGAGCTTATTTGCGAAAGTTCGGAAGAATAATAATCTGTGTAAATCTGTGATATCTGTGGGAGTCTTTTTTTATGTCCCACGGATTTCACAGATATTTTTTATGCCTGTGGCTAAGAGCTTTTCTGATATATTAATTGGCATTCTTGTTGATACCCCCGTCTCAATGGTAGCAAACATCAAATTTACAAAGACTCTTTACAAAGTATCTTCCACTTCTTTCCAATCTATCAGTCCCTTGCCTGTTTCATCGAGTTCCACTGCCAGGGCGATGACCTTGCGCTTGTCGGCCTTGAAGGGCTCGGTGTAACTCTTTTCCTTTATCTGGTTCTCGGCAGCAGAAATGCCGCCATTGTTCGATAGCTTCAGCTCCAGGACGTAGATGAAGGATGGAACCTCCACAATCATATCAATCCTGCCAGTGGCCAGCATTCTTTCTACTTCCACCCTAAATCCCAAGGCCCTGAATATCGTGCTCTTTATCAGTCGGTAACGCTCCTCCATATCCATGCTGGCCATCTTCTTGTTACTGTATGGAACATCGGCAATAAGAGCCTTCAATGCCTTCTTGGCTTCTGCGGTGTTGCCGTCCTGCATCATTTTTCTGAGAAAACTCTGCGCAGAAACCACTTCCGAATTCGACTTCATGGTCAAGGCTGGAACCACTACGCGGTATAATGCCTTGCGAACTTCAAAGTTAGGGAACCCCAGGATGTAAACGCCATCATCGTAACCCTTGATGGTGAGATACCCCGACTGGTAGAGGAAGAGCTCGGCTCCGCCATTCACTACATCCGATGTTTCCAGGGTGTCGCGCTCGATGAAGCAATGGTCAAAATATTCCATCTTCATCTCCATGTCATCCACGAACTTTGGCAATAGGGAAGTGGCGCCAGATGAAGCCCAGTAATTTCTCAATTCCCTATCATCCAGAGCATTGATGAGGCTGAACGGATTGAAGATATCTACCATGTTTCTGCGGCAGAAATGATATCCGTCGTAATAGGCCGTGAGCTGCTTCAGTGTCTCCTCAGGAGTCCATCCGTTTTCTTCTCCCATCGCCTCAATCTCAGGCATGAAGTTGTCGGCAACTTCCTGCTTTGAAATTCCGCAGATGGTGGCGTAGGGTGCATCAAAACTGATGTTGCTCAGATTATTAAGCACAGAGAAGAGAGAAATCTGAGTGAACTTGGTGATGCCCGTGATAAAGACGAAACGCTCGTGCTCGTCCTCTTTTTTCAAGACGGCAAACACGGACTTGTAGATGGCTGTGCAGGCATCATGCTGAGGAGTCTTCCAAGAATGCTGCAATGGAGAATCATACTCATCGATGAGGATAACCGCCTGTTTTCCTGTCTTCTGAAACATCGTTTCGATGATGTTCTGGAAGCGGACGGCAAGGGAAGCCTCTGGGCGCACGGCTACCTCATACTTCTGTTCAAGTTTATAGAAGGCGTCATCGAGATAGGAGTTGAGTTCTTCGGGTGTAGCTCCTCCGCAACTCATATCGAGTCGAATGACGGGATAGCAGGTCCATTCTTTCTCCAGCTCCATCACCTTCAATCCTTCGAAGAGTTCCTTTTTTCCTTCGAAGTAAGCCCGAAGTGTATCCACGAGAATCGACTTACCGAAGCGGCGTGGGCGGCTCAGGTAATTATACTTTTTCCCCCTGTTGGCAAGTCTCCATATCATATCAGTCTTGTCAACATAAAGATAACCATCCTTTCTGATAACCTCAAAAGACTGGATACCTACCGGCAATCTTCTATCGTTCATTTCTGTATCTGTCATAATCTGGTCTCCTATGTTTTCAGGATAGCTTTTTGCGAGCCATCCACCTTTCTGCAAATTCTTTCTGCAAAGATACGACGAATATTTTGATTTCGCAAGAAAAATGGGGAGATAATATAAAAAAGGTGGCGAATCTTTATTTCTTCGCCAACCATCTTCTAACCGGCAGGTCGTAGAACTTCAGGCAGAGCCAGGCGGCGGCTATCGAAACTCCACAGGTGATGAGCGCCTCGGGCCAGGTTTCGCCTAGCGTGAAGATCTGCTTCTCGATGAGCCACGAATAGAAGTAATACATGAACGGATAGTGCACGATGTAGAGCGGGAAGGAGATGTCGCCCAGGAACGTGCAGATGCGGGTGCTGAAACGGTCGGATGTCATTCCGCTCGCTCCCAACCATACTATCGCCGGGAATATCAGAAGGATGCACACTGCTTCGAAAACACCATTCAGCGTGATGCCATTCTCCATGATGCCATTCAGCGTGATGCCATCAGCGCCGCCCACACTACTGCCGCCAACCATACTCTCTATATAAGGTACGTGGAAGAGCAGGAGAAGAATGATGGAACTGATCCAGAACGCACCCTTTACCTTGAACTGGATGCGATGGAAAACACGGGATAGCAGCATTCCTATCGTAAACGGACAGAGCATGCGCAGAAGTCCACCCCAGAAGTTGAGACCATCCAGCGTCCAGCCCACACCAAACATGCCGTAGCCGCAAACATCCGTAGCCGTGAACCAAAGCAGAAGGATGGATAGGATTCCGGCGAGTATCGCCAATGCCTTGGTGGAGAGTCTCCGGATGAAAAGGGCATAGAGGATGTTGCCGATGTACTCGAAGAAGAGCGACCAGGCGGGGCCGTTGAGCGGAAACATTTCGCCATTGCCTCTTACTTCGTATCCGCAACCTGGCAGGGCGGGAATCATCAGCATGGCGCAGAGTAGGGCTATCAGCATTGCCGGTACCGAACCCGGTGTGCCGTGCCAGGTCACTGCCCCCTGAAGGATGAACATTACGAGTCCTATCAAGGCACCCATCACTACCATCGGATGCAGGCGGATGAGGCGGCGCTTGAAGAATTTTCCCAGTGTCAATGTCTTTCCCCAAGGTCGTCGTATGCATAGCCGATGACGAAACCGGAAAGGATGAAGAAGAAGTCAACCGCCAGATAGCCGTGGTTGATTTCCCTGATGATGGCTGAGCCGGATGCAAACTGGTAGCCTTCGAACACATGATACCATACCACGAGCAATGCTGCCACGCCACGCAATCCGTCGAGCAGGGCATAATGCGGTTTGGTATCCGAAAAACGGGATGTTGATTGTTGTAAGTTAGCCATATATTTCTATTTGTTTGATTTCTTGTTTTCTATATTCTGATTTCTTGTTCTCTGAAATTTGAATTCGCATGCAAAAATACAAAATATTTTTGGAATCATCAAGATAATGTTAGATAAAATAAAGATGAAGTGAATGTATAATCCGAAAATATGATAAAACAAAAAACTCACCAGCCGCTTTGAAAGGATGAAAAAAAACAAAGTTAGGCTGGTGAGGGGCAATTGTGCATTACAAAAAAGATTTCTTTATATAGTGTCAGTAGTATGTTTCGGATACAATCTTACGGAGTTATTCCTCCTGATACATCTTCTGTCTGTTCTTGGCAGATGAAAGCCGCTTGACGATGGCTTTCAGGCGCAGGCGGTACATGATGCAGGCAAGGATGCCATACACACCCACCTGGCACCACAAACCAACATATTCATGATGAATATCCTCGATGGATGCCCCCGTGCCCATGATGCGCAGGTAGCCGTTCATGCCAAACGTTGAAGGGAAAAGCCATGAAACATACTTCCAGAACTCTGGTATCTCTGAACCCGGCCACGAAATGCCCGACATGAATAGCAAGGGCACCGACAGGAAGACGAACAGCATGATGCAGTCTTCCCTCCGGTAAACCAGTACCGACAGTACCATTGCCAGGAAGATGCAGGCAAGGAGGTACGGAATGATGAACCTCAGAAACACGAAATAATCGCCCACATCAGGCAGACTGAACCATCGGGTTACGGCGGCATAGGCATATATCGCCATCAGCAGATAGAGAATAAAGTAGAAGATGGCCTTACCCAGGACGATATCCACCGGTCTTCTGTACCACTTGCGCTTGGGCAGCATGCGGGCGAGGCATTTCTCGCGCTGGTTTCCCATCGACATGCCGATGCCCAGAAACAGCGTCTGCTGCAGGATAAGCATCAGCACCGGTGGTATCAGGAAGGCGGCAAAACCGCTCTGTGGGTTGAAGAGACTGATGTAGTCGTATTCTATCGGCATTCGGGCTATCTCCTCATCCTGCCGAGTCATCGGATGCAGATGCTTTTCCACCTTGATGTCGCGGTTCATATCCAGCGAAACATTGTTGGCGGCAAGGAGCAGCGCCTTGTAATAGAGCAGCGAACTCATGTCGCAATACAGTCCTACGGTGGTCTGTTCGCCTCTCCAAATGTCAAGGTTGAAATTCTTGGGGATGCGCACCACACCATAAATCTTCCTTTCCATCAGCAGCTGGCGGGCTTCGTTCACATCGTTGCAGTGGGCAGCCATGTGGGCTTCGGGCGTGGCATCCATCTTACGGATGAACTCACGGCTCATGCTGCTGTTGCAGTCATCAATCACCGCAAACGGCACTTCGCGCACCACCTCGTTGGTATAGACGTAGGAGTAGAGTAGCGGATAGCACAGCGGCACGAAGAGGATGAAAATCATAATGCCCTTGTCGTGCATGATTTCCTTCAGCTCCGTCATCCAAATCTGTATGATATTTATGATAGACTTTGTCATTATGGTATGTACTTAACTTTGGTGAATAAACTGCGATAGTGGTGCAGCGTGAGCAGTGGCAGCAGGGCGAATATCGCCAGTGCCAGCACGCTGTGCCAGGCGTATGCGATGCTATACCCGTTGAGTGCCTGGTTGACATACAGCAGATAATAGTGGCGCAGAGGAAAGAGAACGCTGAGCTTCTGCAGGATGGTATCCATCGCCGTAACCGGATAGGTGAAACCTGCCAGCGAGAACGAAAGGATGCCCCAGAGCGAGCATAGGCACATGGAGAGTCGCATCTGTCCGCTCACCCCGAAGAGGAAGGCTGCAAATCCCTGTGCTCCCAGCACCGTGAGCATGCCCACGCCTATCATCGCTATGATGCCGCTGTTGCACGGATATTGCAGATAGCGGTAGAAATATACGGCATAGAGGATATAGATGAGCCAGAATACCAGGGTTTGCGGCAAGAGTTTTCCCATGAGGGCGGTGAGCGGTGATTTGCCCGATATGCGATAGAGCACAAGCTGCGTATTGCGCTTCCATTCCAGTCCGATGGTGTAGGCTGCCGAGAGCATCACCAGGAGGATGAAGATTCCGGGGATGAGCATATTGTTGAGATATACTGCATAATCAAGGTAAGGGTTGTTGAGCGGATGTGTCTCTATCTTGATGGGTTGTATCACGCCCATCGCCTGCCGTGGGTTCATGCCGTGGGCATAGAGCGATTCTCGGGTCAGGGCTAGACCTGTAAGCTCTGAAGCATAGCGCATGTCGCGCATCAGCAGATTACCCGGCACATAATAGCACTCGTTGGTATAGAACGAGATGCGGGGCTGGCGGTTTGCCAGAGCCTTCTCAGTGGTCTTCTTGGGAAGATAGAAGAAGGCATAGATTTCTCCCCGCTGCATGGCTTCTCTTGCCTCGCCGAAGGTAGGATAGTGGCGGATGATCTTCACGCCCTCCATCGAGCCGAGTATGCGGGTGATGGTATGGGTGATGTGGGTATCATCTTCATCCACCATCGCTGCTGGCATCTTGGTGGGCAGACCGGCATCCATCAGTGAGGTGAGGAATATGAGACAGAACAGCGGCGCAATGATCATGCAGAAGAGGAAGAGTGGGCGATGCGAATACATCTTCAGTTCTCTTTTGCCTATCATGGCGAGCCTTCTGATAGTCTTGCTTATGATGTTCATGATGATTGTTGTTTATTTGCTGTTGTTCTTTGGGGCTTCGCTGGTGGCAGAGGATGATTTTTTCAATACTGCCGACATACCCGACATGATGTTGCTTACTGGCTGCAATGGGTGAGCCTGAACCTCGAAGGTCTTCAGGTCGAGATCATCGAGAGCCTTGGTGGCTTTCCATACGGCAAAGGAGCCTACGTCCTTCATCTGGGTGATGCGCACAGGGATGGTCTTGTCCACGGCAGGAACATATACCTCTGCCTGGGTGCCGATGGAATAGCCCTTCAGCTTGTCTTCACGGATATTGAAGACGAACCATACATCTTTTACTACTGATACATTCATGATGGGGGCACCGGTACCTACCAGTTCGCCTACCTCTGGGAATATTTCGGTTACCATTCCGTCGGCTGTGGCTGTCAACACCGTCTCCTTGATGTAGGAATGTACTTCGGCAATGGCTCCCTTGGCGCGGTTTGCCTGTGCCTGTGCCATCGACTTCTCTTCTTTTCGTGCCCCGTTTACCGCCATGTCGTATTTAGCCTTGGCTGCTTTCTCGGTGGCGATGGCTGCATCGTATTGCGCCTTCGCCTCGTCGCGTTTCTGCTCAGCCATCACGCCGCTGTCAAAGAGGCGCTGCACGCGGTTGTAGGTTTTGTGGGTAACATCTACAGCTGCTATCGATTTCTGCCACATCTCGTATGCCGCCTGTATTTCCTCCTGTCGGGCACCGCTATATACCTTGTCTTCCATAGCCTTGGCTGCATCGTAGGCAGCTGTAGCCTGCGAGAGCTTGGCTTCCACATCCGGTGCTTCGAGTACCACGAGTGTATCTCCCTTGTGAACAAAGTCGCCTTCCTTCACTCTCAGTTCCAATACACGTGAAGGTACCTTGGAAGAAAGTCGGTAGTCGGTGGTTTCTGCCTGTCCTTCCAGGGTTTCTTCCTTGGTGGTCTTAAACAGTCCTACTGTGATGACGACGATCATGACAGCAATGAGCACCAGGGCCATTGCCAAAACACTGGTTATGATTCTATTCTTTTTCATTTCTGAGTATTTTCTGATTAAACATTTATGTTGTTATACATTATTATATATATAGACGGGTATCTATATATGGGTGTCGATGGAACCTACGGCCTTTCTCAGATAGAGGTTGGCAAGGCGTACATCCACCTGTGCGTTTACCCATTCCGATTTGGCTTTCAGCCATGCCGTCTGTGCTTCCATCACATTGCTCAGCGTAATCACGCCTTCCTTCATTCCCAGGTTGGCATAGCGCAGGTTTTCTTCAGCCTCGTCCACGCTGCGCAGGGTGGTCTGGTATCGCTCCATGCTCTCCTGCAGTTTCTGTCGGCATTGGTTCACCTGCAATTCTATCTTTTCCTTCACCTCTTCGGTTTCATACCGGTGCATCAGGGCTTCTGCCTTGGCACTTTTCACCTTGTAGGATCGGTCGCCCCAGGTAAGGATGGGTACATTCAGGGTGATGCCCACGTTCCACATGCCTTTCAGCTTGCGCTCGAAGCTGTTGAACACCGAAGGGTTGCTGGCTAGATAGCCTCCCATCAGCGCCACCTTAGGCAGATATTCGGCACGTGCCAGATTGATCTTCTCTTCGTAGATCCGGTTCTGGAGTCCCAGGGCCTGCAGTTCCTTGCGGTTGCTTTCAGCCTGCTGCACCAGGTGGTCTGACTTTGAGCTGACCATATCTACCTGACCCATGATGTTGGCATTCTGATTCTTTTCGTCGATGGCATCCTCCACTTCTACGGGTTCGTTCATTGCGAGTCCACAGATTCGGCAGAGATTCATTCTTGAGAGTTCAATGCCGTTGTTTACCTGGATGAGCGATACGCCGGCTTCGTTCACCTTTACCTTCACGCTCAGCAGGTCGGCCTTGGTAGCCATGCCTTCCTTCACCAGTTTCTCTACATCGCCTTCCAGTTTGTCAACCAGCGCCTTGTAGCCCTCGGCAAGTTTCTTCTTGCTGTATAGTGCCACCAGATTCCAGTAGGCTTCATCTACATCTACAATGATATCCTGCAACTCCTTGTCGTACAGGGTTCCAGCAGCCTCTTCGGCATATTGGGTAATCTTGTTGTAGGCTCTGATCTTGCCACCCATATAGATAGGTTGGGTCAGCATCACCGCCACTACGCCTGCATTGCGGGTGTCGGTATGCAGGGCATCTACTACTCCCTGTCCGGCGGTGTTGATGGTAGAACTCATCGGGGCGAGATTGGGAACCACAGCGGAAAGTCCTGTTCCTATATTAGACAAGGTGGTTTTCTGCTCATCGCTCAGCAAGGAAAGCTCGCGGCTTGTGTACATATATGCACCTGTGGCTGAAACCTTCGGCAGGTAGTTGGTGGCGGCAGATTTACGGGTGTAAGAAGCTGCTACCTTTTTCTGACCTGCCATAAGGAGTGCCTTGTTGTTGCTGATGGCTTTGGCTCTCAGCGAGTCGAGTGACCAGGAGTTGCCTGCGGCATGTGCATCAATCAGCGCAAGCGACAACAATCCAAGCATTAATACTTTTTTCTTCATTCTTTTCTTTCTATAATTGACGTGGCAAAATTACTACAAATAGAACACTCTGCGGTGTTCTAATTGTCGGATTTACCGGTCTTTTGAGCGAGTAGTTATCTAAAAGAACAATAATTCTTCAGTTTAAACTACTAGATGTGGCTTTTTTTTGCTAAATTTGCCAGCAAAAACATCGCAATATGGCAAATTTTGAAAAAATAGATATAAGGGATATGGAGCAGTTGACAAACGTGGAGTTTGTTGGCTATGCCGATAATGATGTCGTTATCATTGATGACCTGCGCAACTTCTCTAAGTTGCAGGCCATCAAGGTGGATTTTCTGCTGATTATCGTCATCAAGCAGGGACGCGTGGCAATGCGTACGAATAAAGAGGAAGCTACTGCTTTTTCTAATGATATCATCATCTGCCAGCCTAATACTATTATGAACGATTGTCTGTTCAGCATCGACTTTACGGCGAAGGCGGTCTGTCTCTCTTCTCAGATAGCCCGCAGTATGCTGCATATCGGTGATGTGGTAGATATCTCTTTCTACCTGAAGAACCAGCCTATCATTCATATTGATGAGTCGAGCATGAAGACTTTTGAGAAGTATCATGCCTTGCTGGCTGAGCAGCTGGTAAAAGCAGATACCAAGTACAAGAAGCAGATTGTGGGCAGTCTGGTCAGTTCCTTCCTGTTCTGTCTGCTGAGCATCATCGAGCAGGTTACTCCGCAGAGGGAATCTCTCCACATGTCGAGAGGCAGTCTGCTCTTCAAGCAATTCATCGACCTGCTGACTTCCATGGAAGTAAAACCAAGGAAACTGGAATACTACAGTACGAAACTGTGTATTACCAGCAAATACCTCTCGGATGTCTGTAAGAGCAACAGTGGCAAGACAGCCAATGACTGGATTACGGAATATACGGTAGAAGACATCAACCGCCTTCTCTCACATTCCGATATGAGCATCAAGGAAATCTGTGCCTATCTGGATTTCCCTAATCTTTCCTTCTTCGGCAAATACGTGAAGGCCCATCTGGGATATTCGCCTACGGAATATAGAAGGTTGAAGGGAAGACATGAGAATGGAGCCAATAGTCTTGATTATCCTCGTAATAACGGGAATTTATCGTAATAGCGGGAATAACGGGAAATTATCATAATAACAGGAATTTATCGTAAAAATGCTAATAAGATGTCGTTTCTCTTTGCCGGATGAAAATAAATCCTTACCTTTGCATAATATTTGAAATATGTGGAGATTACCGACGAAAGTTTAAAAAGAGAAAACATAAAAGAGAGACGAAAATGAAATTGAAATTGAGATTCTTGAAATTGCTGCTGCTGCTCTTCATTCTGCCTTTGCAGATGCTGGCGGCAGAACTGGGAGAGGCGGGCAAGCTGTTGGCGGCGCTGCCGGGTGTGAGTGACGTGGAAACGCTGAAGAGTACGCATTTCCCTGAAAAGTATGTGTTCTTCATCAAGCAGCAACTGGATGCCAAGGATGCTTCCAAGGGCAGTTTTGAACAGCGAGTGATTCTCTGCCACAGAGGATTCGACCGTCCTACCGTGCTCGTAACAGAAGGCTATAACGCTAAGTATGCGCTGCGTGAGAATTACATCGAGGAACTTTCTAAGCTTTTCGATACCAACATCATCACCGTGGAGTACCGCTATTTCGACAAGTCGATGCCTAGTCCTTGCAACTGGGATTACCTCACCGTGGAGAACTCGCTCTACGATCTGCACCACGTAAACCAGACTCTGCATGCGATGTACAAGGGCAAGTGGATTGCCACGGGCATCAGTAAGGGCGGACAGACTACGATGTTTTACCGCGCCTACTTCCCAAATGATGTGGACATCTCCGTGCCATACGTTGCACCGCTGAACAAGGGCGTGGAGGATGGCAGACACGAGAAGTTCCTGCAGGAGGAGGTTTCTACCAAGGAGAACCGACAGAAGGTGCTCAACTTCCAGCTGCTGCTCTTCAGGCGCAAGGCTGCGCTGCTGCCGATGTTCGAGAAGTACTGTAGCGAGAAGCAGTATCGCTTCAATGCGCCTATCGCCGAGATTTTCGATTACTCGGTGTTTGAATATGCCTTCGCCTTCTGGCAGTGGGGGGAGGACATCAAGAAGATTCCTACGAATGATACCACCGACGACCAGGTGTTCAAATACTGGATCAACATGTGTGAACCGGAGTATTTCACCAACTACAACGCCACCTCTTCGTTTGATGTGCAGGCTGCCAGGGAGTTGGGCTATTACGGCTATTACACCAAGCCATTCAAGAGATACCTGAGCATCAAGTCGCCAAAGGGTTATCTGAAGAAGCTGATGGTGCCGAAGGGTGCCGAGAACGTGGAGTTCTCGCCAAAGCTCTACAATTATACCGTGGATTTCCTGACTAAGAACGATCCGAAGATGGTGTATATTTATGGTGATATCGACCCATGGGGTGCATCGGGCATCTATGGATTGCCTTTCACCAAGAACAAGAAGAACCTGCATGTCTATATGTGTCATGGCGGTTCGCATCTCACCCGCATTCTGTCGTTCCCTGAGCCTACCAGACAGGAAATCATCGACTTGATTGGTGGATGGCTGAAGGAATAAGCCTTTTAAAAACAGATATAAAAAAAGCGTCTTGAAATCATTCAAGGCGCTTTTTTTATATCTATATGTTTATCTTATCCGTTTGCGATATTTCCGAAGAAATCGAATGAGGCATCCCAATCCTTCCAG
>ERZ1034973.742-NODE-742-length-21767-cov-11.410833_pt1 | contig 21767 bp, 34 predicted proteins | sample MGYA00520686_ERZ1034973 | MGnify/ENA primary metagenome ERZ1034973 (study PRJEB33766, sample SAMN09781775) | gut metagenome | biome: gut microbiome | host: Homo sapiens | place: Madagascar | study: EMG produced TPA metagenomics assembly of the PRJNA485056 data... | reverse complement strand
TTGAACTTTCATACACAAAGAAAGTTTTTCCTTCAATATATCTTGAAATTATATATGTTGAATTAGGTAAACAAGGAACAATTATTGTAACTATGTAATTTGAACCACTTGTGTTAGTACTAACCGCTTGTATTTTCCCGCTATTATCCGGACCTAAACCATTTAAAAAATTATTAGTATTATTTTTATTAAAAAGATTTTCATTTGCCACATCCATTTCTACACATCCTGTTCCATAAGCCGACCAAGGTGCTGCTGTTGAGCCTTTTCCTATTTTTATGTTGTCTAATATCTCTTCTTCATTTTCACTGCTATTATACAAATAATAAACTACTAAATAATTAACATTTTTAGATGTAGTTAATGTTATAGAACTTCCTTCATTGTTTACCTTTCTGTCTATTATTGTTTCTCCTGCCGCGGGCAGATTAGCAGTTGTTCCTACTACAAATCTACTTCCTACAATTTTTCTAGAAATTGTGTATGCTGTATCAGATTTTACTTTTATGTAAAAAGATTTTCCAGAAGGATTTGCGACAATACTAGACACATCAAGAACTGCATTTAATTTATTTACATTATCTTTATCAAAAAGATTCACATTACTTCCTACCGTTTTAATTTCGCTCGGATAATCTGTAGACGGCATCATACCGTATTGTTCAAAGCGCAGCATCGTGTTTGCTGTGTATATACCTTTTAGTAGCATCGGTTTGAATGTGAAATTATTTAATGTTAAGTCAGCCGGAATTACTATTGACAAAGCATTAACTTTTCCTGTAGTACCGCTTTTTATAGTATTAGTTGTTAAAAAAGCTTGTTTTAACAAACCATTTTCATGTTCAATTTGTACATAAAAAGTTTCATTTGACATAGCTGTTGAATTAAACAATGCTATTGTATAGTCTGCTGCATCATAATTTAAACCGTTCACATAGAAAGATGTTGTTTTTGTTGCTGTTCCACTTAGCACATAACTTCCATCGTCTTTTACTGTTAAAGTTACTCCGTCTTTGGTTTGTGACGTGAAAGGCTTCCAAAAATTATAGCCGCTCCTTGTCTCTTGCTTATGTCCACCTTTCAGTTTCCAATTCATTTTCATATTCGAACTGTCTTCTATATGTACGCTGTTACCTTCTACATTACCGTTCTGGTATTTGAGCTTTTAACTCGTTGTTCTCAGTTTGAAGTTGTTCAACTTTGCTAATCTGTTTATTTAATTGTTCATTAACAGATTTTGCATTTGCATCTATTGTAAAATAATTTTCGTTAAAGTATTTCTCTGCATCTACTGCGTCTGTGTTTGTAGCCGGGTTTGGGTGATAATTAAGTCCTAAAAAATCAGTTTTAAGCATCTAAATCCTCCTTTTTTATATTTAATTTTTCTAATAATTTATTTATTATCTTTTCTTGTTTCTCTACTTTTTCGTTTAATTAAAGTATTAAAAATAGCTGCTTCCATCTATCTTTTCATCAGCATTACTTTTAGTTGTAGATAATAAATTTACTGGTGTAATATTGTAATCTTTTACAAACATAAAATTTATATCTTTTACTCTTAATAATTTTGATGTGTTTTTTACTCGTATTTTTAATAAAAAACTAGAACCTGCATATATTTTGCTCGGTTCTAATATTTTTTCTTTTATCTCAAACATTTTATTTCCCACTTTCTAACATATATAAGTTAAATTGCCAACAAATTTCATTTTTGTATTTACACTGTCTTGCTCTGTATATATTTTTATATTAACATTTCCTTCTTCTGAAACATATATAGCTGCAACACCCTCTCCGCCGTGTGTTTCCGCTGTCTTTTAATACTGAACTAGCTATTGAATCGCCATTAACAATTTTCGAAGGTTTTGCAAAACTCGGAATATTATGAATAGTCATTCCGTATTTCATATTACTCGTTGCCGTGACAGTTACATTTACTATTTTTCCTATTTTTTTAAAAGTTGCTATATAAGAAAAACTTCCTTCATCTAAACTTCCTTCCGTTCCCGATACAGTTTCTTCTTCTACTTCGTTTAAAATATAAGCACTTCCATCCTCTACTTCAGATAGTTCTTTTTGTAACTGTGTTAATATACTCCTATATTCTGATGTTATTGAATTGTATATAGAATCAAAATCTAAAAACGTTCTCATATCTTGAAAATCAGTTATCCCATTAGCTCCTATTTTAAATCTTGCTAATTCATATTGATATTTTCCAGAATTATTTTTAACTATATTAGTTTGTGTTAAAACCGGATAACTACTTGTACCTTTTACTATCTTATAGACGCCTTGATTAAACTCACTTTCTGTGTTTGTTTTATCTAAATCTATCTCTATAACTAATTTGCAAAAAGCAGTGCTTGTTCCCGCAGATATGCTAGAAGATGTATCTTCTTCTAGAAATCTACCTTGAATACATGCTGCCCCACTTTGTATTGTTACTATATTTTCATTATAAGTTACCTGCATTCCGTTTTTATAATTGTTAGAAACCCCATTTGTTCCGTTTAAAAAAGTATTTATAAATAGTGCAAAAATCGGATTTCCAAATAGTTGCTTACTAAATACATGTCCTTTTAACATATTATTTTCTCCTCTCTTGATTAAATTTATCTATAAACTTAATTCTTATATTTCCGCAAGTATACTCAATAAACTTTGCAGGTGTTATTCTTATTGCAGATATATAAGTATCAAAAATTAAAGACTCTTTAGTCTTTATTGCAATAGGTGTTCCTATCTTCATTATTTTGTCATATAAATTAAATGTAATATTATGATTATAAGCATTAGATTTCATCACATCTAAAGCTTTCTGTTGTGCATCTTCGTAGTTTTCCGTATAAACGGTTTCTACTTTACCTTCTACTCTGTTAGTGTCATTCATGTTCGTTGTAGTAGTCCTATCATTTTTTAAATACAATGTATAAGTTTGTGTACTTGTTAAAACTATTACTTTACTTACTACATCAGTTTCAAACACTTCTGAATAATTAGATATTGCATGTGCTTTTACATCTATTAATTGTTTTTTATACGACTTATTTTCTATTGTTATTACTAATTTTTTATTTACAATAGAAAAATCGTACACAATATCATAATTTTGTGTACAATTTGTCATATATGTATGTAGATTGTAAATTCCGTCTTGAACATTAGTTACAGACGTTTGTTTTTTAGTATGTGTCTTCGCAACTACTTGTAAGTAATTTTTATTAATAAATGCATCTGCATTAGAAATAAAATTGTCTGTTATAGCTTTTGCAATAAAATCTTCTATTCCTGTTGTTTTTATTAATTCCTCATGTTCTAATTTAACGTTTTGATCAAACATGTTTGTTATATATTTTAAAACAAATTCATAAAGTAGCTTACCGATCTTCATTTTGTACTTGTTTCATTACTCCCCAAAAAACGACCTCATTGTTTTTCTTTACTACTATTATATCTCTTGCTTTAGCATTTGTTTTCTTAAGAATCTTTAACAATGTAGTAGCATTTGTTTCTTCGTCTATACATATTTCATAATCTGCTATTTCTACTATATCTTTCACTTTAAAGTTCTTATAATCAAATATCCAAACAAAAACTTTATTAGTTTCTATTTTTATTTTTTCTTTAGTAAAAACTTGTACCTTTTGAGTATCTTCATAAGTTCTACCTGCTAAATCTGTAAATGTTATATCTGCATTGTATATTCCGCCTATAGCAGGTGCTATTATTTCTACTTCATAATATCCTGTTTGTTCATTATAAGTTGCTAGATAATTTTTTTCATTAAAATTTATTGTCATATTGTTCATATTAACACTCCTTTATACAGCTTTATAGTAAGCTAATATAGTTACTTGTGCATTTAATACTTCATTATCTGCTTTTAATCTTATTTCACAAGATTTATTAACAGGTAGTCTAATAACATTATCATTTTCAAAATCAATTACATCTAGACTAAATAAACTTTCTATAGTTCCATCTGTCTTTTGTCTATTTATATAGAACTCATTTTCTTTTGTCCCATACAACAGTTTTTCATATTCTGCTATTTCTACATTAAAAGCAACTGTTTGATACAGTTCTCCTTCAATATATAGCTCAATTTTCGGATTTACTAAATGCCCTGACATTTCTATTAGAACAGGAGCTTCTACATGTCCCTTATTGATGTAAGTTAAATTTCTACTATCGTAATCGGTAAATCTACTATCCCATCTAAAATCCCATCTTATTTCTCCTGTTTCAGGTTGTATTGTATATATTACTGTATTTTCTTCATACCAAAGACTTAAACAATCAAAAATCACTGGTTCTGATATTAATCCATTTGTTTGTATTTCAGATTTTGGTACACTTTGAATATTTACATCTTTAAAATATTCTTTTACACCTTGCTCAAATGGAATTTTATAAGAAAATTTTAATTTTTCTGAACTTTCTATAAAGTCTATAAAATTTTTGTAGTTATCATATTTCAGAAAATTTACTATACCATTTATTTGCCCTTGCTCTACTTTTCTTAAATTAGCTATAAATGTATTTTCTAAACGTTCGTATTCTGTAGAATAACTATATCCTAGCCCAGTAGGTTCTGTTAATAAGCAATAATCATTTATATTCATTAAAGAATATTCTTGCCCTTTTTCATTTACAAGTTTAAATTCTCTTACCACATTTTAGACCTCCTTGTAATTTAATAAAACACTTTAAAAGACAGTCTTGTTCGACTGCCCTTTAATCTATTTTATTAATTCCTCTACTTTATATAGAGAGAAGGAAGAAAAAATAAACACTCAGGTTTGAGTGTTTATTTTATTTTACTATTTAATATTCTTAATTCATTTAGAATATCTTTTAACATATTTAGAAACATTATTAATATTGCTCCGCTTCCCCATATAGACAGCATAAATACAACATCAATATCATATGTACCTCTAGTTGAATCATAATCTTGAAACCCTACTGCAAATCCTGTTATAGCAACTATAACAGCAATTATAGTAATTATTAATTTATAATTTAATATATAGTCTGTTTGCTCTTGTTTCTTTTGTTCCATATTCTCTCCTCCTTTCAATAATTCTACATTTTATCACAAATTATTGCAAGGAAAAATCATCGACCTTTTTCGACATAATTTTAATACATAGTTCCAAACTTCTTATTAATATATTGAAAACATTGTTCTAGTCTAGCTTTATCAAGTTCCTGTACATTGAAAGCAATCTGTGGTGTAGTAAATATTGTTTTTGTACTATCTATCATTGTACTTTTTAAACTACCTTGTAATTTCTGCATTTTTTCAATTTGAGAATATTTTAATATCATATTATCATCAAATTTACTGACCAAATTTTTTCCTAGACTTTCGATAGTTTTGTACATATCTTTTTCTTTATTTTTTACTCCTTGTTTAGCTCCTAATACAAAGTTTTCTCCGCTATCTTCTGTTAATTTAGAAGGAGAATGCTCATCTAAACTAGCATTAAATCTACTTACCATCTTACTTCCTAGTATACTTACAGCTGTTAACATTCCTTTTTGTAACCCTTGATTTTCTATTCCTTTTTTAGCTCCTAACACAAAATTCTCTCCTGCTGTTTTTGCTGCTTGCATAAATTGATCTAATTTTGATACTACATCTTTTCCTAATTGTCCTGCAGCATTTTCTACAGTAGTGTCATTGATTACTACTCCTGTTATATCTTGTAGTTTTTCCTGCATTGTTGGACTCATTTTAGATATTTGTTCCTTATATGTATCATAAGAACCTGTTGCAAGTTTTTTCCATGCTTCTATCTGCATAGGAGTCATTTCTTCAGTAGTACTAGTCATCTCTGCTAAATGCTTTGCTTGTTCTTGTAGAAGTTTTTCATTATTTTCTATTTGTTTTTGATAATATTGTGCTGAAGTATTATCTTGTACTTTTAATGCTTCTTCCCTAGATTTTTTATACTCATTTAAATCAAACAAATAATTATCTATGGTTAATTTAGTTGATTCTGCAATATCTTCACTAGAGTCTTTATGTGCAATTGTTTTTTCTTGTAGTAATTTCTTTTGTGCTTCTACATCATCTCCTAATAAAATAGTAGCATCTCTAGTATAAGTATTTATATTATCAATCTTCTGTTTGTAATTTCCTTCTGCTTTAGATAATTCATCTTGAGCCACTTGTAAATCTGCTCTTAAATTATTTAGTTCTGTATGACTCTTTGTAGTTACTGTAAGTCCTCTTATTAACTTACCTTTAGTACTATCGTCGATTTTTCCATTTCTTTCTTCCCAATCAGATATTTTCTTCTGTAAATTATTTACATTTTTTTGAGCTTTTGCAACAGATTCATATGCTTCGGCTTTACTTTCTATCCCTTCATTATACAAAGCCTCTTCTGATTCTAATATTGCATTGATTTGTTTAGTTCTAATTAAATCCTCAACTGATTTTTTTAAGTCTTTATATTTTCCTATAATACCATCTGTCATTTTATATTCAGTACCAAGAGATTTGTTTAATTCTCCTAATATAAAATTTGCTCTATCTTCATATCCATCTTTTACTTTGCCATTTTTATCAACTAATCCATCTAATTCATCTACTAAATCTTTAACTTGGCTCATTTGTGAAAGTGTTGCATCTCGTTCTTTTGTTATAGCTTCAGTTAGCTCTTTTCTGCTTTGTATTTGTTCATCTAATTTCTCAATTTCTTCTGTCATATGTTTTTGTCTTTCTTTTGCTTGAGCTTCACCTACTGCATATGCACCTACCAACGCTGTAATTGCTAATGTTGCAATCCCAGCAGTTCCACTTAATCCTGTTAAAACTTTTGCCAATGCATTTACAGATTTTGAAGAAGATTCTCCTCCTGTTTTCATTACAGATAAAGCCTGTGTAAATGTACCCACTTCTTTAGAAACCTTTCCAACTGCACTAGTAGTTGTACCTAGTACTTTTATTAGAGGTCCTGCACCAGCTACCATTAATCCCATTTTTATAATGTTTTCTTGTTCTTCATCATTTAAATCATCTAATTTATCTATAAATACTTCTGCTTTATCTAATATTTTATTTAAGATTGGCAACAGCTTACTTCCTAAATTAGCTGATATTGTTTTTATTCTTCTTATAGATGTTTCTACTTTATTTTTAGAATTAGAGTATAGGTCATCCATAGATTTTCCCATTGTGTCTAGTGTTTCGTCAAAGTTACCTCCATACTTTGTCATTGCAAATACAGCATCTTTTCCTAAATCTTCCCACATAGTTCCAAATATAGTAACGCCTGCTTGATTTTGCTTTAGTGGATCTTTAATACTCTCTAATCCATTAACTATTTCTCCAAAAGCCCAAGAACCTCTTTCTCCTCCAGCTGCAAATGCCTTTTCTAATTCTTTAGCATCTAATTTCATGCTTTTTAATACATCTGTAGCTGTTCCATCTTTAAGTCTTATGCCCATTTCTTTTATAGCATCACCGACTTTATCTATAGAGAAAGCTCCACTATCTGCACCTAACTTAAATGTATCAAACATATCTGTAGCACTTAATCCAATTTGTCTAAAATGTACAGAATATTCATTTATACTATCAAGAAAATCACCATTTTTATCTAATCCTTTTTGATAACCTTGGTTTATTAATTCGAAAGCTTCATCTGCAGAAATTCCCCATTGTTCCATCATCATTTTAGCAGCTCTTACACTTTCGTTTATTTCTGAACCAAACGCATCTTTTAAGTAATAAGCTTTTTTAGTTATTTTTTCTAAATCTGCTGCATCATCAAGTCCTCTCATTTGCTGTTCTACTATAGCCATAGAGTTTGCTATGTCTTCATAGTCTTCTCCGAAATTAGAATCATGAATATCTGTTAATATTTTTTTATATTTTTCTGTTTCTTCTGTTGATTTCTCTGTTGTAGCGATATACTTATCAATTGCTTGCTCTAGATTTGCTCCTGTTGTCATCGCTACTGTTCCTAGCCCTATAACTGGTACAGTTAATTTTGTTGTTAATTCATTTCCTATATTATTTACCTTACCAGATACTTTATCTACTTTTTCTCCAAACTCTTGCATAGCTTTTCCGAGCTTGATTTAATTTAGATGTTTCTAGTCTAAATTGTTTATATTGCTCAATTAGGTTACTTAGCTTATTTTCTGTGCTTACTATTTCTCTTTGTAAGTTTCTATAGTTTTCCTGTGAAATTATACCACCATTTTGTATTGTCTTATCCGCATTTTCTTGAGCTTCTTTTAATAACTTCAATTTGTCTTCTGTTTCTTTTATATTCTTTGTTAATACTGTTTGTTTTTGTGCAACAAGTTCAGTATTTTTTGGATCTAACTTAAGTAAAGAGTTAATTCCTTTTAATTCCTTGCTTAAACTAGATGATGTAGAATTAACTTTATTTAAAGCTTTTTGTAATCCTGATGTATCTCCACCTATTTCTAATAATAATCCTTTTATAGTTCCACTCATTTTTATCTCCTTTATAATTAAAAATAGAGACTGTTTTTAGTCTCTATCTTAATAATCTATCAATATCACTTTGATTTGCATTTCTTATGTTTTGATAACTTTGTTTAATATTATCTATATCAATAGTACACAAAATCATCTTAGCAACATCCACATATGTCAATTGCTTTAAGTCTTGTATTGTTAATCCTATCTTTAACGCTGATAATATAAAATCATGCTCTGGAAATTTGCTCACTTTATTATTATCTGTATTAATCTTATCTAATTCTATTAAAACTTCTTCATTAACAAAAGCAATCCACGGCAAATTCCGCTACCTCAATAATCCATTCATCATTAGTTTTTAATGCAGGTACAGTTTTTAACCACTCTTCATATTCTTCTATATCTTCATTCGCTGTTTTTAATAATATGTATGTAATTCTAGTTGCAGATTCCACAAATTCTCCTATATCATCTTCTGAAATAAAATTATTTAAATATTTCTTTATCTCGTCTTCTGATAATTCAGGAAACTTCTCTTTAATTTCTAATAACTTTAATGTCTGCTTAACTAAATATTCCTGCAAATTTCTTATATCTTTAAATATATTTTTATTAAATATTTTTTTGTGCAATAAAGTAGTATATGCTGTACAATTAATATTACATTCTACATTGCCTATTTTTATTTTTTTCATACTTTACACTCCTTCTTGAGTTACTGTTGCATCTTTTTCATATACTTTTGTAAAGAAAGAATTATATATATCTTTGTTTACTTCACTAGGTTCAATTACTGCTTTTATTAATTTATCTGTAGAACGTGGAGACATTGTTAGTGCTATTGTGTCTGTTTTAGGTTCCTTTGATTCTTCTATTGTACTAGCTTCATTACTTGGTCTTGTAGCTGTACAATCATAATAAACAAATCTTCTTTTCTTTACATCTCCATCAATTTCTCCCATTAATGCAAATCTTGCTTGCACATCATCTGCACTTTCAATTAAAGCTCCATTTTTATCTTTTAATTGTCCTAATATTTCTGTTAAAAATTCTTCTGGAGTCATAGCAACTTCTAAATCTCCTGTATAACCTTGATTAGATACTGCAATATAGTATTTAATGTTATCGGCATAAAAAGGAGTGCTTTCTCCTTCTGGGTCTGTTGTTAAGTTTCTAGCACCTGGAACTTTAAAGGGTGTCCCATATGTAATCTCTCCATTTTCTTCTATTATTTTTGCAATATGTATATTGCATAATCCAAATTTAACTTTATTTTTTGTTTCTGACATTTATATTTCCTCGCTTTCTTTTTTAAATTTCAAAAAAGTAGCTTACATTCCAAATCCTTTCAGATTGGATGTAAGCTACTTGTTTTTTCCAAACTATATCGTAGAGTATTTCTTTCTCTACTCTCTTTTCTAGATTTCTATCTCTAGTATCTGTTGTTAACTCTAATCTTGCATTAGACTTTTCAAAATAAATTCTATTATCTGCTATAAAGTTATCAGAATCTATTTCAGTAGACATTAAATGAGGAGGTTCTACTTCTCTATCAAAATCATAATGAGAATATGGTATTTTTATTTTATTTTTAATATCTAAATAAAACTTATCAATTCTTTTTTCTAATTCTTCCCAAGTCATAGTCCCCTCCTTATTTTTTCTTCTAGCTCTTGTTTGAATTTTTCTTTATACTTATCTTCTGTAGTTCTTATATGTGGAATTGGTTTCGTTCTAGATCCATCTCTATTAGCATGTCCAAACTCTAGCAGATGTGTTAATCTATAATATCTTTTATTATATGCTATTTTAGAATATAGATTTTTAGATTTCTTTGCATTTTTTACACTCCAAGATGCTGCATAACTTCCGTGACGTTTGCCAATTAGCATCTCCTACACCAAACTTAGAATGGCTTTTTCTTAAACAAACTATTTTTTTAGCCTTAGGAGATACTTGTTTCAATTCCTTAGTAGCTTCTTTTATTATTTTGTCAGATGTTTCTTTTACCTCATCATCTATATTTTCCTTAAATTCTTGAAGATATTTCATAAGTTGAGAACTTAAATTGTCTATAGATACTTTGTTACTATTTGACATTATTAGCCCTTCTCTGACAAACTAAAACTACTTCATTGTCATTATCTCCATCCGTTCTAATAACTGTATAATGTTTGTTCATATATATTAACTCTTCTTCATCATTATAATTCAAACTACTAATTTTGATTCTTATAGATGGTCTTAACCCTAATTGATTAGCTTTATAGAACTCATCTTTCCACACTTTCTCTACAAAAATTATTGGTATTTCAATTTCTTTTATTTCAGAAAACTCTCTACCATTTTTATCTTTTAATGTATTGCCATTTGCATCTGTTTTATAAGATTTAGATAGCAATACACAACTTACATCATGCATTGCTATCAACTCCTTTTCTATATTCTTCAGATTCCTTTAATGCTCTTATATTTGAAACATACCTATCAAGATATTCTTTTCTTTTGTTTATATCTGTATCGCCATAATGAGCTTTTACATATAACATTATTGTGTTTACGATTAAAGAATCATCAATTTTGTTATTTACATTTATATCTACTCTATCCATATCTGCTTTTGCAGAATTTATAAGCATTTCTATTTCATCATCTTTTAGCGTGGCAGTTTCTATAATACCTAAACATTGTTTAGCTAATTTTTTTAATTTTTCCATATAGGATACCTCCTATAACTATACTCCTTGAGTTTCAGCACCTTGTTGTTTTCCAGAATCTCCTTCTGTGTTTGTTTCTGGTGTTGTAGTTGTTGTTACTTCTATATATCCATTTACAAAAGCTTTTTCGTCTTTCATCTCTGTATCTAATCTCATTATTGCTCTAATTAATGTTAAATCTTCTTCATATGCATTTAAAGCATCATCTCCACTTCCAACAGTAGCCACTTGTGAGGCCATTAATGTTAGTTGTTTTCTGTCATATCCTTTTATTGCTTCTTTCAAATCTCCAATTATAAATGGAATTTTTCCATTTTTTGTTGGTATAGTTTCATTTGAATATGCTTTTACTGGAACTGTTGTTGCTCCTGCACATAATCTTAATTGCATTGGATCAGCTGGATTAGGTTGTAATAGATATTTTCCATCATTGTCTTTTAGTGTATCTAAATATTGAAGACCATCATCATTTGTTATTATTTTAGATGTTGATTTAAATAATGAACCTAATATCACGTTTAAAACCTTTTTTATATCATCTAGTCCATTTAGTTTTATTTGAGTTTTCTTAGCAATAATTGCTAAGATTAAGTTATTCCAAGTTGCTCTAGACTCATCTGCTAACCATTCTGTCATTAATGCTTCTACATTCTCATCAGAATCTTCTATTAATTCATTTGTTGTTGGCATATATCCACCATATTTAGTAACTTTCCAAGATAATCTTGAAAACTTTGGTGCTCCTGCTTTAGGTATTTTTCCACCTTCTTCAATAGCACCAAATCCTGTTGCTTGTCCTCTTGTTTTATATGTTTCTTGTCCTGCATTTGTTTTTACTGTTTTAACAGTTATTTCGTCTCTTAAAGACTCTTTAGTTTCTCTAAGTCTTTCAACTTTAGTTGAGATTTCTTCAGGTACAGTATATCCGCCACTTTCTTGAACTCCTTCGTTTAAAGTTTTATTTACCATTGTTTTTACTGCTTTAGAAAAAACTTTTGTTGTTTCTTCTTTTTTATCCTCTTTTCTGTCTTCAATTTTGTTTGAAATTTCTTTTGTCTCTTCTTCACTTAATTGATTAGTTTCCTTTTCTGATTCAAATATTTCTTTTTCTATTTCATATTCTTCTTTTAATGTTTTAATTTCATCTAGTATGGCTTTTGCTTTTTCAACATCTTTGTTTTCACCTTCCATATATCCCTTAGCTAAAGCTTGTTTAGCTTCAATTTTTGCTAATATTTCTCTCATTCTTTTATTCATCTTCATTACCTCCATTTTTTTCTTTTTCTATAAACAAAAAAGAAGCAAGATTATCAATTTTTAAATTGATTTCCGCTTCTTCATTATTGTTTTTGTTTTTTTGAACTGCCAATTCGGTTTCTCTATAGTGTTTTGTTGTTCCTGCTCTTGGTTGCGCTGGAACAGCTACAAATGATACTTCATATGCTTCTATCGCTCCATCTAGTGTAAAATAACATATTTTTTTTCCATTTACAGTTTCATATTCTTTTCCCCAATAATGGGAACAATAGTTTTTCATATTATCTACACCACAAATTGAACAATAGGCATGTTTTGCTCTGCAACTAGTTGATACCTCTTTCTTAATTCCTGCTTTTATTTCAGTAATTAAATCTGCATTTTTTTCTGTTTTTACCATATAGCATTTTGCAACTAATTTTGTATATATCTCCCCTGCTCCAGTCATTTTGCTTCCATCTTGAACAAGTTCTGTATCATACACTCTAGCTATTTGATTGTCAGCTGCTCTGTTATGATCCTTTATCATTGTTTTTCCAATGTATAGCTTTTGCAAATCTTTTAACGCATTTAAATTAAATGGCTCATAATTTCTATCATCTAACTCGTTATCTCCCATTACTAACTTAAAAGCAAAAACTTCCTCAGATTTTAATGGAGATAATGTAAATTTATTTATTTTTTTTAAGTCATTGTCTGTTACTTCTTGATTTTCTAAACTTGCAGATTTACAAATTACGCCGTTTTCAACAACTTTGTCATTGTCTCTTCTATCGTTTTCTTTATCCAATCTTTTTCACCTTCCTTTCCATCATCTTTTATGTATTGTGTACCTGCTAATTGTACAGGTATACTTGCGCCATTTCCCAGCAACTGATCTCCACCTTCCTTGGCTTCCATGTCTAATAATGCTCTTGCCTCGTTTGGTGTATATAAGAAATTTGATATTGCTTGGCACAGCGTATCCACTTGTGTCTTTAAATCAGCTCTTAATATTACAGCTACATTAAACTTAAAGTAGTATCCATTTTCTATATCTTCATCTGATAGTAATTTATAATTTAATTCTTCTTCATATTGTTTAATTATATAAAGTAATGTATCTACATAAAAACTAAGTTGTTGTGCTTCTGCACTTGCATAACTTGATTTTTCATAATCTCCAATTTGATTTGGTTTTATTCCAAATGCAGATGCAATTTGTAAGGCACTATATTTCTTTACATCTACAAATTGATTGTCTGCTAATTTTATGTTTAAAGGTGTTAAAGTTGTTCCAATCGGAATTGGAATTATATTCTTTGTTTCCTCATCATCTAAATCACTACCTGCAAACTTTTCAATCTTGTTTTTAAATTTCTCTAAGTTTTTATCTGATAAATCACTAGTGTATTGAACAACTGCTTTTGCTGTAAATCCACTTTTATACATGCTATTTAACATTTTTTGTGCCTTTATGTTACCATCTATTGTCATTTTTAATTGTTCTCTAACTGCTATCCCTTTTATTCCATCAAACGTATTCGACGTTTTAAAGTGCAATATCTGTTCAGAGCTAAATTGATACATTTTTCCTCCATGAGAATAAATATAGTAGATATCTGGAACATCGCTAAGAATTGTGTTATCATCGTACCAAATTTCTACTTCCTCAGAAGGTAAAATCCATAATGACATTTTACTTCCTGCCCCTTTTATAAGAGCATAAGCATTACCGTAATGGTTTCTATTTTGCTCTATTGTTGACCAAAATGCAGTGGATGTCATATAAGGATTTGGTCTATTGTGTAATACTTTATAAAAAGGATGTCCTCTTGCAGTTATTACTCCATTATTATCTTTATGTTGTAATAATTTTAATGGCAACTTTCCAACAGATTCACTTAAAACTTTTAAACAAGCAAAGTATGTAGCTTCAGATAGCGCTTTTTCTTTAGTTCCTGCTAATCCCAAAAAATCTATTAACTGTTGCATTGCATAATCTTTGCTTGCTTTATTTGTTAATATATTGCAAGCTGCTTTTATTCTCTCTTTTAATTTCACTATTTCACTTCCTCTCTAATCATCCCATCCCATTTTTTCTAAATACTCTTCCATTTCTTTGTCATAATTTACTTGTTCCTTTTCATTAAATTTCATTTGTGTAATATGAGCATTTATCATAGCATCAACTGGGTCAATTCTCTTAGTTCTTTTATTAGGTTCTTTATCTACTTTCTTTTCGTCAAAACTATTCCTTACTATTTTCGCATTAGAAACACTATAACTAAGTAATTCTTCTTTTTTGTTGTATTTAATCTTTCCAGACTCAATATTTAATTGCATATCCTGTGTTCCATCATTTAAATATCTTGCTGATTGTTTTATTTCTAAAAGTGGTACACCGAATGTTTCTAAATCACTTAAAAATCCGTCTGCATTATGTGGGTCATAACCAATTGCTTGTAACTGCAAATCATAATTTTCTATTATTTCTTTTAAGTATTTAATTATAAACTTATAATCGTTTTTATAAGTATCTTGTCCTCCTGTTACTGTTATAAGTTCTTGTTGTTCCCAAACATCATAAGGAGCTATATCTGTAACAATATGTTCTTGTAATCTTCCTCTTGGCATAAAAGAATGTGAACACTCAAAAAACTCTTCATCTTCTAAAGGTATTTCTATTGCTACAGTTGTTAAATCTCCACCATGAGATAAATCTAGTCCTACATAACATTTCTTTCCTACTAAATCTTGTAATTCTAAATCAGATTCACATTTTTTCCACTTGTCAGGATTAATGAACTGGTCATCTGTGTTTTTTACCCACAAATTAAGAGACTTTGTCATAAAGTCTCTTAGTTCGTTTCCTCCCATATCTCTTGCAGTCTGCATATCTGTTATTAATGTTTCTAAACCTTGTTCTGTAGATGCAAGAAAAGGATTTGCTTTTATTAAATTCTTAGGATTAAAAATATCGTCATTTTCATTTAATGCATAAATATCTACAAAGAAATCTTCAGCAGTTACTATACCTTTCAAAATATTAATACAATATTGATCCATTTCATAACAAGCACTATTTAAATTGTCTCCTCTTGTTGTAATTATACTTATTAATGTTTCTAATAATGCTTTAGTACCATTGTAAATAGCCTTATATATCTTTGCGTTTTGGTGTTGATGATATTCATCTATAGAAGCAAATATTGCTCTAAATCCATCATCTAATCCACTTTCCTTTGATAAAGCTTCTATTGTAGATTCTGTATCTTTTGCTAAAATTAGTGACTTATAATCTTTTATTTCAAATAACTCTTGTAAATCTTCATCAGTCTTTATAAACTTTGCCATTTCTTCCCAAGCTATTCTTGCTTGTCTTTTTTTAGTAGCCACTGTAAATAATTTACCAAAATTATATCCGCTAAAGTTTGCTATATAAGTTCCTCTAATACCATTTTTAAAAGACTTTCCATTTTGTCTTGCCATAGATTCATAAGACCTTCTAAATCTTCTTTTTCCATTTTCTTGTTTTAACCATCCAAAAGGACATCCTAAATCAAAAATTTGTGAACCAAATAACTTGACTGGTTTTAATTCAAACCCCTCTGCAATTGTTAACGTTTCTGCATATTCCAATATTCTTTCAGATTGTTTCGGATTCCAAATGTATGGAAAGCTTTTAGTTCCTTGTCTTTTTAAATCTTCTAAATGTCTTTTACAGGCTAATATGTGTAATTCACCCATTTTTGCTTCATCTATTGTCTTTTTAGCATACTCAGTTACTCTATCAATCATTTATTTATCACCTTAAACTTAGAAAATTTATTTTCTTTTGGCGGGTCTTTTGATGGTGGCATAACTAATTTACATCTAGAAGATATCGAAAGTCCTAAATCACTTGCACAAGCTCTACATTGTTTTAAAGCTCTATCTTGATATATTAAATATAAATCTATGTCTTCTAATATTTCTTTTTTTTCATTCTTGCTTTTTACTTTATCTATTTTCTTTTCTAAATTTCTAAGCATTTTTGTATATTTTTTATAATTTGTATTTGCAATTAAATAGTGAGCTAGGCAATCTTCGTCTAACTCAGTCATAATTCCTATTTCTAACAATATCTCAGCTATTTTATTAAATTCATCTTTTTCTTTTTCATCTAAATAGTCTGGTATCTTTATGTCGGTGTAATTTACTTGTATTTCTGCATTCTGTCTTTCTTCTATTTCTTGTTTAGTTAAATGTTTATTTCCTTTTGCTATAATTAAGTTTATAGGCTCTTTTGGTCTTCCTGCCATTTTTTTATCACCTTCTTATTTTAGGTCTTAAAATTGAATTTAGGGAGTTTTTTCTACACTGCAGCTCAGGCGCCGTTGTTTCAGTATTTGACTAATACTTTTTAGACCACCCCTACCCGCTTCTTTATTGTTTTTTTACTTGTATTCATAATTTATTCTTGTTTGTATTATTGTATTGTTAGCATATAATGTATCTATATTGATTTGTGTTACATTGTTTATTCTTTTCCTTATCACATTCAAATATTAGCTTTAAATCTTCTTTGTCTACTATTGCTTTTATGTTATATTCTTTTGCCACTATTTTCTTCGTCCAAATCTTTTATGTTCTACATTGTGATGTATCTTACATAACGCTTCTAAGTTATACCAGTCTAGTCTTCTAATCCAGCCCATCGATGTTTGTATTGGCTCTTTGTGATGCACATGTTCTGCTAATTGTATATTGTATTCTTTGTTTTGCTCCGCTTCTTTTTGGCATTCTTCGCATAGATAATGCTGGTTAAGATACTTAGCTCTTAATGTTCTCCACGCTTTACTGTTATAAAACTGTGTATATTTTTTATCTCTTTGTTTGTTATATCTATTATTATTTCTTTGTTTTATTTCTTCTGTTTGTTTTTCTACAATAGATTTACATTTATCACAATATCGATTTGGAGCTTCTATTATTTTTTGACATCTAGCACACATTTTAACTAGCATGATTAATTCTTCTTTCTTACAGTCTTATTAATAGTTTTCTTTTTATCTTTAACCTTTTCTACAAATACAGTATTAAACTTATTTGTTTCTGTTAATACTTTATATCTTTCTTCTGTTACTTCCCATTTTTCTCCCGCTTCTGGTATCCTTCCTAATTCATTATCTTGTATATTTAATTCTTTATATTTATTTGTTGCTTTTACTTTCATTCTTCTTCACCCTTTCTTTAAAACAACTCTTATAATACTTACACTGCTCACATTTTCTTTTCATGCAATTTGCATAGTTAATCTTGTCGCTCATAATATACACACTTTGTACATACTATATCATTGTTTTTGAATACTCTTATTTCACAGTCAAATTTATCTTTGTTTTTACATTTTGAGCAATGCTCTTTCTTATACTTTTCTATTCTTTCTTGATTAGTCCTATGTACATCTCCTTTTATTTTATATTTCGACATATTTTGACATTCTTTTTATTTTTTATTTGCTATAATCATCTCGATTGGAGGTGATTAATGGTGTCAGATTTTAAGAAATTCTTAGATGTTATTTCAAAAGAAGATTTGTCTTTTGCTGAAATTCCTGTTACAGAGGAAAACGCAAACGACAGAGGATATCCATACATATTGCAAAGTTCTTCTAAAATTACTTGTATGATTTTAGAAAAATATCACAATTGGCTTACTCAAAACTACGATATAACTCCTAAGAAATAGTTTTATTACAATCAGTAGTTGTTCTATCAACTGCTGATTCCTTTGATTTAAAATCTTTTACTTTCATACAACTTAATTCTTTTAATGTTGAATCTTTTAAGTCTTTTACTTTTATTTCTATATCTTTCCCTCTTTTCTTTTATAAACACTACTTAATACATATAAATCTCATTATATTCTTTACAGTTAGAATAGTTAGCTAGCTCCTATTCTATACTTAAAGTTTCCTTACTATCGACGTTCATAGATATTTCTTATATGTACTAAATACTATTTATAAATATAAATTAGAACTCGCTAGGAAAGTTCTATAAAAGTTTATATAAAAAAATATTCAGAAAGGAGGTTTATTACATTCAACCAAACATAACAAACTATATATTATCAGTTACCTAGCATACTGGTAATAACTAATTAATTACTTGTAAAAAGTTCTCCGCTTCTACTGTCATAATATTTAAAAAAATTTACACACCATGCGTTTACTATTCTTACTTCTTTATTCATGCAATGTATACAATCTTCATCATATGCTTTTGTATAAAATGCTAGTTTATTATCTAAATTTTCATATCTATTTACTATTACTTCTGTTGTTTCTTGTCCTGGTATTGTTACTTCTACTGCTATATCATTCTTCATTAATTTTGCAGTATCAAATATACTTATTAAATTTTCTCTTTTCATTTTTATTCCTTCTTTCTTGCATAATAAAAAGAGCTAGCTATGCACATATAACTAACTCTTTGGGGAAATGTGTTACTTTTAAATTTTTTCTATTATAATTATAGTATATTAAGAAAGTAATTAAAAGGAAATATTAGCGAAATTTTAGCGAAGTTTTATTCTGCGACATTAATTACTTCTAACATATTTTTAAATGCATTATCTCTATATGTTTGTAATTGTTTTATAGACTTATGTATTTCAAAGTTAGTAAAGTATTCTCTTTCAACATAATCCCATTTCGCTTTTTTCATGTAATATGTTGTTACGACAAATTCTTCATCTGTAGATAATTGATTTAATAAATTGTTTACTCTTACAATTTGTTTATCTAATTTCTTTTCTTCTGCTTCACATTCTCTTATCTTCTTTTCTAAGAAATATCTATCTTCTTTATTCACATGTATTTTTTCTTTGTGATAATTTATAGCAGTATTTGCAGTTGTATCTGATACTTTATTAGTATTACCTTTTACATTATCATATGCTTGCCCAGCAAGTTGCATGTTTTCTATTATCTCCGATTCGGTGTCTTCATATACTGTTCCCGCGTACTCTAATCTTTCTTCATATTCTTCACGTTTTAATTGTATCTCTGTCTTCTTTGCTTCATTTTTTAAATGTTCTCTCAACATCTTTTCTACATCTTCTTTAATATACAATCTTTTGTACCTCCTAATTTTCTATTTTCTCTTCTAGATACTTAGCTATATCTCTGTACACTTTTGCATTTTCTTCACTGTCTGTATACTGTTCTAATTCTGTATACTTCTTTATGTCTTTCTTTATTATGTTCTTAGTTTCTTTTGTCATATGTTAGTCCTCCTCTGAGTTATCTAATATAAACTGTTTTACTGTTTGTCCAGTATATTTATATGCTCTATCATCTATATATAATTGTGCTGGTAATTTTCTATTTGTTACACCTATATATTTCAAATCATTCCAAAATGTTTTGTCATTACTTATACTTATTACTTCACACCAAAATCCTTGTTTATTCCACCAATTTATTATTTGTATTGGTTCTCTTGTAGAACATATAAATATTGGTATTTCTAATTTTTGTAATAATAACATTAAGTCTAATACTTCCTTATTATATTCATCATATATACTTCCATCTTGCCAACCTTTTGAATATTTATGTATTACACCATCAAAATCAAAACATACTGCATGTCCTTTATTTAATTTTAAATCTAAACTTTTTTCTTTTATTCCCATCCTAATTCCTCTACTTTCTTATTTATTGCTTGTAGTTCTTCCAAGGAAAAAAGTTGTTTGTTCTTAACCATCAAACACTTATCTATACAATTAAATCCTAAACAAATTTCCCATTTTTTTGTTTTGTTATATTTCATTTCTTTTTTGCTATAAATAATAAATTCTTTACTTTTATTTCTTTCATACCCTAATTCTTCAAACATCTCATCAGCATTCATTTTATTTTCTCCCTTCTAGTAGTTCTTGTAAAAAATCTCTAGCAAATATTATCTCACTATCACTTGCTTTTAGTTCTCTATCTTCTAGCCATTGCTTTTGCTGATTATCTAAAAATTCTATCTTGTTTTTTACTTTTTTGACTGGAATATAATCATTTGATAAGGTTCTATTTATCACATCATGAATTTCAGCATCTTCATATTTTCCAATTATTCTACTTCTTTCTTCAAATTTTAATTCTTCATTCTCTTTTAATACTCTCTTATAATCACATTCATTTTTATCTAATTCTGTCAACATTGCACTATATTCTTTTTCTAATTTATCAGCTCTTGCTTTTTCTTTTAAATAATTATTTACTATATTTTTAATGCTTTGTATTTCTTTTTTATAATATTGTATATCTTCATCATTGTCATTTTTAACTTTCATTCGACTGTATATTGCATTAATACAATCTTCATCTCCTTTTATTATTCCTTCTAATATTTTCATATCTTCTTCTATACTATTTTCTTTCACTTAAAACACCTCGATTTCTTCTGCTTTTTCTATACTAACAGTTTCACAAACTTTTAAATTAAAAAATGTAAATTCTTCTGTTTTATAATCTATCTTTAAATCTACTTCACACATTGTTTGTTTTAAACATTCAAATATCCATAAAGGTAATTTGATATATTTAGGGTAATTATGATACTTTGAAATATAATCATGTATTCTATTATTAACAATACATTGTAGTTCTAAATATTCAATACTATCTTTAGTTGTTCTTTTATTTATTTTTTCTTTCATTATGTATTACTCCTCTCTAAATTTTATAATTCATATTCATACATTGTTGGTATTTCATATTGTAAACAAATATCATGTTCTATTCTGCAATCTCTAGCTTTTTCCCATCCACTCATAAACATTACAGCATCTGCTTTTGATATTACCTCTATTGATTTTGACAAATAATATATTGCTGTATCACAACTTTTTGGTGTTTCTTCTGAAAATATTGTATCTATAACTTGCCATCCTAAATCTTTTAAATTCTTTATTACCTTTTGTCTTTCTAATATTATTTGAGATTCTCTTTTGCCATTCATTGGCTGACTTATCATTACTTTCATATCTTATTTACTCCTCTCAACTAAATAATTACATGTTACCATTTTATTTAATATTAATTCACACATAAAATCTTGTGCTGTTCTCCTATCTCTATATCTACAATTAGCTTTTTTATGTATTCGTGGGTCTGTATCTTCCCATTTGTTAATATCTATCATTACAGGACTTAAAAATATATATTGTACTCCTCTTGAAAAACATAGATAATAACAACAATCATAAGGCTTTTTACATTTTTTAAATCCAACTTTTTCAAATTCTTTCATATCGACTATTGGTACTAACATATCTTATTTACTCCTTTGCCT
>ERZ1034973.741-NODE-741-length-21809-cov-67.794612_pt1 | contig 21809 bp, 21 predicted proteins | sample MGYA00520686_ERZ1034973 | MGnify/ENA primary metagenome ERZ1034973 (study PRJEB33766, sample SAMN09781775) | gut metagenome | biome: gut microbiome | host: Homo sapiens | place: Madagascar | study: EMG produced TPA metagenomics assembly of the PRJNA485056 data... | reverse complement strand
TCCGTGGGGCGCAGTATCCTGAACGCATTAAGTCGTTGAAAGATAGTCGCTTCCCTTTTGCTATTGCTTGGGTGGAAGAGCTTGCTGAGTTCCGAACAGAGGACGAAGTAACAACGATTACAAACTCATTGCTTCGTGGTGAGTTAGACGAAGGTTTACAATACAAATTCTTCTTTACATATAATCCACCAAAAAGGAAACAAAGCTGGGTCAATAAAAAATACGGAACACAATTCGTAAGTGGTAACACATTTGTCCATCATTCAACTTACTTAGATAACCCGTTCATCGCTAAGGAATTTATTAAAGAAGCTGAAGAAACCAAGAAGAAAAATGAAAACAAATACCGCTGGGAATATCTCGGTGAAGCCATTGGTTCAGGTATTACACCATTCAATAATTTACAGTTCCGTGAGATTACAGATGAAGAAGTAGCTAACTTTGATAACATCCGTAACGCAAACGACTTTGGTTACGCAACCGACCCTAACGCCTTTGTCCGTGTTCACTACGACAAGAAGAAGAATGGTATCTATATCTTCGACGAATTATATAAACAACAATTATCAAATAGAAAATTAGCTGAATGGTTGAAAGAAAAAGGTTATGATAATGATGTAATCTTTGCAGATAGCGCCGAACCAAAATCAATTGCTGAACTGAAAAACGACTTTGGGATTAGCAAAATCAAAGGTGTAAAAAAAGGCCCTGACTCGGTTGAGTTTGGTGAACGTTGGTTAGATGATTTAGATTTCATCTGCATTGATCCAAAGAGAACACCGAAAACAGCGTTTGAATTTGAGAATATCGACTATCAAACCGACAGAGATGGTAACCCTAAGCCTCGCTTGCTGGATAAAGATAACCACAGTATTGACGCCGTTCGTTATGCGATGAGTGAGGATATGCGTAGTAATAAAACGAAAGTTAAAACATTTAGAGGTAGCTTTTAATGGCATTTTATAAAACACTAGACGCTTCGACAGAATTCAACACAGCGTTGATTCAAGAATTAATTTCAGAGCACAAGGAATATATCGAAGCTTACAAAGAGTTAAAAGATTTATATACTGGCAATCATGCAATCTTGAAACAGAAAGCAAAAGACAAATATAAACCAGATAATCGGTTAGTCGTTAACTTTGCTAAATATATTGTAGATACGTTTAACGGCTATTTTATTGGTAACCCTGTTAGTTTGTTCCATGAGAACGAAACAGTAAATGACTATCTAGCTTATATCGATGGATACAACGACCAGTCAGACAATAATGCAGAGCTTTCTAAAATTTGTTCAATTTACGGGCACGGTTTTGAATTGTTGTTCAATGATGAAAATTCAGAAGTTGGAATCACTTACCTGACTCCGATTGGTGGCTTTGTTATTTATGATAATACTATTCAGAATAAGCCACTGTTTGCTTGCCATTACGGATTAAATGATAAGCAAGAAGAAGTTGGTTACTTTTATACAAAGGATACTGTATACCAATTCGCTGTAGTGGACGGTGCTTATACAATCATAGAAGAAACAGCTAACGTATTTAGTGATATTCCGATGATTGAATACATCGAAAACGAAGAGCGACAATCTATTTTTGAAAACGTTAAAACGTTGATTAATGCGTTTAATAAAGCATTATCTGAAAAAGCGAACGATGTAGAATATTATGCAGACGCTTATTTGAAAGTTCTGGGTGCTGAGATTGATGAGTCAACATTGCAGTCGTTGCGAGATAGCCGAATTATAAACGTATCTGGAGACGATACGTTAACAGTTGAATTCATGACCAAACCAAGCGCAGATGGCACACAAGAAAATCTTTTGGAACGTTTGCAAAAATTAATCTTTGAGATTAGTATGGTCGCAAATATTTCAGATGAACACTTTGCAAGCTCAAGCGGTATTGCACTTCGCTATAAATTGCAATCAATGGACAATTTGGCGAAAAATAAAGAGCGTAAATTTCAGGCTGGTATGTCAAGACGTTATCGTTTAATCAGCAATTACCCAACGTCTAAAATCGGTGAGAACGAATGGGTAAATATTCAATACAAATTTACTCGCAACGTGCCAGCAAACTTAGCGGAAGAAGCAGATATTGCTCAAACGCTTAGCGGTATTGTATCAGAAGAAACTCAAGTAGGTGTTTTGTCAATCGTACAAAATGCGAGAGAGGAAGTTCAACGTAAGAATGAAGAGATGGAATCAACGGATACATTCACAAGAATAACAGGTGAGTAATGAATGGCTGATATTTTCGATGACTATTGGGACGATTTAGAGAAAGACGAAAATAGTCTATTTGATGAAATGAGTGAAATAATTGGTGATAACTGGATTGCGGTTGCCTCTGTAATTTCTTTCTTTTATCTCTACAATATGAAAGATAATACAATTAAATATAATACTTTCATGCAACGAGCAAGCGACAAAGAGAAGCGCTACGTCAAGAAGCTTATGAATCAGTATGGTAAATCTGATTTGTATAAAAAAAGCGATATCAAAGGTACTAAAATTAATATATTTAAGATTGCTATTGATCTCACTGAAGAGGTAGGCGCTAAAGGTATGAGCACAGTACTTGAGAAGCACTTCGGTGAGATGGCGGATAAAGTTGATAAGTATATCAAGAACAAATACGATATTAAAGCCGATGGCAAAGTAAAATTACCAGATATTTATGAGAACCAATTGGCGAATTCTCAAAAGGTTTCACTTAAATTGTTTGAAGAGCTTAAAAATGGTATTATCAAAGGTGAAAAGTATGAAGATATTTCTGAAGCATTAAAAAAAGGATATGAAAAACGTTCACTATCAGACGTTAAGAAGATTGTTCGCACTGAAGGAACAGCTATCACTAACGCTGTAGGATTGGATATGTTCAAAGAAGAAGGATATACAGAATATAAATACAGTTCTGTTATTGATTCGAGAACAACACCAATATGTAGGAGCTTAGACGGTAAAATATTTAAAATATCACAAGCTGAACGTGGTATTAATTTTCCGCCGATGCACGTGAATTGTCGTAGCGGTTTTGAAATTATCTTGGAGAAATAAGATGTGGATAGTACAATATAAAGATGTAAGCGGATTTTACTATAGCGAAGCCAAAACAAGCCGATTATCGTTGATTTTCGACTTGGTAAATGACGGATTTGATAGAGTAAATTCCAATACATACAAATTAAAGGGACATGCAACTGCAACCTTAATTAAGCTGTAGCGAATTGTTACCATTCGACTTTTCCAATGTCGCTAAACTTGGACACTTTTCGTTGGTGAACGTAAAACACAAATATTTCGGGTGACAGCGTAACTGTTGAAAGGAAACAACATGGAAGAAGAAAACAAAGTAGTTGAAACTTCTACTGAAGAAGTGGAAGCGCAAGCAAAAGAAACTGAAAAAGAGGCTACTAAAGAGGTCAAGCAAGAAAAGACATTTAGTCGTGACGAGCTGGCAAAAATTATGGCGGCCGAAAAAGAAAAATGGCAAGCGGAGTTAGAAGCTGAGAAAACGCAAGCAGAGAAATTAGCTAAAATGAATGCTGAAGAAAAGATTGCATTCGAACGTGATCAGCTCAAAGCCGAACTTGAAGCGCTACGCCAAGAAAAAGCTAAAGCAGACATGACAAAAACAGCTCGTGGAATGCTAGCTGAAGCAGATGTTAACATTTCAGAGGATTTACTTGCATCTTTAGTTACTGAAGAGGCGGAAGCAACGAAGGCAAACGTTGATTCTTTTATTAAGTCTTTCAAAGATGAAGTTGATAAAGCGGTAAAAGAAGCTCTAAAAGGTAAAGTAGCTAAGAAACCAACAGCGCCAGCTGGATTGACTAAGGAAGCTATCTTGGCTGTTAAAGACCGTTCGGAACGCTTGCGACTAATCGAAGAAAATCAAGGTTTATTTAATTAAGTTTATTAATATTAAAAAGAAAGGTCGTATATAAATATGGCAACAACACAAACTTTCCCAGAAGCAAATTTGACAGGTAAAACAGATTTAAAAAATGCTATTACAATTGACGTAACAAATACGTTTAAAGAAAATTTAACTAAGCTTATTGAAATGCTGGGGGTCACACGTAAGATTTCACTGGCTTCAGGCTCTACGATTAAAACTTATAAAGGGTATACAGCAACTCTTGCAGACGGAACTGTTCCAGAAGGCGAAGTGATTCCGTTGTCAAAAGTGGAACAAGTGGAAGCAGAAACAAAAACAGTTAACTTAAAAAAATACCGTAAAGCAACATCTGGCGAAGCTATTGCACTTTATGGAACTGACAACGCTATTGCAAACACTGATGAGGCTCTTATCCGACAAATTCAAAAAGGTATCCGCACTTCACTTGTAGCAGGAATTAAAGCAGGTACAGGAACGCAAACAGCTTTGGGGAATGGATTCCAAGGCGCATTGGCTTCAGCTTGGGGACAACTTCAAGTCTTGTTTGAAGATTACGGGGTTGAAAATGCAGTAGTATTCGCAAACCCACTTGATATTGCTGAGTACGTGGCTAAGGCTCAAGTAACTACACAAACAGCATTTGGACTTACTTACTTAGTTGACTTTACAGGTACAATTATCATTTCAACAACTGATATCGCAAAAGGTGAAATTTGGGCTACTGTTCCAGAAAATATTGTATTTGCTTACATTAACCCATCACAATCAGACGTTGCTAAAGCATTCGGGCTTGCAGCTGACGAAACTGGATATATTGGTATGACTCACTTCACTGACGAAAAAACACTAACATACCAAACTTTGGTATTGTCTGGTATTGAAATCTTTGCAGAACGTCTTGATGGTATTGTCAAAGTTCAAATCACTAACGCACCAACAGTTTAATTTATAAATTAACAGCCTAGCCCTGACTGGGCTGGGTATTTTTATAGGAAGGAGTAAGGCATGGCACACAAAGTTATTGCAGATTTTAAAGATAAGACAGATGATGAGTATCTTTACAGAATTGGTGATGTGTTCCCACGCAACGGAAAGCGACCGAACAAGGCACGTAAAGATGAATTGGTAGGCAAAGGCTTCTTGAAAGAGGTGGAATAATGGCAATTATTGACCGTGTTAAAGTACGGATTCCCGAAGCAAAGGACAACGTCCTCGGAGAATTAATTGTTAGCGCAACAGATAGAATTCTTCTTAGAATTGATAAAAATGAATTGCCACCAAAATTAGAGACAATCGCAGTTGAGATTGTGACTAAAATGTACCGACGTATGATGTATGAAGGTATTTCAAGCGAATCAGCTGATACTTTGAACGTATCTTTTATCGAAGATATTTTTTCAGAGTATGAGGAAGAATTTCAGCGCTGGATTAAACTCGATGACGAAACCGAAGGAAAGAATAAACTGAAAGTGAGGTTTATTTGATGCAATGGTTACCTATTAAATTAACAATCAAGTCAACGAGTGAAAATACAGATGCACTTGGTAATCCTATTTACGAAACAGTAAATGACTATGGATATGTTGGTCGGTATACTGAATTTAATCAAAACGATTTCCAAATTCTTGGATATGAAACCTATTCAGATGTTAGAAAGTTGCTAATTCCGAATATTGACAGAGAAAAAGCGAAGTATGTTGTAAAAATAACAGTAGAATACGAAGTATATAACGTAGATAGATACAAAGATTTAAGAAAATACGGACTGTTTTATATCTCGAGGTACAGGAAATGACTACAAGCGGGTTTGAAAGTTTCTTGAGTAAACTTAACAATACTGATAGTATTAAATCAGGAGTTGATAAAGCAGTTACTGATTCACTCACACGAATGTATAACAGAGCTTCCAAGCGCCCATATACTCCAATTGACACAGGTGAATTAAAAAATTCACGGACTACAACACGGGTATCAAATGGTAGCGGGGAATTCGGTTATAACAAAGTATACGCAAGGCGTGTTGAATATGGTGGCAGAGACAAAAAAGGTCGCTATATTGCGCCACGTAGATATTTACAAAGCAACGTCAATTTGGAAAAGACACAATTTCCGAACGATTTAAGGAAGGCACTAGAAAGTTAATGAATTATGTTCAAAAAACTTGGTTTGGTAGACTTCCATAAGGCTTTAAATGAAAATATTGAGCACTTCACTAACAAAAGAGCTTATGATTATGTTCCAGACGGTACGCCAGCCCCGTTTTATGTGATTGAGGTGGTGGATAAGTACCCAGAAGACACTAAAGTCATGTGGGCTGAGGTGTTTAGTGTTTGGATTCATGCAATTGCAGAAGAAAACGAATCAAAGATCGGTGTTTATAATCTTGTCCAAGAGCTTGAAGAAGCTCTTACTATGGAACTTGATTTACCCGAAGGATTCGAATTACTTCGCCAAAATCAAACAGGTATCCAGTCTTTGCAAAAAGATGAATCTGGTGAATGGCATGCAATTGTTACTTATGACTTTAAAGTGGCTTATGGATTTAAGTCTAAAATTTAATAAAAAGAAAAGGAATATTAAAAATGGCAGAATTTGAAAATCATTTATATTGCGATTTTGATAGCTCAACTACAAAAGCTGTAGCTGGTAAAGATATTATTTTAGCTGTATTTGACGCAACTGGAACGGATTTGTTGGCAGTCAGTGGACAAAAAGGTTTGACAATCAACCGCTCAGCTGATTCGATTGAAGTCACTTCGAAAGACACACAAGGGGGCTGGAAATCTAAGATTGCTGGTATGAAAGAGTGGTCAGTTGATAACGACGGTTTTTACGTTCCATCGCACGCTTCACACAAAGCACTCGGAACAGCGTTCCAAAACAGTGACCCTGTATGTATTAAAATTGTCAACGGTAAAACACAAAAATCAATGTTTGGTGGTCTAGCTTATGTTACTGATTACTCACTAGAGGCGCCTTATGATGATGGGATGACGTACTCAATTACATTAGACGGTAATGGAGCATTGGTTGACTTCTCGCTAACTGACAATAGTACAGCTACTCAAATGCCTCAAGGTATCGCATAATAAATAGAAAAGGAATTTAATCAAAATGAATCAAATTATTACGGTTGACGAAAAAAACTATTCATTGAAATACAATGAACAAGTTATTGAAACAATTGAAACAATCACTGGAAAAGGATTCATGGAAATCTTAATTGGTAAAAAACCAGTGCTTTCTCTTGCTGATTTGAAACAATATATCTCAAACGCTCTTTATGCTGAAGATGGTGGTAAAATTCCTCAAGTGCAAGGTGTTAAGGTTTACGAAGCATTGCTTCATTCTAAAGGGTACATGTTCTTGAATATGCTTGTTATTGAAACCATTCAACGTGATTGCCCTTTTTTCTTCCTAGCCAACTAGTCGAATTTGAATACTTCGGTGACAATTCAGGTGAAGTCGATGAATCGTATAATGACCTCGCAAAAGGTTATGAGCGAGACATTGATTTCGCTTTTTTCTTTGTTAACTTCAATACTTCAAAACGAGACTTCATGGAACTGACTAAACGTGAGAAGATTTTCATTCGTAAAGCTTGGGAAGAAAAAGAAGTCAGAGAAAGCACTTTCTTACGTAATGCGGTTATGAACGCAGTGGCTAACGCTATGCGAGATAAGAAAACGCCGTTCAAAGATCTATGGAAGAAAAAACAAAAACCTGTTGACTTTAATGCTGTTGAAATTAATCTAGACGTCATTGAAGAAAGCAATAAGAAAGACGGATTCGACTGGGTGGCAAAAATTTATAAAGCAAACGGGTTTAACAAGCCTGTAGAAAGAGGTAACTAATGGCTGATTATACATTAAGTGCCAAGGTCACGGCGGACATTAGTTCGCTAGAAAAATCATTTAAGAGCGCTCAAGATAGCGCTAAAAGTTTACAAAAAAGTCTTGATAGCTTAGACTCAGGAAGCAGTTTTAAAAACCTAGGGTCTAGCCTGGATAATGTTGGTTCAAAAATTTCAAGTGTCGGAGATAGTATTAGCGCAGTTTCGGATAAAGTTAGCTCAGTTGGTGCTTCAATGACGGGTATGTTTACAGCTCCAATTGTAGCTGGTCTTACTTCCATTGTTTCCGCTACTGCTGATATCGAGCAGTCAATCGGCGGTGTTGAAACGATATTCAAAGATAGCGCTAGCACCGTTATAGCGAATGCTAAACAAGCTTTTGCAACAGTAGGTATTAGTGCTAACGAATACATGGAACAAGTCACTTCATTCTCTGCTAGCTTATTGCAATCACTTGGAGGAGATACTGCTAAAGCTGCCTCTTATGCGGATAGAGCGATGAAGGATATGGCTGATAATGCAAATAAATTTGGTACTGACATAGGAAGTATTCAAAATGCTTACCAAGGTTTTGCAAAACAAAATTATACCATGCTCGACAACCTAAAACTTGGTTACGGTGGTACCCAAGAAGAAATGCAACGACTCATTGCTGACGCCAGCAAGATGACTGACGTCCAAGAGCAGCTTGGTGTTACCGTTGACGGCACAAGTATGTCGTTCGGTAACATTGTCAATGCTATTTCTGTAATGCAACAAAGTTTAGGCATCGCAGGAACAACTTCAAAAGAAGCCTCAACGACTATCTGGGGGTCATTCAACCAGATGAAAGCTGCAGCTATTGATTTTGCGGCAACCTTTGGGCAAGCTAATGCAGATACTGACACAGCTTTTAATAATATGTACCAAAGTGCAATGACTTTTGCAACAAACGTCAAAGGTGTTTTGAAAAATATTTGGGACAATCTCCCGTTGACAAAATTCCAAAAAACGCTTATTGCTACTGTTGCAGTGGCTGGGCCAATATTGTTCATTCTTGGTGAAATTGGGGGTGCTATCGGTGGAATAGCAAGCGGTATCGGTGCTTTAACCAAAGGGTGGGGTAAATTGGCAACTGGATTTGGAACAATGGTGACTAATGCTGGTGGTTTGCTACCTTTGTTATCAGGGTTGATTACTCCATTGTTAATCATCGGTGGTGTAGCGGTTGGAGTCGTAGCTTTAGTTACTGCATTCCAAAATTTATACAATAGTTCTGAAAGTTTTAGGAAAAGTGTAGACACATTAGTTTCTACTGTTCAAGAAAAGTTCAGCCAAATCCTTGCAGCCATTCAACCAATGATTGAACCCCTACAGGAAGCGTTCACAGCTATTTGGGAAGCTATTGTGGGTGTGTTTGAAACATTATTACCTTATATTATCCCAATTATCACAAATATTATTACAATAGTTGCAGATGTAATAACGGCTATCATTAATGTCGTTACCCCTATTATCACAATTATATCTGGTATTATCCAAGCGATGATTGACGTCATTAGCCCGATTATAAACGGTATTATTCAAGTATTTGTGGCTGTTATCGCAGGTGTAACTGGGTTATGGGCTGCATGGGCTAGTACAGTTGGCGGAATTATCCAGAAAGTAGCAGATAAAGTCCAAGACGTAGCTGGAAAAATTAAAGATTTCTTCAAAGGCGCTTTTGACGCAGTCGCTGGATGGGCAAGCTCAATTTTCGGAGGGATTGCCAATACTATCACGGGTGCTTTCTCTGGGGCTATGAGCGGAGTAAAAGGAATTATTAACAGTGTCATTAACGGTTTGAATGGCGCAACTGGAATCATGAATAAGATTCCAGGTGTTAGCATTCCTAAAATTCCAAACTTGCTACATGGTACAGATAACTGGTCTGGTGGATTTGCTCGAATGAATGAAGGCGGACGTGGTGAACTTACATACTTGCCAAGCGGAACAGTCGTAGTGCCCCACGATATTTCAATGAAATACGCTCGAGAAGCTGGACAAAGTAATAATGTTGTTGCAATTTCAAGTGGCAACGATACAAATGTAATTCTTTCAGCTATTAAATCAATTACAGACCGTCCAACGGTTCTAAATGTCAATGGTCGCAGATTCGCAGTGGCTACTGCTGACGATTACTCGACTGTTAATGCAAGAAATGATATGATAGTTAATAGGATGTTAGGAGGACTTTGATAAATGGTTTTAATGACTTACAACAATAAAGACTTATCTGAATTGATTACAATTCAAGAAGTCTTGCGTAATGTCGGGAATGAGAGGAGCGTCACTACTGACGACTCCCCTTCTCTCGGGGTCAATATTACGAAATTAAAAACTTCAGCGAAGATTATCTCAGTAAGCTTCTACATGAAAAATAAATTCAACAAGTATGCTTTGAATCAAGACAAGCATACGCTTGCTGGTATTTTAAACGTTGATGAGCCTGTCAAAATTACGTTTGACGATGAACCTGACAAGTACTATATGGGGTATGTTCAAGGCCTTCCAGACATCGAGGACCCGATTGCGTGGCTGTCCGTTTTGAAAATGGAGCTTATAGTTCCAGACGGTGTGGCACATTCAACCACTTACAGAAGTTTTTCAGATTACACGTTTGAAACTCCAGATATTAATATTGAAAACGGAACGCAGTTGCTGAACAATGCAGCTGGACCATTTGAACCAGCAAGAACAGAGACCACTTTGCCAAATGGTGGATTTGACAACTATGAATATTATTACACGACAAATATTCAAATGACTCGTGACAAAACCTATGCGTTGCGAGCGAATACTAACGGTGAGTTTTCAGGATATCACGATGGCGGGACTGAAAGCGACAGAGTTTTGATTTGGCTAGCTAGATACGAAGGTGGTAAATTGACCGGAGACCACCGAATTATCTCCGATGAGAACACTGGGACACAAACAAACTTTAAATGGAACTTACCAACAGGTAATTATGTGTTACGTGTCAATACATATCACAGGGCAGATGGATTACTCAAAAAAGTTTGGGACGTTAAAATCGTAGAAACTGGTGGAACTGTAAATCTCATTAAAATGAACATTGATAATAAAGGGAACGTAGATGCAAAGCCAGTTATTAATATTAAATCAACAGCTGAAAATGGATACTATGGGATAGTCAACCAAAACGGTGTTAGCGCTGTAGGGGACCCAGAGGAAACCGATGGGAAAATCGTTGAGAATCAGGAAGTCGAAATGAATTATCAAGCGACTTATTGGAGAGGTGTTAATAAGCTATCAAACCCGCATGGGCCTTTTAAACCTAACGCAAACCCATCGACTAATTACGACAATTTCGAGGTATATTCTGGCTCTAAAATTACTCTTAAAAAAGGTCAATTGTACATATTAACAGCCCAAACAGATGGGGATTTCACGTCAAATCATTCCCCTGCTACAGAAAGTGATAACGTTGTTTTGATGTTTGTCAATAGCACTCAAAGCGTTATCCAAATTGTATCTGATTCAAAAACAAGCTCAGAAACGTGGTTCACTTGGAATCACGATGATGGTGAATACTATCTGCGTGTCAATACATATCACAGATATGCAAGTCATAGCGTTTGGAATGTGGCAGTAAGAGCATTCTTTGAAAGAAACACAAACTTTTTGGACTATGCTCTAGCTGATGCAAAAATCAATCAAGCTGTATTAAATGACCCCGCAAGCCAAATCACTTTTACTAGCAATAGTATCCTGAATCTTTGGGGAAGACAACACTTGTCACATAATACATTAAATACGCTAGCTACTCCATTTGCTGTAAGTTCACTAAGTTATGACGTTACGCCAACGCAATACGAATATTTTTGGTGGCGCCAAATTTTCTGGGCTGGAACGCAACAACAGCAAGGATTTTTGAAAATAATCTTTTCAGGCGATGACAATAAATTTTTGTATGCTATCGAAACCACAAAATCTTCAAGCGCTCTAAGTTCAGATTTTAATTTGCTTATTGCCGATGGCAAAGGCGGTTACAGGTATGCTAAACAATTCTCATTTAAACCGACTCATGTATCTTCAGAGAACCCATTCCACAAAGACGGTGGCTGGTGTGATGTCGTTAGAGAAGATAACAAAATTCACCTCTATTGGCTTGGTTCAAGGTACACTATTGAAGCGCCTGAACTACACGAAAAGCGGACAACGAAAGTCCACCTGGTTTGGCAAAGCGTTTATCACAAAGATTATCTAACGCATGCTTATATTGACGCTTTCAAATACATCAATAATAAAGGAACATTAATTCAAGATGTCCCAAATAGATACCACGCTGGTACAGAGTTGGTGCTAAACAGTGAGAATAAGACAATTCAACTGGATGGAATTTACGACATCTCGCAAAAAATTGTAGGGAGTGACTTTATCACCATTCCAACTGGGGAAAGCTCTCTTGAATTTTATACTTCCAGCTGGTCAAACGATTTGCCAGATATCGAAGTTAAATTTGAAGAAAGGTATATATAATGCTTTTAAATATCCACGACAAAGACCTTAAAATCATTGGTGTATTAGATAATGAATCACAAGACGCCATTGGTTACAGCGAAGATAAGTGGACTAGGGACCTTGAGACAGGTTCCTCAGTCTACGAATTTACTGCATTCAACAGAAAATTATCTTATGAAACAGTCTATACCAATCCGTTCAACTGTTTGAATGTTGGTAACTACGTTTCATTTAATTATGATGGTGAAGACCATGCTTTTAAAATCATGTCTGTTGAGAAAACTGGCGCAACTACCTATTGTTATTGTGAGAATCTTAACTTAGAGCTTCGAAATGAAATGGTAGGCGCTTACGACTCTGGAAAAGATGCGTTAACTATTGAAGATCATATTTCTAAAATGAATCTACTAAACGCTACCAACATGGTTATTGGTTTGAATGAATTGTCAAACGTTGGTAAAGTTGTTAGTTTTACAAACGAAGAAACAAAACTTTCCCGCTTACTAGCGCTTTTCAAAGAATTTGGAGCTGAGCATAAATTCACAACAAAGCTACAAGCGAATGGAAAAGTAAAAGAATTTAGAGTTGACATCTACAAAAAAAGAGAGTCTGACGGTACTGGCGGAGTTGGTAGATTTGTCAAAGACAAGATTTTGCGAAAAGGCGAAAACATCAAGTCTTTAAAAGAGAAACAAGATATTCTTGAAATCTTCAATATGACTGTTCCAAAAGGTATAAAAAAAGTAACACGAGTTACGCAAGAGAAAAAACCAACTGTCAATTCAAACGAGGTTGTTGTTACATCAAATATGATTAACGCTAACGGTACTCTGTCAATTGAAAATATTCAAACTATCTTAAAATTGTGTTATGAGTATCGAATTTTACCTTCTGGTGTAATTTCACAACTTTATCTAGAAAGCTTTTGGGGTAATTCCAACGTTGCTAGAGTTGATAACAACTGGTCTGGAATGACTTGGACAGGTAACCCAAACCGACCATCTGGGGTAGTTGTTTCACAAGGTAGCGCAAGACCTTCAAGCGAAGGCGGATACTATATGCACTTCGCCAACATGGGAGACTTCTTTAAAGATTATTTCTATCTTTTAGCTAAGCAAGGTATATACAACGTAGCTAACAAGAACAACATCTCAGACTATACAAAAGGACTATTTCGAGTAGGCGGGGCTACGTATGATTACGCTGCGGCTGGATATGACCATTACAATAACTTGATGAATGGCATTCGTAATGGTATTAACACAAAAAACGGCAACGTTCTTGATACATATGATAATGATTGGAATAACCCTGTAGTAGTAACATCGACTACAGTTGAACAAGCTGGCGCACCAAACACTAAGAACGCTCTAAGTGAGCTATCGTCTCTTGTAGGTAAAACGGTTGGTAATGGTCAATGTTATGGTTTGACTTCTTGGTATTCTAACAAACTAGGAGGAGCTGGGCTAGGTGCAGGAATCGGTGGTTTCTCTGGGTTAGTCGGTTCTGGTATTCGTGCTTGTGACATCGGTACTGACTACAGCTGGGGTAATTTCGGTTGGGGCGTTGAAGGCTCTGGATTCTCTGGAGCAAACGTTGTCGCTGGTGCTATCTTAAATATCAAACCAAATTACGGTTCTCCATGGTATACAGGTTACTACGGGCACACAGTTGTAGTTGAGTCTGTAAATGGTGATACTGTAACTGTACTTCAACAAAACTACGCAGGCAAGCAATATGTCACACGTGATAAATATAGTCTTTCAGCTATCATTCCAAGCATTCAAACGCTAGTGAATCCACCAGAACTAGCCAAAGGTGGGCGAGTAGACGGTGGTAATGCAGTAGTCAAAGTTGACGGAGTTGACAGATATGTAAACGTTGATTTGCCAACTGATGTTAAGACAACCGAAGAAACAGAAGAATTTTATATCCCGCACAGCTACAATGATAAGTGGTATGATGAAAACGGAAACCTCGAGTTCTATATAAGTGGTTCGGCAATTCTTGCACCACAAAGCGCTGATAATTTCCCAGTTGCTTTCTCATCGAAAGACAATGGAGATAAATGGATTCGAAGGGATTTTGAATACAATGCTGATAGTGTTGAAGAGCTTATCGAATTATCTTTGAAAGATTTAAAAAAATCTTGCTACCCAACACTCGACTATGAAGTAGATGGTTTCTTTGAAGCTTCAATTGGTGATACTTACATCATCGAAGACGATGATTTTGAGCCAAAGTTGACGGTAAAAGCACGTGTAATTAATCAAGAAATTTCACACACTCGACCAGAAAATAACAAAACTACTCTATCAAATTATATTAAATTAAAATCAGCTGTTCCAGATGCTCTAACAAGCCGACTCCAACAATTGATTGATGCTTCTGTCCCATACGAAATCAGGGTTTCTGCATCAAACGGTACATCTTTCAAAAACAACGAAGGTGAAAGCGAACTAGAAGTAGAGCTTTTAAAATCTGGAATAACTCAAGAAGCTGAGTTCTTTTTCAAAAACGGTGACTCAATCATTGGCAAAGGAACAAAATTGCTTGTCAAAGCCACTGATTTTGAAAACGTGCTTAATTTGACTATTGAAGCGTATATTAATAATTCGCTAGTAGCAACTAAACCACTTACTTTCACAGATGTCGAAGACGGTGTTCAAGGCCCTCAAGGTCCGCAAGGTATCCAAGGAATTCAAGGTCCAAAGGGCGACAAAGGTGATGACGGGATTGCTGGTAAAGACGGTGTCGGATTGAAAGATACAGTCGTAACTTACGGATTAAGTGACTCAGAAACAACACAACCTACAACTTGGGCTACTCAAGTACCAACGTTAACAAAAGGTAATTACTTATGGACTAAGACTGTATGGACTTACACCGATAATACATCTGAGACTGGCTACCAAAAAACCTACATTGCAAAAGACGGTAATGACGGTTCAGACGGGATTGCTGGTAAAGATGGTGTAGGTATTGAGTCAACGACTATCACATACACAAGCTCAACAAGCGGCACAACTAAGCCGTCAAGTGGCTGGTCTAGTACTATTCCAAGCGTATCGTCTGGTAACTTCCTTTGGACTAAGACTGTATGGACGTACACGGACAATACTAGTGAGACTGGCTATTCTGTTGCGAAAATGGGAGTAGATGGTACTGGACATTTGAAGACTTGGAATTTCTACAAATTATCAAATTCAACTACTGCCCCTCAAACAGTTCCAATCGGAGCATCTACTAACCTAAGTCATTTAGGTCCTAATAACACTTGGGCGCCTTATAATGAATTGATAGGAACTTCGGAAGGATCGAATACAATCGATTTTGATAAAATTGCAAAATCAAATATTATTCCAGATAAGCCCTTTACTTGGTATTTAGAGGCAAGTTTTGATGGAGTTTCAAACTTCAATGGCTCAACTGATTTTAATATCAGGTTTGAAAACTGGTATGTCAATTCTGTAGGATCAAACGTTTACAATCCGCTAGGAACTAGAGATTTTCAAGCAAATAAATTTTCAGCGACAAATGATACTAGCGTCAATAACTATTTCAGACAATCTATTACTTGGACTGTACCTAAATCTGTCTATGACGCTATTCCAGAAGGAGGTTTCCTCAATCTGCGTATCAGGATTGACAGGTTTACTAAATTGTCTTATCACGCCAAGAATTCATATGTCACTTATGGAGCTATTCCTAGTAGCGCTAGTCAATTAGGGCTAGGAAACTATTCAACATACGGATGGAAACCTACACCTGAAACAGTTACTCAAACATTACCTTACTTATGGTTTTATCAAATTCAATTCTATGACAACGGTAAAGAAGTCGCAATTCCTCCAGCTATTATCGGTACTCAAGGTATCCAAGGATTGCAAGGCCCTAAAGGTGACCAAGGTATTCAAGGGCCTAATGGCGCCGATGGTAAAACACAGTACACGCATATCGCTTATGCAGACAACGCTACAGGTGGCGGTTTTAGTCAGACCGACCAAACCAAAGCTTATATCGGTATGTACCAAGATTTTACCGAAGCAGATAGCAACGACCCAACCAAATACCGTTGGACGAAATGGAAAGGCTCAGACGGTGCACAAGGTATACCTGGAGCACCAGGCGCAGACGGGAAGACGCCATATATTCACTTCGCTTATGCTGATGACAGCAAAGGTACTAACTTCAGTTTAACCGACAAAAACCAGCAGTATCAAGGATATTACAGCGATTACACGCAAGCTGACAGCACTGACTACACAAAATACAAGTGGGTTGATAGGTTGGCGAATGTTAAGGTTGGCGGGGTGAATTTAATCAAGCAATCAACTGTTCAAAGAGGCTTACGTCTAGGAACGGACGCAGTTTTAATCAATGATAGCAATCATATGTTGACAGACTGGATTAAAGTTAAACCGTCAACAGTATATACATTGACTGCTTATGAAGACGTCAATGAAGTTAATAGATGGTATTCATTAGCTTGGTACAGCACAAACAACGCCGACTACAGTGGCTGGATAAGCAGACCGACTGGTGCAGCATCTGCTGCTGACTTAAAAGGCGGAAAACAGTATACAAGCCCATCAAATGTTACTTATGCAAAAGTATCTTATCCAATTAATTATCCAAAAGTTAAATTAGAACGTGGAAACGTTACGACAGACTATAGCCAAGCCCCCGAAGACACCCAAGAACAAATCGATAGCAAAGCGGACGATATCATCACACAAGACCAGCTTAATTTATTGAAAGAGCAGTCTGAACTTCACAAAAAAGAGTTAGATGCAAAAGCTGACTTGGATACTATTGAAAAATGGTATCAAGAATACCTAGACTATGTTAACATTAATAATGACAATCGAGAGAAATCAGAAGCTGATTTATTAGCAATTTCTGATCGTGTAGCGTCCATTATAAATGACTTAGGTGAAACCAAAGAACGATGGAATTTCATTGACACATACATGGACGTAGCTGATGAGGGTCTGGTTATCGGGAAACAAGACGGCTCAGCAAATATTAAAATATCAAATGACAGGATTTCAATGTTCTCAAATGGTGATGAAGTTATGTGGATTTCCCAGAATATGCTTCATATTGCTAACGGTGTCTTTGTCCAAACACTGCAAATTGGAAACTTCCGTTTTGAGTCGCTTGATACAAATGGAGAAATTTTAGGCTTGAGATATTTAGGAGGATAATATGGCAATAGTAAATTTCAGTGGGTCTTATGGTAGTCACTTGAAATTGGAAGTGTTAGCTGGAACGGTCAGTCAGTCAATTTCTGATAACAGCTCTGTTATTAGAATTTGGTGTAATTTAATTTCAGACGGGTATGCTTCTGTTTACGGTGTTACAGCCCCGCTGACTGTATATGTTAACGGGACTGGGGCTATCGAGCAAATTGGAGTTAACATTGCTCCAAATTCGAAACAATTACTTTGGGTTAAAGAGTATACAGTACCGCACAATTCTGATGGGACAAAAACAGTCCCTTTAAGTTTAAAAGTTGACATCAATTCAGCTGGTTATGGCTCTGCTGAATACAGGTGGGATTATCAATTGACAACAATTCCACGGGCTAGCCCAATCAGTGCCAGCTCTGGCGTTCTTGGCTCTGCAATGACCCTAACAATTGACAGAAAATCTAGCAGTTTTACGCATACAGTTAGATACAACTGGCAAGGGGCAACTGGCACTGTTGGTACTGGTATTGGCACTAGTACTAGCTATACACCACCATTGACTTTTGCAAGCAATATCCCAAATTCAACGAGTGGTACTATCACTTTTTACTGCGACACCTACAATGGGTCAACGCTGGTAGGTACAAGTCAGACAACTGTAACGCTGACTGTTCCAAACTCTGTTATCCCAACGATTGGCGGGCTTACTCTTGAAGAGACTACGACAGCGATGAATGGAATAAGTACATCAACGGAATTCGCTCAAATACTTTCGAGAGTGAAAGCGACTGTAACCGGAGCATCTGGTGTTTATGGCTCAACAATAAAATCTTACTCAATAACTGTAGTAGACCAGAATTTAACGCTAACTGAAAACGGCGGTGTATTTGATTATTTTAAGAATAATGGGACATTTATTGTCAGAGCTACAGTTACAGATTCTAGAGGTCGAACAAGCTCAAACAAAGATGTAACAATTAATGTTAGAGAGTACTTTTCGCCAGTTGGTGGTTTTAGTGTTTCACGATCTGGAGCAAATAAAGATAAGTTAACCGTTACACGTAACGCCAAAGTTGCGCCATTAAACATCGGTGGAGTTAATAAAAATACACTTTCGATCCAATTCAAATACGCTCAGCGTGGTTCAAGTACTTGGACAAATTCAACTGGTAATGCTAATGAAAATTTAACTTCAACATTTGAATTAGTCAATTCGCAAGCCAGCCTTGTGGAAACATTTTTAACTACAAAATCATATGATTTGATTATGGTTGTTTCAGACAAATTCTTGAGCTCTGAAGTGAAAGTTTCAGTCGGTACGGTAACTATTCCATATGCCGTTACTAAGAATGCTTTCGGAATAGGGAAGGCTCCTGAAATTGTCAATTCTGTAGATAGTGCTTATAAGTACTATTATAATGGCAATCTAATTCAGCACTACAGGCTAACATCAGACGATGGTCGTTCGCCTTATAATGCTTCTGGAACAGTTGACTTGAATACAAAGACGGTTAATAGCTTCTTTTCATGCAACGAGCCAACGAATGGTCCAACGGTTGGAACAGGTTTAAATGAGTTCTATGTCTCGGTCTATTCCGAAAGTGATAACTACTTATCTCAACAAGCTATTCAAAAAGGTAGTGGTCGCATGTTTACAAGAACCAGAAACAATGGGACATGGAGTAATTGGATTGAATACGCACCACTAAAAAGCGCCGTCGAGTTCACATCAGTCAACCAGACTAAAGTGTACACAAGTGACATTTCTATGCCAGGTGGTTTAGTAGCTACTGCTTCACGCATAGGGAATCTAGTAACATTAACGTTAACCAGAAACGTTAAAACGTTGCCCGTTTGCGAATACACTACACAAAGCAACACAGTTCCTAGCGGTTATCGGCCAACAACAGAAGCTCACTTTAGCATATCAGCTAATAGCGGTAGTACTGTATCTGGTACTGGTATTATTCATATATCTACAGATGGAACAATAAAGTTAACTAACGGTATCGGTGATGCAAAAGTATGGACGGGTACAATCACTTACTTAACTTCAGACACATTCCCAGCTTAAAAAAAGAAAGGTAATTTAAAAAATGTTAATTACAAATAAATCACGTTCAATGACTGCTCAATTCTATATTGAGAATGAAGGATCTAAAGAATTAGTAAAATCAACTACAATCAATATTAATCAAAATGCGGTTTCTTCAATCTCTGAACAAATGTATAATGATGATCTTTACGCAGCAAATCGTACGGAAATGCGAAACGATGAAGCGAAACTTTCAGAGCTTCGTTATAGTATCGAAGATGAAATTCTAGCTGAATTGACAAAAGAATAGTTAGCGAGGTGCTAACTATTATGATAAAATTCGAAACAATAACAGCAATTGTAGGCGCTCTTGTCTCTATGTTGACAGTCTTTACTTTCTTTCAAGGGCGCATGACTTTGACAGAGAAACGTTTAACGATTCTTGAAGAGAAAGATAAACAACAAAATAAAGAACTAACCGAAATTAAAGTCAGACTGGACAACCACGATTCTCAAATGCAAGTGCTTATTCAAATGACAGAACAAATTAAAAATTTGTCGGAAAAAATCGAAAAAATTGATAGTAAATTGGAGTAAAGATTATGAAAAAGATTATTAAAGATTTAAAAAATATAACAGCTGGTACATGGGTGCGTGTGGTTTTGTTCTTGATTGGAGTGGTCAATTATTTCTTGACCGCTTTCGGGGTCAAAGCTATCCAATTTGATAACGAGCAAATCACACAATTAGTAAACGCTGTATATATTACAGTTACTGGTTTCTATGCTCTTTGGAAAAATAACAACTTTACACCAGCTGCGTTAGAGGCGCAACAATATCTTAACGATATGAAAGCCGTCAAAGGTAACACACAGCAAAATAAAGGTGTCGAAGCAGAAACAAAAGAAGAAATTGTTTTGGGGTGATTAAATGGCAACAGTTACAGAGCTTTTAAATTACGCTAAGTCATTGATTGGTAAAAAGGTCACTGTACCAAGTAATCCTTTCGGAGGGCAATGTGCGAGCTTTGTTGATCACTTGACCCAGTGGGCAACTGGCGGTAAGTATAATCTATCTTATACAAATGCCATTGATATGCTTTCTAAGGCTCGTTCAAACGGCTTTGAGGTATTTTATTTCAATGGTTCAAACGCACCACAAGCTGGAGATATTTGGGTCACACGGACATATAGCCATGCTTTTGGACACACAGGTATTTTTCTTACAGGTGGCTGGCAACCGACAACGCTAGAGCAAAATGTCGATGGGAACGCCGATGCACTTACTAACGGAGGTTGGGTGCGACAAAAACAACGCTTACTCTATTCCGATGGCACTATGAATTACAACCCATACATCGAAAAGCAAACGCTTATTGGTTGGTTCAGATTGCCGCTTGATCAAGAAACCACTACTAACAAACAAACAGAGACAACAAAGAAAGGACATAAATCAGCTATGTATGGTTCATTTTTATTTACAGTTACCGAAGGTGACGGAGAGTTCAGCAAAGGCGCAGTATTCATGTACAACGCAGCTACCAATTCAGTGACAGGTATGCACAATAGTGAAGAACTGAAATATGTTATCGAAGCTTATAAAAAATCTTATGGCGAAGATATGCGGACAGAGACTTACTCAACAAAAGCTCCAGTTTATCGCCGTGTTTTCGGAGGTTTAAATACCGACACCAAAGGCGGATATAGCAGACTAGACGACATCAAAAAACAGTTAGCAGACATTGCTAAGCAGTTGAGACAAGATGAAATTTTAGACCAATTGAAAGAAATCAACGAAGATTACTCAGATTTAGCAAACCAACTCAGCGGGAATGATATTACTCAAAAGCAAACATTTGTAGCGAATGTTAATCTAAACATTCGTAAAACGGCAAGCGCAACAGGTGAAAAAGTTGGAGTCCTTAAAAAAGGCGAATCAATCCAGGTTGTAGGTTCAGCTCAGGCTGACGGATTCTATTGGGTTTCGTTCATGAAAGACGGCGAACTAGTTTATGTTGCTTCTAAGGTTGTCAGTGGTGAAATTTATGGGCAACTTTACTAATATTCTATAAAGAATAGTAAATATTAACGAAGTCTATACCGGCTGGTATAGGCTTTTTTTGTGCAAAAATAGACCAGCTATTTGTGGTTCCGTACTGGTTATGACCATCTAATTTACTAAACCAGTTAACTAATGACCAGCTGTTGGTGGTCAAAAACCAGCTGTTGACCATCTTACGTGGTCACCTTAAAACGTTGATTTATAGGGTTTTATAGCATATTATAATATATATAACCATCAAATATAATATATAT
>ERZ1034973.737-NODE-737-length-21889-cov-5.744069_pt1 | contig 21889 bp, 18 predicted proteins | sample MGYA00520686_ERZ1034973 | MGnify/ENA primary metagenome ERZ1034973 (study PRJEB33766, sample SAMN09781775) | gut metagenome | biome: gut microbiome | host: Homo sapiens | place: Madagascar | study: EMG produced TPA metagenomics assembly of the PRJNA485056 data set... | reverse complement strand
CCCCCGGCACCGCCCGCGCCGCAGCCCGCTGCCAAGCCCGCCGCGCACAGGGCAGCCCCCAAGCAGGCAGGACCGCTGCAGCCGTTCCCGCAATGGACAAACGTGCTGCAGGAGTTGGAAGAAACCGACGCTATGCTGATTTCCTTCCTGCGCGGCACCAAGGCGTACTACGACGGCACCCGCGTGCTGTTTGAGTGCAGCGACGCCTTCCGCGATTACGCCCGCAGCAACAAAGAGGTCAACAAGAAGCTCAAGGAAGCCATCTATAAGGTATCCCGCATCAAGTGCGGCATCGGTCCCTATGAGCCGCCCAAGGCGGAGCCCGCGCACGGCGCCCCCAATTTAGAGGATACGCTGCGCACCATGCAGACCATGGGCGTAACGATTCAAATTGAAGATAAATAACGTTCTGTCGAAAAGACAGCAGGAGGAACCCTTATGAAAGCAAGAATGCCCCAAGGCTTCGGCCGTCCCGACCCCAACGCCATGATGCGTCAGGTCCAGAAAATGCAAGAGAACATCCGCGCCAAGCAGGAGGAGCTGGAAGCCAAGGAATACACCGGCACCGCCAGCGGCGAGATGGTCAGCGTGACGATGAACGGTAAGCACGAGGTCGTGGCTGTCAGCATCAAGCCCGAAGCCGTAGACCCCGAGGATATCGAGATGCTGGAGGATCTGATCGCCGCCGCCGTCAACAGTGCGGTTTCTGCCGTGGACAAGGACTCTGAAGAAGAAATGTCCAAGCTGACCGGCGGGCTGAACATTCCCGGTCTGGGCTAAGGAGATTGCGCTATGCAGCAAAATGCCGATCCGCTGGAAAATCTGGCTGACCAGTTTGCCCGGTTTCCCGGCGTAGGGCGCAAAAGCGCCATGCGTATGGCGTATCAGGTCATGGCGATGCCCAACGACCAGGCCATGGAACTTGCCAAGGCGATCGAGTGCGCCAAGACCCAGCTGCGCCGCTGCCGTATCTGCCAGGATTACACCGGCGGGGAAGTGTGCAAGATTTGCGCCTCGCAAAAGCGTGACCGCAGCGTCATCTGCGTGGTCGAAAAGCCCCGCGATGTAAAATCCATCGAGCGCACGCACGAATTTAACGGTCTGTATCATGTTCTGCACGGGCTGATCTCTCCCATTGACGGCGTGACCGCCGACCAGCTTTGCGTAAAGGAGCTGCTGGCACGCCTGAACGACACCGTCAAGGAGGTCATTATGGCAACCAGCCCCACGGTTGAGGGCGAGGCGACGGCGATGTACCTTGCCAAGCTCATCAAGCCCTTGGGCATCAAGACCACGCGCCTTGCCTACGGCTTGCCGGTGGGTTCCAGCCTGGAATTTGCCGACGAAACCACGCTGTACCGCGCCCTGCAGGGTCGCGGTGAGCTGTGACCCCTTGACTTTTGCACGCCGCCGCGTTATAATCTGGGAACAGTTGCCATACTGCAAGGGAGGTGCATTTTGTGGCTGAGGAAAAATCCGGCAAAAAGTTGATTGCCCAAAACCGCGAAGTGCGCCACGAATACTTTGTGGTCGAAGCGCTGGAAACCGGCATTGCGCTGGTCGGCACCGAGGTAAAAAGCCTGCGCGCCGGCGGCGTGAACCTGAAGGATTCCTGGGCGGACATTGAGGACGGCGAGCTGATCGCCAAGGGCATCCACATCAGCCCGTATGAGCAGGGGAACATCTTCAACAAGGACCCCCGCCGTCCGCGCAAGCTGCTGGCACACAAGGCGGAGATCCGCCGTCTGGGGCAGCAGATCAAGCTGCAGGGCTACACGCTGGTACCGCTTTCGATGTACTTTAAACAGGGTCGCGTCAAGGTGGAACTGGGGCTTTGCAAGGGCAAAAAGCTGTACGACAAGCGCGCCTCGGCTGCGGCGCGGGATGCCAAGCGCGATATTGACCGCGCACTGAAAACACAGCGATAAATCGCAAAATTTCGTTTACATTATCTTTCCCGGCGGGTTTGCGCCCGCCGAATATGCGGGGCTGTAATGGTTTCGACGGGGGGAGAAAGGCGTGAGCAGCGGGTCGTGGCGGTGCACCACGTTAAAAGCGCCAAACTAAAATTAACTGACAACGATTATTCTGTTGCCGTCGCTGCCTGATTAGGCGCGACCGTCTTGCCTGCATCAGTACCGTGCAGGGTCAAGGCGTCGATTCGGTACTGAACATGCACGGGCCTGAGCTTGGCAGCCCGTCAGGTATTAACGAAGCTACCAAGGCGTAGTGCGTGCGTATTCGCCCGCGCCAAGGGAAATTTAATAAACACGCTGCACCCGGAGATACTCTAACCGATTTCCTTTCGGACATGGGTTCGACTCCCATCAGCTCCATAAAAAACGCACCCCGTGCCGTATCCCGGCACGGGGTGCGCTTTTTATGCTGAGCTGCTGAGGAGTCGAACACGGCGGCGCTTTGTAGGGGCGAGCATTGCTCGCCCGCGCAGCCATCCGGGTAAATCGACCTGACGGGTAAACCGCATGAAAGGCTTCCCCCTTGGGGGAAGCTGTCACCGTAGGTGACTGATGAGGGGGCAACTGCCGGACATTTCCCCCTCATCCGGCGCGTTCCGCGCCACCTTCCCCCAAAGGGGGAAGGCTTTTTCGGCGGGGTGGGGTCACCCCGCCCTATATTGCTCAACTCTGCGCAGGCGCAACGCCCTGCTTTTCGTCAATACAGAAAAATTTTCTTCTCAAACGCCTCTTGTATTGTTCACATTGTCTATTGCTTTACTGCGCTAAAGTGTGCTATACTTTAAAGCATTAAATCGGCAGTACAGAGGGACCCCTGCACCAAACAGTGGGTACGCCTGCCAAGGCTGCTGCCGAATTTGGGAGGATAAGAATATGAAAAAAATCGTTTCCGTTGCCATGGCTGCCGCAATGGCTGCCGCTCTTGCCGGATGCGGCGGTGCCGCGTCCTCGTCTGCTCCTGCTTCCTCCGCCGCTGCTTCTGCGGCGGACAGCACGACCGCCAAGACCTACACCGTCGGCATCTGCCAGCTGGTACAGCACGAGGCTCTGGACGCCGCTACCCAGGGCTTTAAGGACGCCTTGACCGCCAAGCTGGGCGATGCCGTTAAGTTTGACGAGCAGAACGCCTCGGGCGATTCCGCCAACTGCGCCACCATCGTAAACGGCTTTGTTTCCAACGACGTTGACCTGATTCTGGCAAACGCCACCGCGCCCCTGCAGGCAGCCGCGCAGGCTACCGCCACCATCCCCGTGCTGGGTACCTCGGTCACCGACTACGCCACCGCGCTGGACATCTCCGACTGGACGGGTACCGTGGGCAACAACATCTCCGGCACGTCCGATCTGGCACCGTTGGATCAGCAGGCAGCCATGATCAAAGAGCTGTTCCCCGACGCCAAAAACGTGGGTCTTTTGTACTGCAGCGCCGAGCCGAACTCGGTATACCAGTGCGATGTTATGGAGGGCTACCTGACCGACATGGGCTTTACCGTAAGCCGCTACGCTTTCACCGACACCAACGACGTCACCTCGGTGTCGCAGACCGCCGCTGACGCCTCCGACGTCATCTACATCCCCACCGACAACACCGCTGCCTCCAACACCGAAGCCATCGCCAACGTGTTGCTGCCCGCCAAGGTTCCCGCCGTCACCGGCGAGGAAGGCATCTGCAGCGGCTGCGGCGTTGCCACCCTGTCCATCAGCTACTACGACCTTGGCTACGCCACCGGCGAGATGGCTGCAAAGATTTTGACCGAGGGCGCGGACGTTTCCGCCATGCCGGTTCAGTACGCCCCCAACGTCACCAAAAAGTATAATGCCGCCAACTGTGAGGCGCTGGGTCTGACCATCCCCGACGATTACACAGCCATCGGCTGATCGGTCTGACACATCACCCATAACAGCGGGAAAAGTGCAAGCTGCGCTTTGCCCGCTGTTTTGGTGCTTTCCCAAAAACAACGCAGAGGAGTTTTATTATGTCTTTCCTTACTTCCCTGATGAATTCCATGCCCGGTGCCGTTGCCCAGGGGCTTATCTGGGGCATTATGGCGATCGGCGTGTATCTGACCTACCGTATTCTGGACGTTGCCGATCTGACCGTGGACGGCTCCTTGGGTACCGGCGGTGCAGTCTGTGTCGTGCTGGTGCTTAACGGCGTACCCGTGGGGCTGGCGCTGGTCGCTGCCACCGCCGCCGGTATGCTGGCAGGGCTTGTGACCGGGCTTTTCCACACCGCCTGCGGCATCCCCGCGATTCTTGCCGGCATCCTGACCCAGCTGGCGCTGTACTCGGTCAACCTGCGCATTATGGGTACGGGTACCGGCGGCGGCAAGGCGAACCTGCCCATCAGCGTGGATAAATACAATCTGCTGGTTTCTGCGCGTTATGTGCGCGATAGGGTCCTGCACAACCCCATTTTGATTCTGGTCATTTTCTGCCTTGTGACCATCGCCGCCCTGTACTGGTTTTTCGGCACCGAGCTGGGCTGCGCCCTGCGTGCAACCGGTGCCAACCGCCATATGGCACGCGCACAGGGCATCAACACCAACGTTGCCACCGTTCTGGGGCTTATGATCTCCAACGGTCTGGTTGCGCTGTCCGGCGGTCTGCTGGCGCAGTATCAGGGCTTCTCTGACATCAATATGGGACGCGGCGCCATCGTCATCGGGCTGGCAGCCGTCATCATCGGCGAGGTCATCTTCAGCCGCGTGTTCCGCAACTTTGCCCTCAAGCTGCTGGCGTCCATCATCGGTGCCATCATCTACTATATTGTCATGAACTTCGTGCTGCGTCTGGGTCTTTCCACCGACGACCTCAAGCTGCTGACCGCCTTGGTAGTGGCTGCCTTCCTGGCAATTCCGTACTGGAAGGGCAAGTATTTCACCAAGCCCGCTGTCAAGAAAGGGGAGAAGCACCATGCTTGAGATCAAAAACGTTTACAAGACCTTTAATGCCGGCACCGTCAACGAGAAGGTTGCCCTGCGCGGGCTGGAGCTGACCCTGCAGGACGGCGATTTTGTCACCGTTATCGGCGGCAACGGCGCGGGCAAGTCCACCATGCTGAACGCCATTGCCGGTGTGTGGCCCATTGATATGGGCAAGATCCTCGTGGACGGGCAGGACATCACCCGCCTGCCGGAGCATAAGCGCGCACAGTACATCGGGCGCGTGTTCCAGGACCCCATGATGGGTACCGCCGCCACCATGCAAATTGACGAAAACCTTGCTCTGGCTGCCCGGCGCGGTGCCAAGCGCACGCTGCGCATCGGCATCACCAAAAAAGAACACGACGAATACTACGAGCTGCTGAAAACGCTGGATTTAGGGCTGGAAAACCGTATGACCAGCAAGGTCGGCTTGCTTTCGGGCGGGCAGCGTCAGGCTGTGACCCTGCTGATGGCAACGCTCAAGCGCCCCAAGCTGCTTCTGCTGGACGAGCATACCGCCGCGCTGGACCCCAAGACCGCCGCCAAGGTGCTGGAGCTTTCGCAGAAGATCGTCAGCGAGAACCACCTGACCACCCTTATGATCACCCATAATATGAAGGATGCCATCAAGTACGGCAACCGGCTGATCATGATGCACGAGGGACATATCATTTACGATGTGCGCGGTGAGGAAAAAGCCAACCTGCAGGTCAGCGACCTGCTGCAGCGGTTTGAGCAGGTCAGCGGCGGCAGCTTGGACAATGACCGTATGCTGCTGTCGTAAGCAAAATTTTACAATGCGTCCGCCTGTGCGGGCGCATCATTGTGTCAAAAGACCACATTCTTGATCCATTAAATGTGTAGGGGCGACCATTGGTCGCCCGTCAACTTGACGCAGCATCGCGTTTTTCTGGGCAGTTTTCTTACAAGATAACCGGGCACGGGCGAGCAATGCTCGCCCCTACTAGTGTGGTAATTCTAAAGCTTTACTTTTAGTTTTAATGGACTAGTAGGGGCGGGGCACGCCCCGCCCGCGACCATATACTATAATGAATAGAATGGGTTGGCTTGTAGGGGCGGCATATATGCCGCCCGCCGCAGCCGTCCCGATAATGCGGTATAACGGGTAAACCGCACGGGACGCATATATGCGTCCCCTACAAACCTGCCGAAAAAGGTGAAGTTTTAATTTTAACGTGCCTACTACAAGAGTTTTTCGGGCAGTAATGTAGGGTGCGTGTCTATCTCCGCGCTAAGTTCTGTCGGCTAAGCTGCACGGAACGGTCAAGACCGTTCCCTACAAACCAGCCGAAGGTTCTCAATCGTCCCGCTAGGTTTATCGACAGTCTAATGCGTCCGCCTGTGCGGGCGCATTTTTTTGTTGCAGTTTTGCTCTGTGCGGTTTGTAACCAAATTGTAATCTATGACAATTTGTGAAAAACCATACCCAAAGGCGCCCATCTGTGTTATAATACCCATTATATACTGAATATTGTGGGTGCGACCGGGTTTTTTGCAAGACCTTGTCCCGCCTTTTGATCTAGGAGGTCACAGTACCATGAGTCACGATAACTCCCGCCGTTTGGCAGAACTCAGCCCCACGCAGCGCAAGGCTTGCATCGTGCTGGCAGCCTGTGCGGCGGCTCTTATTGTCAGCATCATCGCCGCTTCGTTTTTGGCAAAGCCGTCCTCGGGCGGCAAAAAGGGCGGCTACGACCCCGATGCCTACCCGCTGGACACCAGCCTGTCCGCCGTGCTGGGCGCCACCACCGCTGACGACAGCTACATCACCTCCAGCGTGTTTGCCGGTGACCAGACGGCGGTCACCCTCTCGCAGGACAGCCGCATCACCTTGGACCAGTACGTCGGCAAGGACGGGCTTCTGGTCGCGCAGGTGGGACGCGAAAGCTGCGTCAACTTTGAGGAGGACTCCAACTCCTACACGCTGCTGCAGGCCATTGCCAAAATGAAGCCCCGCCGCGTCATCGTGACGCTGGGCAGCGCCGATGCCGCCGCCGGCACCGATGTTTCCGCCTTCCTGACCGACTACAAGCAGCTTTTGCAGAACATCAAGGCAGCCTACTCCTACTGCGATGTCATCGCCGCCGGTGTTGTGCCTGTGACGGAATCCTCCACCAACGCCGCCGCCACCCAGACGCTGATCGACCAGTACAACCAAGGCATTGCCGCCCTGTGCGAGGATCTGGACTGCAAATATCTGAACACCGCCGAGGTTTTAAAGACCGACTCCGGCTATGGGGAGGACACCTATTTCTCCGGCAACGGGCTGTCCCGCTCGGGTGCCACCGCCTTGGCAAACTACATAATGAACCACGCCTACCAGACCGACGACCGCCGCCCGGATACCAACGATATTCCCAAGCGCGCCGCCGCTGCTGTGGGCGTTGCCACGCCGACCCCCACCCCCACGCCGGAACCCATCGTGTACAGCTATGAGGTAGAGGACAAAAGCAAGGGCAGCCTGACCGGCAACGGTCAGACCAACGTTCCTGCGCTGGAAATCGAGGCGCAGGAGGGTGACAGCATCACCGTTACCGCCGTGGCAGCCGAGGGCTATGTTTTCTATAAATGGAGCGACGGCGTCACCGATGCCAAGCGTGTGGACGTAGTTTCCCGCGCGGGTAAGTCCGTCAAAGCGATGTTCAACGACGCCCGCGTCGAGGTCAAGCTGGACCGTTCCGACGTAACCATCAAGAAGGGCGAGAGTTTGACCGTCACCGGCTTTGTCAAGCTGGGCGAGAAGGACTACGATTCCTCCAAGCTGCAGTGGGCCGTCAACGGCGAACTGCAATCCAACGGCAGCTCCTACACCTTCAAGGGCGACAACGCCGGTACCTACACCATCAAGGCGGGCATTGAGATCAACGGCACCTACGCCAGCGCCGAGTTCAAGGTGACCGTGCAGGCTGACCCGACCACCGTTTCCATCTCCTACAGCACCAACGAAATCGCCCCCGGCGGAAGCGTCAACCTGACCGCCAAGGTCGAAAACCCCAACGGTAACACCACTTGGAGCTGCGACGGCAGCGGCTGGACTGCCAGCGGGGACACCGCCTCCTTCAGCGCCGATGCCGCCGGCACCTATACCATCCATGCCAAGAACAACGGTGTGGACGCCACTGTGACCATCACCGTCAAAGCCCCCGCGCCGACCACAAACCCGAACCCGCCCTCGGATTCCGGCACTGAGTCCGGCTCCGATTCCGGTGCCAGTTCCGGCACCACCGATTCCGGCAGCAGCAACACTGATGGGCAGTGACCCCGCGCCCCGCTTCGGCATATACTGAAGCGGAGGTGACCCGCTATGCTCTACTTTTTTGAATGTGAAGAAGGCTTCGTCCCCGACAACGGGCAAAACGATGTGACCAACGGCAGCGTGGAAAATTTCCCGCCCGATGCCCCCGTACCCGAGGAACTGCCGGAGGAAGCCCCAACCCAAGGCAACACCGCATAATTCCCGCCCGGCGGTTTTCAGCCCCGCTGCGGCGGCTGCGGCATTTCGTTGCCCGAACGAACAGGAGTAACCCCAAAAATGGCCATTTATACCTGTGTTTTACTGGACGTGGACAACACGCTTCTGGACTTTGACGCCGCCGAGCGTCAGGCACTGACCGATATGCTGACCGAGTACGACCTGCCCCACGATGCCGCCGCCTGCGAAACCTACCACGCCGTCAACCGCGAGCTGTGGGACGCCCTTGCCAAGGGGCAGCTGACCCGCAAGCGGCTGTTTCAGGTGCGGTTTTCCCGCTTTATGCAGGCAGTCGGCGTGCCTGACAACGGCAAGGGTGCCGCCATGAACGACCGCTACGAGGAGCTGCTTTCCACCCATGCCGACTTACTGCCGGGCGCGCTCACCGCGCTGGAGGAACTCGGCGAGGTGGCGACCCTTGCCATCGTGTCCAACGGCTCGATTTCCGTGCAGGAGCCGCGCATTGCCGCCTCCGGCATTGACCGCTTTATGGACGGCATTTATATTTCCGAAAAAATCGGTGCCGCCAAGCCCAGCGCCAAATTCTTTGAGTATGCGCTGCGCGACCTCGGCATTACCAACCGCCGCCGCGTGCTGGTGGTGGGCGACGACCTGCTGGCAGACATCAAGGGCGGCATCAACGCCGGGCTGGATACCTGCTGGGTCAACTTTAAAAATCAGGAAAACAATACCGGCATCCAGCCCAAGTACACCGTTACCTCCTTTGAGGAGCTGTACCGCATCGTCATGGAGCCGGAGGAGCTGGAAAATCTGGGCGTGCGCAACCGCCGCCACAGCAACGAAGCCCTGTAACATCCCGTACCGCTGCTTTTTCGGCAGCGGTATTTTTGAGAAAAAAAGGAAACACAACTATGCTGCTGGAACTGAAAGATTTAGGCAAAAGCTTTGGCGAGCACGAGGTGCTGCGCGATGTCAACGCCGCCATTGAAAAAGGGGACCGCATCGGTATGATCGGCGCCAACGGCACCGGCAAAACCACGCTGCTGCGCATTCTTTGCGGCGAAAGCCTGCCCGATAGCGGCGACGCGGCGTTCGGCACCGGCGTGACCGTGGGGTATCTGGAGCAAAACGCCCGGCTGGACCCCGACCTTGACATTTACGCCACCATGAAGCTGGTGTTTGCCCCGGCGCTGGACGCCTTGTCCCGCATGGAAGCCCTGCAGGCGCAGCTGGCGCACACCCCCGACGATGCCGCGCTGACCGAGCAGATCGCCCACTGCACCGCCGTGGTGGACGCGATGGACGCCTACAATATGGACACCCAGATCAAAAAGGTCCTCAACGGTATGGGCTTTCCCGCCGAAACCTGGCAAAAGCCCGCCGGGGTGCTTTCGGGCGGCGAGCAGACCCGCCTGCGCTTGGCGAGGCTGCTGGTCGAGCGCCCCGACCTTCTGATTTTGGACGAACCTACGAACCATCTGGATTTAGAAACCATGGCATGGCTGGAAGCCTACCTGCGCAGCTACCGCGGCGCGGTGCTGGTGGTCAGCCACGACCGCTATTTTCTGGACGCTGTCTGCACCCGCATCTGGGAGCTGCGCGGCAAGACCGTGCTGACCTACCGCGGCAACTACTCGGCGTATCTGCCCCAGCGCGAGGCCGCCGACGAGCGCCAGCAGAAGCTGCACGATGCCGCCGTGGAAAAGGCCGCCAAGCTGCAGGACTATGTGGACCGCAACCTTGTGCGCGCCTCGACCACTAAGATGGCGCAGAGCCGCCGCAAGCAGCTGGAAAAGCTGGAAATCGTCGAAGCCCCTGTCAACGAGGCGCGGGAGCTGAACTTCCGCTTTACCTACGACATCGAGCCGTATGACGAGCTGGTCATTATGAAAAACCTGTCCATCCGCATCGGGGAGCGCACCCTGCTGGACACGCTGGACTATGTCGTACACCGCGGGGACAAGCTGGTCATTGCCGGTCCCAACGGCACGGGCAAATCCACGCTGCTGCAGGTGCTGGACGGCAAGCGCCGCCCCAGCGGCGGTATGGTGCGGCTGGGTACGGGCGCCAAGGCGGGCATCTTTACCCAGCAGCAGGCACACCGCGCCGGGCGTGTCATTGATGCCATCTGGAACCAGTACCCTCGCTTTACCGAGCTGGAGGTGCGCAGCCATCTGGCACGCTTCGGCTACCGGGGCGAGGAGGTCTTTAAGGACTGCGCATCGCTTTCGGGCGGTGAGCTGGCACGCCTGCGCTTTGCCGAGCTGGCGCTGGAACGCCCCAACCTGATGTTTTTGGACGAACCTACGAACCATTTGGACATCTATATGCGCGAAAGCCTGACCGAGGCGCTTGCCGCCTACACCGGCACGCTGCTGCTGGTCACCCATGACCGTTACCTGATGCAGACGCTGGGCTGCCCGATTTTGTATCTGGAAAACGGGCAGGCGCTGTTTTACCCCAACCTGGAGGCACTGCAAAACCGCGAGCAGGGCAAGACCACCGAGCAGCAAAAGACCGCCGACACCGCCAAAAAGCAAGCCTACGGCAAAGAGCAGCGCCGCCGCCGCGCCGAGGTGCGCGCCCGCATCAAGGCGGTGGAAACCGAAATCGAGGAACTGGGTGCGCGCATTGTCGAGCTGGAAAACGACATCAGCGCCCCCGAGGTGCTGCGCGACCACCTGCTGCTGCGCGACAAATGCGATGAGCTGGACGACACCCGCTTCCACCAGCAGGAGCTGTTTGACGAGTGGGAAAAGCTCGCCGAGGAGCAGGAATCTTACGAGGCAGAAGGGGAGTAACCCCCGCCGAGAAAGCCTTCCCCCTGCGGGGGAAGGTGGCGCGCCTGCGCGCCGGATGAGGGGCGAATGTCCGGCAGTTGTCCCCTCATCAGTCACCTGCGGTGACAGCTTCCCCCGGAGGGGGAAGCCTTATATGCGGGTTTCCCCGTAATGCTTCGGCGTTCCCTGCATCCGCCCTTCGGGGCGGATATTTTTTTGGCAATCTTTTTCGTCAACTACTGTACAAAAAACCGACCTTACGCTATAATACTAGTAAGTATCATTCGGAAGGGAGCGTCCTGTTTTGTCTGAATTTTCCGTGTCGCTGGCAAAGCTCGCCAGCGAAGCCAACCTGACCGTTGCCTACACCCCCTGCGAACTGGAAAAAATCAAGGTCACCGCTACCGAAGCCAGCCGCCCCGGTATGCTGCTGGCCGGCTACTACGAAAACTTTGACTGCCACCGCCTGCAGATCATCGGGCTGACCGAAATGTCCTATCTGGAGGAAATTTCGCCCAGCCTGCGCAGGACCCACCTGGAAAAGTTGTTTGAGTTCCAGCCGCCCGCCGTCATTTTGTCCCGCGGGCTGCAGCCGCTTTCGGAAATGATGCAGTTTGCCAAGCAGTACGGCGTACCCATCCTGCTTTCGACCGAGATGACCTCCGCCCTGATGGGCGTGCTGATCACCACGCTGAACACCGAGCTGGCGCCCCGCATCACCCGCCACGGCGTGCTGGTGGAGGTCTACGGCGAGGGCATCCTGATTTTGGGCGACTCCGGCGTGGGCAAAAGCGAAACCGCCATTGAGCTGGTCAAGCGCGGTCACCGCCTGATTGCCGACGACGCCGTTGAGCTGCGCAAGATCAGCTACCGCAAAATTCTGGGTACCGCGCCCGCCAACATCCGCCATTTTATCGAGCTGCGCGGCATCGGCATCATCAACGTTGCGCGGGTGTTCGGCATCGGCTCGGTGCGCTCCAGCGTGGAGGTCGAGATGGTCGTTCAGCTGGAACCGTGGGACCGCACCAAAAACTACGACCGCACCGGGCTGGAAACCGACTACTACGACATTCTGGGCGTCAAGATCCCCAGCATTCTGATCCCCGTTATGCCCGGACGCAACCTTGCCGTCATTCTGGAAACGGCTGCCATCAACAACCGCCAGAAGGAAATGGGCTACAATGCCGCCAAGGAGCTGCTGGCGCAGCTGGGATTGCAGGACGATATTTCCCTGTAAACCATAAGGAAAGAGAAGGCACCTACATTTTATGCAATTGATCGCAGATCTTCATACCCACACCCTTTGCGCCTCCCATGCGTTCAACACCTTAACGGAAATGACCGCCGCCGCCCATGAGATGGGTCTTGCGGTGCTGGCGCTGACCGACCACGCGCCCGCCATGCCGGACGCACCGCACATCTGGCATTTTGCCAACCTCAGCGCCCTGCCGCGCCGCCAGAACGGCGTCGCCGTTCTCTACGGTGCCGAGGTCAACGTTATGGACACCAAGGGCGGGCTGGATCTGCCGCAGACCATGCTGGCCGGTATGGACTGGGTCGTTGCCTCCATCCACAGCCCCTGTATGCCCGGCGTGCTGACCTGTAAGGAGGCGACCCGCCTTTGGCTGGCGGTTGCCGAAAACCCTTATGTGGACTGCATCGGTCATTCCGAACAGCAGAATTACCGCTACGATTACGACACCGTGGTCAGGGTTTTTGCCCAGAACCGCAAGGTCGTGGAGCTGAACGGCAATTCCGCCAATGTTCGCCGGGACGGCATCCCCAATATGCGCCTGCTGCTGGAAGCCTGCGCCAAATACGGCTGCCGCATTGCCGTAAACAGCGATGCCCACAGTGTTCCCCAGCTGCAAAACAACACCCGTTCTTTAAGCGCCCTGCTGGATGAAGTGCAGTTTCCGCAGGCGCTGGTCGTCAACGCCACGGCACAAAATCTCATCAACGAACTGAAAACGCACGGGCGCGCCTGTGCGGAGGAAATAGGAGGAATTATATTATGAGCAAGTATACCATCGGTATTGATCTGGGCGGCACCACCATGACCGCCGGTCTTGTGGACGAAAACTACGATATTGTGGGCAAAATCACCTGGGCGACCCGCCTGCCGCGCCCCGCTGCCGACCTGGAAAAGGCACTGGCAGACCTGTGCCGCGCCGTCGCACGCGAGAATAAAGTCCCGTTCTCCGACATAGCCTATGTAGGCATCGGCACGCCGGGCAGCGTCAACTTTAACACCGGCTTTGTCGGCTTTAACACCAACTTCGGCTATCACGACTGGAACCTTGGTCCCGATATGGAAAAGCTGCTGGGCTGCAAGGTCTATGTGGAAAACGATGCCAACGCCGCCGCCTTCGGCGAGTACATTGCCGGCGGTGCCAAGGGCTACAAGAATGCCGTCATCATCACGCTGGGAACCGGCATCGGCAGCGGCATCATCCTGAACGGCAAAATTCTGCGCGGCTTCAACTTTGCCGCCGGTGAGATGGGTCACCACGTCATCGTCAAGGACGGCATCCAGTGTACCTGCGGACGCCGCGGCTGCTGGGAGCGCTACGCCTCCGCCAGTGCGCTGACCCGCGAAACCAAAGCCGCCATGGAGCAGCACCACGACAGCCTGATGTGGAAGATCGTGCCCGATATCGACCATGTCAACGCCAAGACCTCCTTCGATGCCGCCGAGCAGGGCGATGAAATTGCCAAGCAGGTGCTGGCAAGCTGGATGGAGTACGTCGGCTGCGGCATTGCCAACGTCATCAATACCTTCCAGCCGGAGGTTATCTGCATCGGCGGCGGCGTGTCCAATCAGGGCGAGGTGCTGCTGGCACCCGTGCGTGCCTACGCCGAAAAAGAAACGCAGGGCATCACCTCCGGCAACTTCCCCAAAATCTGCGCCTGCACCCTGCGCAACGACGCCGGCGTCATCGGCGCAGCCACACTCGCCGGTTCCATTTGACAAACAGGAGGAACTATGCAGCAGCAAACTGCAGTTACCCTTCGGCAGGCGCTCGGCAATGCCGCCCTGCCTTTTTCCGAGCAGGAGCCGTTGGCCCCGCACACGACCTTTCGCATCGGCGGGGCAGCCCGCTTTTGGCTGACGCCCAAAAATACCGCACAGCTGCGTGAAATGCTGGCGCTTTGCCGCGCCCACGGCGTGCGGCGGTATCTGCTTGGCAACGGCTCCAACACGCTGTTTTCTGACGAGGGGTTTGACGGTGCCGTGATCGATTTGCGCGGCATCGACGCGCCCGCCGTCTGCGAAACCCAGCCCGACGGCACTGCCATTCTGACCGTCAGCGCCGGGTCCACCTTGGGGCGGCTTTGCGCCGAGGCTCAGAGCCGCGGCTTGACCGGGATGGAATTTGCCTGCGGCATCCCCGGTACCGTCGGCGGTGCCGTGTATATGAACGCCGGTGCCTACGGCGGCGAGATGAAGGACGTGCTGACCGAGGTCACCTTTTTGAACGAGGACGGCGCACTTTGCACGCTGCCCGCCGCCGAGCTGACCTTGGGCTACCGCACCAGCGTGTTTGAGCAGCACCCCGCATGGTGCATCGTTTCGGCGCGGGTGCGGCTGACGGCAGGGGACAAGGATGCCATCACCGCACAGAAGCAGGAATTTTTGCAGCGCCGCCGGGACAAGCAGCCGCTGGAATGGCCCAGCGCCGGCAGCACCTTCAAGCGCCCGCAAGGCGCCTTTGCGGGCAAGCTCATCGAGGACTGCGGGCTGCGCGGTCTGCAGGTGGGCGGCGCGCAAATCAGCGAAAAGCACTGCGGCTTCGTCATCAACCGGGGCGGCGCGACCTGCGCCGACGTGCTGGCACTGACCGAGCAGGTCAAGCGAGTCGTCCGGGAAAAGACCGGCTTTGTTTTGGAACGAGAAATTCGCGTTGTAAAGTAATTTTTACGGGGAAACCTATGAATTTTGTAATTGTTACGGGTCTGTCCGGTGCGGGCAAGTCGATGGCTGTCAATGCGCTGGAGGACATCGGTTTTTTCTGCATTGATAACATTCCCGCCGCGCTGCTGCCGCGTATTGTGGACTTTGCCCTGCAGGGCGAAAACCAGCTTTCCCGCGTGGCGGTCGTTATGGACGTGCGCGGCGTGCGCTCCGGCGAGGAGCTGAACGCGGCGCTTGCCGATCTGGATGCCAAAAAAATTGATTACGACATCCTGTTTCTGGACGCCAACGACGCCGTCATTCAGCGCCGCTACAAGGAAACCCGCCGCCAGCACCCCATCACCATCGCGCAAAAGGTACCCATCACCGAGGCGATCCACCGGGAACGCGCCCTGCTGCAGCCGCTGCGCGACCGTGCAAAATATGTCATAGACACGTCGCTTCTTTCCACCGCACAGAACAAGGAGCGCGTCTGCAGCCTGTTTTTGGACAAGGGCGAAAGCCCCATGGCGCTGACCGTGGTTTCCTTCGGCTTCAAGTACGGGCTTCCGCAGGAGGCCGACCTTGTGCTGGACGTGCGCTGCCTGCCCAACCCCTTCTATGTGCCGGAATTAAAGCACAAAACCGGGCTGGATGCCGAGGTGTATGATTATGTGATGTCCTTCCCCGAGGCGCAGGAGCTTTTGCATCGGTACGAAAATTTTCTTGCCTATGCGCTGCCGCTGTATATCAAGGAGGGCAAAAGCCAGCTGATGATCGCGGTGGGCTGCACGGGCGGCAAGCACCGTTCCATCACTTTTGCGCGCAAAATCGCAGAATTTTGCCAAAAGCAGGGCTATACCCCCGCCGTTTTGCACCGCGATGCCGCCCGAACACTGTAAGCATAGGAGAACCAAGCCTTGAGTTTTTCGCAAGAAGTCAAAAACGAAATCCTGCGCCATAAAATCACCAAGTCCTGCTGCACCGTGGCCGCCGCCTATGCGGTGGCCTGTTTTGGTAAATATTTCGATGACCGGGGTGTCGTGCTGCAAACCGAAAACGAGGGCGTCGCCGCCTTTGCCCAAAAGCTTTACCGCCGCTGCGGCATCCAAGGCAGCGTGCTGCGCAAGGAGCGCCCGACCGGCTGCGTGTACGAGTTCAGCGTCAAGGACCCCGCACAGGTCACGGCACTGCTGGCGCTGTTCGGGTATACCGGCAGGGAGCCGACCCTGCGCATCCGCCCCGACCACTTCAAGTGCCAAAATTGCGTACAGGCGTTTATTTCTACCGCATTTTTGTGCTGCGGCACCATGACCGACCCCGAAAAAAGCTACAATCTGGAGTTTTTGTCCACCCGGCATTACCTCTCCCAGCAGCTGGAGGCCATGCTTGCCGAGCATCATTTTTACCCCCACCGCGCGCTGCGCAAGGGCTCCAACACCGTGTACATCAAGGCCGCCGACCACATCGAGGATCTTCTGACCTTTATGGGCGCGGGCGGCGCTGCCATGCGCATTATGGAGCAGCGCGTCTACAACGAGATGCGCAACAAGACCAACCGCCTTTCCAACTGCGAAACCGCCAACATCGGCAAAAGCGTGCAGGCCGCCGTGCAGGTGCAGCTTGCCATTGAGCAGCTGCGCGCTGCCAACGCCTTGGACACCCTGCCGGAAAACCTGCGTCAGACCGCCGAATTGCGTATGCAGTACCCCGATCTGCCGCTGGCAAAGCTTGCCGAAAAATTTGACCCGCCCGTAAGCAAGGCGGGGCTTTCCCACCGGATGAAACGCATTCAGGAGGCTGCCGCCCGCCTGCAGCCCCGCACCACCGAAAAGGACGCGAACCATGTCTGATGTGACCCAACGCCAATTTACCCACCTGCACGTGCATACCGAGTACAGCCTGCTGGACGGTGCCTGCCGCATTGACCGTATGTTTGACCGCTTGAAGGAGATGGGGCAGACCGCCTGCGCCATCACCGACCACGGCGTTATGTACGGCTGCGTGGCATTTTTTGACGCCGCCAAGGCGGCGGGCATCAAGCCCATCATCGGCTGCGAGGTGTACGTTGCCACCCGCACGCGGTTTGATAAGGTCAACCGCATCGACGGCAACAACCACCTTGTGCTGCTGTGCAAAGACGAAACCGGCTACAAAAACCTAATTAAAATGGTATCCGCCGGTTTTACCGAGGGGTTCTATTCCAAGCCGCGCGTGGATAAGGAGCTGCTGGAAAAGTACCACGAGGGTCTGATCTGCCTGTCGGCGTGTCTGGCGGGCGAGGTGCCGCAGGCGATTCTGGCAGGGGATTACGAGCGCGCCAAGCAGACCGCCCTGTATTTCCGCGATCTGTTCGGGGCGGGAAACTACTATCTGGAATTGCAGGACCACGGTCTGGAGGAGGACTCGGTCGTGCTGCCGCAGCTCATCCGCCTTGCGCGCGAAACCGGCATCCCGATGGTCGCCACCAACGATGCGCACTACATCAGCCGCGATGACGCCAAGATGCAGAGCATCCTTCTGTGCATCCAGACCGGCAAGACCATTGCCGACGCCGACCGCATGGAATTTCAGACCGATGAGTTCTACTTAAAAAGCACCGACGAGATGTACGACTTGTTCTCTCTGGTGCCGGAAGCCTGCGAGAACACCAACAAAATTGCGGAGCAATGTAATTTTTCCTTCACCTTTGGCGACACCAAGCTGCCCTACTTCAAAGCGCCCGACGGCATGGAAAACCAGGCCTACTTTGAAAAGCTCTGTTACGAGGGGCTGGAGCGCCGCTATCCCGGCAAGGTCACCGACGCCCTGCGCGAGCGCCTTGCGTATGAGATCAACGTCGTCAAAAATATGGGGTACACCAACTACTACCTCATCGTCTACGATTTTATCAACTACGCCAAAAGCCGGGACATCCCGGTCGGTCCCGGGCGCGGCTCGGGCGCGGGCAGCCTTGCCGCCTACTGCGTGGGCATCACCGACATTGACCCCATCCGCTACAATCTGATTTTTGAACGCTTCCTCAACCCTGAGCGCGTTTCCATGCCCGACTTTGACGTTGACTTCTGTTACGAGCGCCGTCAGGAGGTCATCGACTACGTCAACGAAAAGTACGGGCGCGACCATGTGGCGCAGATCGTCACCTTCGGCACCATGGCAGCCCGCGCCGCCGTGCGCGATGTCGGGCGCGTGATGGGGCTGCCGTATCAGGACGTGGACAAGGTCGCCAAGCTCATCCCCATGGAGCTGAAAATGACGCTGAAGAAGGCGCTGGAGGTCAGCCCCGACCTAAAGGCGCTCTACGAAGCCGACAGCCAAGTCCACGATTTGATCGACACTTCGTTAAAAGTCGAGGGGATGCCCCGCCACGCCTCCACCCACGCCGCGGGCGTTGTCATCACCCGCGAGCCTGCCACCGAATATGTGCCGCTTTCCACCAACGACGGCTTGCCCGTGACCCAGTTCAATATGGTGGAGATCGAGCGTCTGGGGCTTTTGAAGATGGACTTCCTCGGTCTGCGCACGCTGACCGTCATCCACGATACCGAAACCGCCGTGCGCCGCCGCGAACCGGATTTCCGTATGGCGAACATCGACTACGACGACCCCGCCACCTACGCCATGCTTGCCAAGGGCGAAACCGAGGGCATCTTCCAGCTCGAATCCACGGGTATGACGCAGGTGCTCGTCGGTATGCGCCCCAAAAATCTCGAAGATATCATCGCCCTGATTTCGCTCTACCGCCCGGGTCCGATGGATTCTATCCCCACCTATCTGCGCAACCGCCGCGAGCCGGACAAGATCAGCTACAAGACCCCCAAGATGGCGCACATCGTCGATGTGACCAACGGCGTGGTCATTTATCAGGAGCAGGTCATGCAGATCTGCCGCGAGCTGGCGGGCTTCAGCTTCGGGCAGGCCGATAATGTGCGCCGCGCCATGAGCAAGAAAAAGCTCAAGGTCATGGAGGCGGAGCGCGAGCATTTTGTCCACGGCTGCACCGAGCCGGGCAAGGAATGCAACGGCTGCGTCAAAAACGGCATACCGGAGGCTGTTGCCAACGAAATCTACGATGATATGATCAGTTTTGCATCGTATGCCTTCAACAAGTCCCACGCCGCCTGCTACGCCTATGTGGCGTTCCAGACCGCCTACCTCAAATGCCACTACCCGCAGGAGTTTATGGCAGCCCTGCTGACCAGCGTGCTGGACAACACCACCAAGGTCATTGAATACACGACCGAGTGCCAGCGTCTGGGCATTACCGTGCAGCAGCCCGACATCAACGTATCCCGCGGCGGCTTTACTGCCGACGGCGGCAGCATCCGCTTTGGTCTGAACGCCGTAAAAAGTGTGGGGCGCGGGCTGATCGACGCCGTGGTGCGCCTGCGGGCAGGGGAGCCGTACCGCAGCCTGTACGACTTCTGCAAGCGGCTGCGCGGCAACGAGCTGAACCGCCGCGCACTGGAAAACCTCATCAAGGCCGGCGCCTTTGACCGGCTGGAATCCAGCCGCCGCGCCATGCTGGAAAGCGTGGAGGGTATATTAAAAAGTATAGAAACCGACGCCCGCCAGAATCTGGAGGGGCAGATGGATCTGTTCGGTATGCTCAGCGGCGACGCTGCGCCCGCCAACGAGTTCCGCGTGCCTGATATGCCGGAGTACACCACCTCCGAGCTGCTCAAGATGGAAAAGGAGGTTTCGGGGCTGTACCTGTCCGGTCACCCGCTGGACGCCTACCGCGCACAGATCGCCCAAATCTCCACCTGCACGGTTGCCCAATTGCAGGGCGAGGACGCCAAGCAGTTCGATAACCAGACGGTAACGCTGGTCTGCATCGTGGTCAGAAACAAAATTATGACCACCAAGTCCAACACCCTGATGGCGTTCACCACCGTGGAGGATCTGACCGGCACGATGGAGCTGCTGATCTTCCCCCGCGTGCTGGCAGACTGCCGCGCCGTATTGCAGGAAAACGCCGTCATCGTGGCAAACGGGCGCGTGTCCGTAAAAGAGGAGGAACCCGCCCGTCTGGTGGTGGACGGCATCCAGCCCATTGACAGCTACGACCCCACCGCCAGCTTCGGGCGCAACCGCGTGCAGCGGGTGCAGCGCGAGGTCAGCGGGGAAGGGGTGAACGGTTACTTTTTGACCGTACCTTCCCGCCAATGCGCCGAGATGCATAAAATTGAAAACCTGCTGTGCAACATCTTTGACGGCGGCACCGCAAGGGTGTATTTCCGCTTTGCCGACACCGGGCAAAAGATGCTGGCGCGGCATATGGCAGTGGTCGATGACCCGCTGCTGCGCGCCGAGTTAGCGCAAATTTTGGGGGCAGACAACGTAAAAGTGCAGAATTCGCCCAATCCTGCAAAATAAATCCATACACTTTGAGAGAATTGTCCATAATCGTTAGGCACTTCTTGTGGTATAATGAGGTTGTTGTATGGATTGTTAAAAAATTATTCTATTGTTTCCAATATGCCGGCTTTCACTGCGTCCGGCATTTCCCCAAAACAGGAGGGATTTTTTTATGGCTAAAGAAATCAAGACGATCGGTGTTCTGACCAGCGGCGGTGACGCGCCCGGCATGAACGCAGCCGTCCGTGCCATTGTTCGCGCCGGTATCAGCAAGGGCTACCGCATGATGGGCATCCAGCGCGGTTACAACGGTCTGATCGACGGCGAAGTTTACGAGATGAACGTGCGCAGCGTGTCTGAGATCATCCACCGCGGCGGCACGATTTTGTATACCGCCCGCTGCCTTGAGTTCAAGACGGCAGAAGGTCAGGCAAAGGGCGTTGCCCGCTGCAAGGAGCTGGGCATTGACGCGCTGGTCGTCATCGGCGGCGACGGCTCCTTTATGGGCGCGCGTGCGCTGTCCAATCTGGGCATTCCCTGCGTGGGCATTCCCGGCACCATTGATAACGATATCGCCTGCAGCGAGTACACCATCGGCTACGACACGGCTATGAATACCGCCGTTGAAGCCATTGACCGTCTGCGCGACACCACCCAGAGCCACGACCGCTGCAGCGTTGTTGAGGTCATGGGTCACCATGCCGGGTATCTTGCGCTGAACGTGGGCATTGCCACTGGCGCTATGGCCGTTCTGCTTCCCGAGATCCCGTTTGATTTTGAGCGCGACATCCTCAGCCGTATGCGCAAGACCCAGATCACCGGCAAAAAGCACTTCATCGTCATCGTGTCCGAGGGCGTTGTCAACTCTCAGGAGCTTGCCAACCAGATTCAGGCTGCCACCGGCGTTGACACCCGCGCAACCATTCTGGGTCACATCCAGCGCGGCGGTTCCCCCTCGGTCCGTGACCGCGTGAACGCCTCCCTGATGGGCTACCACGCCATTGACCTGCTGGACAAGGGCATCTCCAACCGCGTTGTCGCCCTGTCCGGCGGTCAGATCGTGGACTACGATGTCAACGTGGCGCTGTCCATGCACAAGACCATCGACCGCGATATGCTTGATATCGCCAATGCCATCTCCATCTGAGGCAGAAAACAAGGCAAAACGTAAAAAATTCGCACAAGCCCGCACAAAATTGCAAAAAACGCTTGCAATTTCGGCGGGCTTGTGGTATTATACTACGGCAATACACACGCATTGCGTTGTTTTTTTGTGCCTTTTTGTCGGTAACACGCAAAACGGTTAGAAAACATAACCCCACAATGCGGAGGGTAAAAACTAAATTTATTGGAGGAAATTACAATGGCAGTCGTATCTATGAAACAGCTTCTGGAGGCCGGTGTCCACTTTGGTCACCAGACCCGCCGCTGGAACCCCAAAATGGCTAAGTACATCTTCACCGAGCGCAATGGTATCTATATCATTGACCTGCAGA
>ERZ1034973.733-NODE-733-length-21922-cov-20.620707_pt1 | contig 21922 bp, 21 predicted proteins | sample MGYA00520686_ERZ1034973 | MGnify/ENA primary metagenome ERZ1034973 (study PRJEB33766, sample SAMN09781775) | gut metagenome | biome: gut microbiome | host: Homo sapiens | place: Madagascar | study: EMG produced TPA metagenomics assembly of the PRJNA485056 data... | reverse complement strand
TTCTGTTTTTTATCCCAACTGGCTTATAATTCGGAAATTTTATCTAAATTTGCATTATCAAAAGTCATTGACCATCAATGGTCTTACCGTGATGAAGTAACGAGCGCGCCGTAACAACCGTCACATCAAGAATCAACATTATTAACCAAAACAAACCGCATGATTAGAGTAAAACTGTATCAGAACAAGAACGAGAAGAACGAGACAGCCTACAACAAGTGGTACCCCCGTGTGATCGTGGAAGAGACCATCGGCTTGGAAGAGTTGTCAGCTCACATGGCAAGCCATAACACCCCCTTCTCCAAGGGCGCCATCAAGGGCATCCTCACCGACGCCGTGGCATGTACCAAGGAGCTGCTCCTGATGGGCAAGAACGTCAAGTTCCCCGACCTCGCCATCTTCTCCGTAGGACTGAAAGTGTTAGGCGGCTCACCCACCCCTGAAGAGTTCAACGTGTCAAAATATGTGCGCGGCGCCAAGCTCCGAGCCCGCGGCACAGGCGAGCTCACCTCAGCCAACCTGAAGCTCGACGCCACCATCAAGTGTGTGGACAAGCAGAAGAGCAGCACCGGCGACCAGAACACCGCCGGCGGTCAAGAGGGCGTCGACGGCCAGAGCGCCTCAGGCGGCCAGAGTGTCACCGACCCCGTGGTCTAACCCCGCGGCCCGTCAGGCAACAAGCCGTCAGCCCCACCGCCTCACCCGCGGGGCGGGCACCCCACAGCTAAAAAAACTGACAACTTCCCCAAGAAGAATCAAACACTAACCATCAAACGATCGAAAGAGAGAAGCAACAGCTAATGGACCGTCCCTGCAGTCAGGGGTATTCCGATGACCTCCCAGGCTGGTCACACCACGAATTCCACCGGTGTGACAACTCCAGCAAGCACCAATGAAACACCGTCATGAACGGGTACCTGCTCAGAGCGTCCATAGCCCTTCTCCCCCGATTGTGTAACCATCATCCAACCACAAGATTGTGTAACCATCCCCCCACCACAAGATTGTGTAACCATCAAACCCACCACAACAATGAAAAAAGAGAACATCAAGACCATCATCAACTTCATCATCACCGTCCTCACCGCCATCGCCAGCACCTTCTGCATGCAGAGCTGCATGCTCAAATGATCCCAGCATCCCCCGGATAGGACCAGTTTTATAAGCCCACGGATCTCTCTAATTTTTAAAAGCCCACGGATCTCACAGATCTCACGGATCTGCCTATGCTTCGCATGGCTCACGGATAATCATTAGAAATCAAAGAATCGCCTAATCAATAACTGCCGTAGGCAAAAAATCCGTGTGATCAGTGAGATCCGTGTGCTTTAAATCCTCAAGCAATCTTTACAACACAACACGATGAATGCCTTTAGACATGTCATTAACGTTAAAGTTGACCAGGAGACCAACCTTCTTGTTTGCGATTTTAAGATACGTCAATAGTTGCTTATAGTGCAAAGGCTTTAATTCTTCAACCGATTTTAACTCGATAATAATCTTGTCCTCGACAAGAAGATCTAAACGATAGTCACAAGGTAGGGTCTGGCCATCATAAACTACGGGAAGAGGAAGTTGTTGCTCTACTTTCAACCCCTCTTTTCTTAGTTGGCAGATTAATGATTCTTCATAAACCTGTTCAAATAGGCCTGGTCCCCAAAAGTTGTATACTTTAAAGATTGCGCCCCTAATCTTGAATGTAAGATCACTATATAGCAGCATATTATTAATGTTTTTAGTTTAGATGTCTTATGGATAACCCCTTGATGATTTATTATGCGCACAGACCGCTCCAGTTTTATAAGCTCACGGATCTCAATGTCTTTATTGCACACAGATTTCAATGTCTTTATTGCACACGGATCTCACAGATCTCACGGATCTGCCCATGCTTCGCATGGCTCACGGATGACCTTTTATGTGTCTCATTAGAAATCTAAGAATCTCATAGTCAAGAATTGCCGTAGGCTAAAAGATCCGTGATCCGTGTGCTTTAATTCCTCAAGCAATCCTGACACACGAATTTCTCTATATAATAAGGCACACGGATCTCACAGATCTCACGGATTTGCCTATGCTTCGCATGGCTCACGGATGTCCTTTTAGATTCATCATTTGGATTCTTTAGATTCATTATTTGGATTCTTTAGATTCCATAACGACAACTTGCCGTAGGCAAAAAATCCGTGTGATCAGTGAGATCCGTGTGCTTTAAAACTCTCAATCATCTTGATTCATGAGCAACTCAGCCGCAAGGCCCAAAGAGAAAATCCGTGTGCAAAAATAATAAAAATCCATTAATCCTCCAAGCAATCATGAGAAAGATCACCCATATCATCATCCACTGCACCGCCACCAGGGCAGACCGCAGCTTCAGTGTTCAATCCCTCGAAGCCAGCCACAAGGCCCGCGGCTTCATAAACATTGGCTACCACTACTACATCACCCGCGACGGCCAAGTCCACCCCTGCCGTCCCGAGTCGATGGTAGGAGCCCACGCCCGGCACCACAACGCCCACTCCATAGGCATCTGCTACGAGGGCGGCCTCGATGCCCGCGGCATCCCTGCCGACACCCGCACCGATGCCCAGAAGCGCAGCATGGCAGCGCTCCTTAGGAGCCTCCGCCTCGACTACCCCGATGCCTGCATCATAGGCCATCGCGACCTCCCCGGTGTGAAGAAAGCCTGTCCCTGCTTCGACGTAAAGGCGTGGCTACCATCCATCGGCCTCCACCGATAGAAGCCAGCGCCACCGACAGCCCCATAAGTATTTTTTAAGAACATCTCCAATCCCAGTCTGTAAGCCCACGACCTACAGATTGGGATTATCAGTATCCCATCACTTTCACCCCCCCTCTCATCCTAAGAACCCAGACAGCAATGCTTATTTCAAGCCCTTATCGTCTTTCTAAATCTTACCATAACATCTGTTGACCACCTTATCAAGAGTATTTATCAAATCTCGATATGACAGACCTTCAACGCCGTCCTTTGACTGTGAAATGTCTTTCAACATATCAAGTAAGCGTTCCAATATTTCAGCATCTGGCTTATAGTATTTTTTCCAATAATCCACTCTTGCACTAAGTTTATAGTGGATTTCAAGAAAATTACGGAATTCATATCTACCCTTGTTGCTTAATCTGCATATTTCATCAAACAGCATGGCCGCATTCTCTTTCTCAAAGGCAGGAACAAGGCTATATGCCCGACTATGGTCTGGATAACTCTCACCTTCCAATTCAGACAACATGCCGACGTTTTCATCAGTAAGGTTACGCAAAATTGTCTGCCTTTCATCACATAAAGAAGAAAGGCGCATGCTCATTGCGTTTTGAAAATCTTCTAATAAGGCTTTTGTTGGCAGTTCATTATCAGCAGACATCATTACATAATTGTATCCATAAGAGAAAGAATTTTTAAACTTCAGTAATTCCTTCATGTCGTTTATCTGTGAAAGTCTGACGTCCAACAATTCTTTTATGCCGGTCAATGTTTCCGCCCTCAGCCTGTGCACCTGCATGGCATCAAAAAGCCCAAGATAGCTTATAGCAGCTCCGAGTTGGTTCCCATCCTGAATTTTCCCGTCAAGTAAATCCTTTTCAACCTCATCATATCTCTTATTGAATTCATCATCAGAAAGATAGAAATAGCCGTCAAACTTTGACTGTATTGTGTGGTTAATCCTTTTTGTCGGGAACAATGCCTCTATCGTTCCTTTTACGCTGCAGCCCTTTGTAAGGAAACTCACGATATCATTGACGAAAGTATAGAACATCGTAGGATAAATATTACCTTCGCTTATTTCCTTATATTTCTTTTCAAGCTTACAGCATATATTGTTCTCGTCCTTCTGAAAACTCGCATTATATTCAAGGAAAACTCTGTTCCATTTGGCTATTGTATCATGATTCTCAGCATTGTTATATTCGGCATATACGGCAATGAAAGAAGACAAAAGACAATGGAAGATCACTTCATTTTCTCTTTTTTTCTTCTCAGGAAATTCCCTCAGCACCTCATTGAAATCGTAGAGACACTGACGCAGGAGGCGCAGATTGTTATATTTCGTTGCTCTGAAGCACCGGATAATATACTCTCGCTCTTTCCTTATGAATTTGTCAGGCCAGTAATCCTTTATATAACTGTCAAGCGCAGCATCCACATCTGGAACAATCTCAAACTGTCTTCCAACTGTCTTCTCCTTAAAATCAGAATATATCTTCAGGTTATCACCTTTCAACTTCGATTCATCACCTATTATCAGGACATGGAATTTGCAACGTTCAACAAAGAAATTGATGAACCCCAACAGGATGTTCATCGGTATAAAGGTACGCTCTATATCGTCAAAGACGATGAAACGAGTGCCTTTCACTTCTTCGGAATCTGACTCGAAAAGACTCATAATGTCAAGAGATCCCGATGCCGAAGCCTTTATTTCCCGGTTTTCATCAACAGTAAGATCTGTCTTGAAAACAATCTTGCTTGCAAATTTTGCAGCGGTTTTAAGCATCTTCGCCGTCTTGGAATAATAGAACGGATTGACTTTCCTGTCTATCTCAGTCTTTACTTCCGCAAGCGAAGACAATCCATAAAGAGAAACATAGATAGGCTTTAGGTAGATAACTTCCTCTCTGTCGTTCTCCACCGTTTTAAGGTCCTCCAGCCAGTGATTAATAAAGAACGTCTTGCCGCATCCCCAGTGGCCTGTCAGCATAACAGCATACTGAGGGTCCGCATTCTTCATATAGCCATCAAGAAACTTTTTTATATTTTCGTTCATGCCATCAATCTTTTTATTACGCGAAGATATACATTTTTCTCGAAGACAGATTCTAAGGAGCGGGAAAAAGTTAGCGATATACGAAAACATTTTTTAAGGTCGCAAAGAAACAAATAATATACCACCTTTTTTGTTTTCTGTCTATATATTATCTTTAATCTGATATTTAAGGTTCACCCTCTAATCTTACGCTCCCTGATCCTGACAGCAGGATTCCCTTGATATATGCCGTTCTCCTCCATGTCCTTTGTTGCAATGCTACCCACCGTAAGGATAGCGTTGCGATGAACCGTAACACCGGGACATACAACGGTCTTGGCTCCAATCCACGCACCGTCTTCAATATGTATCGCAGCGTTTCTATATGGCATAGAAGATATGGTGTAGTCGTGGTTTCCAGTAAGGAGCAGCGCCCCTTGCGATATGCACACGTTGTTGCCAATCACCACCTTGTCGAGGTTATCAATCCAGCACGCCTCACCGAGCCAACAATGGTCGCCAATGGTAAGGTTCCATGGCGATTTGATGATAACATTATTCTTTATCACCAACCCCTTACCAATCTTAGCTCCAAACATGCGAAGCAGCGCCACCTTTATCCCCATAAACGGGTTCCATGAGGCGCGAACAAGCAAGGCGTTGACAAAATACCACGCGGTGGTCTTCATGAGCCCTGCGCCCTTATTGAAGTCGGAGCCGTCAAACGCGGCGAGGTTAACATCTGAAATGTTTTTTTTCATAGTTATCAAGATTTGTTATGAAGAACCGTATTAATGACCTTTTCATATTTTTCCATCATCACTCTTGCTACCTTATCAGAAGAGAAATGTTGAATGACATATTCACGACCGTGACGTCCTTTCTCCTCCATCGTCTGCTCAGAACAGTCTAAAGCCTCACCGATAGCTTGCGCAACCTTCTCAGGTGTTCTTTCAACCCACCATCCAATAGATTGCTTGTCGATGCAAGCCCAAGGCGCACCTTTGCAAGTTATGACAGGTGTACCAGAAAGATAAGCTTCAGCAATGACAATGCCAAAATTTTCGTTCAGCGTAGGCAAGATAAAGAAATCGGCATGTTGCATGAGCGTCCATTTCTCTTTGCCAAAGATTCCACCAGGAAACGAAACAATGTCGTTAAGACCATAACTGTCACACATACGCTTTAACGTAGATAGATAGCCCTCCGTGTCGGGTCCTGCAATAATTACCTTATAACCAATCAGCTTCTCTTTAATCAACGATAGAGCATCGATAAGCACACCTGCACCTTTGTTAGGTCGTAACAACCCCATATAGAGCAAAGAGCGTGTATGCTTCCACGTTTTCTTCATTTCTATGCCATCAACAATTACCCCGTTAGGGACAACCTCCACCTTGTTATTATAGTTTAGCTTCAGCAAATTGTCTTTTTCGCTATCAGCAGTTGCGATCAAAGCGTCAGCCTTGCGTAGCGCACGTCTCTGATACATAATCAGGGCAGGCACCTTTTTCGTCCAATGGTTTTTGGCCAACACCCATGGCTCCAACATGCCATGAGGAGACACAACCGTTGGTATACCTCGCTTTTTAGCCCAAAAGACCGTAAATGAGCATAACGGAGCCCAACAGCTGTTCACATGCACAATGTCAGGTTTTATCTCGTCAAGCAATCTGCAGAACAGTTTCTTTGCCTTAAACCATTGCAGTTGCCCACATTCCATGTAGTGGATAGTACAGTTGTCAAGACACAATTCTTTATCCGAATGATGCGTTACGATATGCAGATCAACCATCTTCCCCAAGGAATGAGCCAAAAGTTGAAGATACGAACTCACCCCACCGAAGTTTTGGTCGATAGAAGGAATGTAATGAATTACTATCATAATATAAACCTTATGATCATTTCTATAAAAGTCTACTATATTTTTACCACAAGCGACAAGAGTCGTCACCTGTGAGATGTCCAACAAAATAGTGAGCCACAGCCTTACCGTTTATGTGCTCTTCACACCATTTGGTGCGAAAAGCCCTGTCAGCACGCACCTCGTCAATATGGCCGTTGCACCACTCCATACAGCTTGCCAACATGCCAGCATCGCCCCTACGGAACACCCTTCCCAGACGTTTCTCGCTGTTTAACAAATCGCTAGCTCCACAAGCATCGCTACATATCACATAGCATCCTGCTTGTAAAGCCTCGTTGACGACAGCTCCCCAACCATCATAAATGCTTGGCAGAATAAGCACATCTGCCTGTTGCATGTATGAAGGGACCTCCGTTTGTGGCTTGGTGCCTAACAATTCGATGACACCGTTCAAATTATTATTGGCGACATATTTTTCCAGTTTTGTACGCATAGGTCCATCGCCAATAAATTTTACACCACCCGTAAACTTGTGGCTCAGCAGAGAAAGAGCACTTGCGATAGTCAAAGGATCTTTCCATGCTGACAGGCTACCGCAATACAGGTATTGCAGTAGCCTGTCAGCCTGAAAGGGCTTCGCCCCTGCTTTCGCGGGCTCTGTGCAGTAGCAGAACGGCAGCACCTTCCATCCCATGCCAAGAGACGAGAAATAGTTTACCGCCTCTTGTCCCATTGCGAAAACCATTTTTATATGTTTTGCAAACTTGCGGTCTTGTATCCAGAAACGCAGACGATGAATCCAATAGGGTTTGGCGTTTGGCCTGTTATGCTTAAAATCGTAGGTGTTAGGACGTTCGCTAATCATTCCACGATTCAAGTTATATTGAAGACTCATTTTCAAACACTTAAAGACAAAGGCGTAAGCTCTGATTCCAGAAAACCAGTGCCAGCTCTCTTCTTCGCGTTCTTTCAGCAAAGCGTTTATAGTCCTATCGTCAGGGTTGACAAACAACTTGCATCTGTCAAGACCCTCATACTGACCTACGCTCCATCCCATTTCTTTACGGTCTGTACTCACATCCTCTGCTGCACACACCACCACTTCATCTATCCTGTCGTCATCCATCAAGTGGACGATAAAAGGCAGAAGATGAGGACTAAGACAATTTTGCCAAAATACTATTTTCATTTCTTATTATTTATTTTCCCAATTTTCAACAATCTTCTGTCAAACCACCTCGACTGTTCATACACAGATAAATCAAGGTCTTCTTCTTTCAACACCCCTTTACGGAACGAGTCGATAACACTATAGTTAAGCCAAAACAGACAGCACAACACAGCACCCACCGTCGTGATATATCCTTCACTGATGGGCTGCATGACAAACATCACACACATGCCCGAATACCAGGCGGCACAATAAGAGTTGCTGCGGTGTCGGAACAGATAAACGATGTTAGGTAACACAATAACCAAAATGCAGACAGCACCCAGCAAACCGGTCTGGCTAAGAACAGAGAGCCAGCCGGATCCACTCTCGATCGTTCCTCCAAGCTCTTCTGCTATGTCGGCACCCAGACCGTATTTAATTCTTGCAAATCCCACACCGTAGACAGGGCTCTCCTTAAACTCAATGATACGGAACGGCCATGTGGCGTCACGCGAACTTACGTCTGCACTTTCAATCTGGTTGGCATTTTTTGCCATCATAAATTTAAATTTGTCGCCAAAGAGTGAAGACACAACAAAGATTCCAATCACAAACAGAACGGCAGCGCCCAACAACTTTTTAGGATTCTTGCTGTTCAGCTTGTAGAGAACGAAGACCACAGAAAGCAACGTACAGATAAGGCCCATTCGTGATGAAGCCATACCCATCATGGAAATGGCACATACAAGACATCCGAGCATTATGATCTTTTCGATTTTTGAAAAAATCTTTATATACTTGCCACAAAAAGCTATGATGAACATAATTGAGACGGCTCCCAACAGACCCATCTCGTTATTCATTGTTGAGCCTGTGTAAAGACCAACATTTTGATAAGTAGACGCTTGGCTACTGTTTATATGACCTGTGGCAAACATAACATAGTTTACCACAACAAGAACCGTTGACAAGATACAGAACGTGTGAAACAGGTGCAAGCGCATCAGAGCAATTCGTCTGCTGTTCACAATGTTTGAGAAACTAACAAGCAGTCCTGCAAACACAATCAATCGTTCTGTTGTTCTGTAATATTTTGGAATGTCGTTAAGCACATAACTCAGGAAGCACACACAAAGATATGCCACAAACACCCAACCTATTTTCTTGCCATGCATTAAGCAATAGATAGCCGTTAATCCTAACATTGGATAATAAAGCTGATAACCGATAGGTCCCATGATGCCCGACATATCCATTGCGAAAAACACGAAGGCGCACAGGAAAGACAGCGACCAAAAATGAGCGTACAGATAGTTTATAAGAATTTTCATACGAATTATAATTTTTCTATTTTATTAAGAAAATCAGCGACAAGCACATTTATGTCATAAGGCTTACACAGTTGTTGCTTTGTTGGGTGCAGATAGAACTGTTCAATCTTATCTGCTAGTCCCAAAAAATCATGGGGCTTTATAAGCCATTTGTCGGCTTCATTAGGGTCGACACACTCTGCTGCACCTTGTTCTTTCACTCCAATGAATGGAACCCCACAAGCGTAAGCCTCCGTGTAGACACATCCAAAACCTTCATAAATGCTTGGAAGCACAAAAATGTTGAGAGAGTTATAATAAAGAGGTAAGAGGTCATGTGTCATTTCTTTAACCCATTCAACATATTCAGTCAAGCCATGCTCCTTTACATACGTCTCACACATTGTTTTTGTTTCTCCACTACCAAGAAGCGACAGTCGCATGTTTGTATAGCCTTTACCAATAAGAATGTCGAACGCCTTTAGAAGCGTTATATGATCCTTAAGCTCTTGAAAGTTGGCAATACACCCTATCCGGAACACACCATCGTTCTTCCTGTCTTGTTTAAAGAATATGCTTGTGTCCACCCCATTGTTCAAGATACATGTAGCTTTGGGTCTGACGTGTGGAAAATCGTTGACACAATCCAGTCTGTCAAGATAACTTTTATATATCTCCGCCTTTCTTGCCTTCGGAAAAGCAAGCAGATTGTCCTCCACAGGCTTACTTATGCTTACCAGCATGTCGGCACGGTTAAAGGCTTCCACGCTTTTTCTTGCCCTGTAGCGCACGTTCCATCTCTTGTCTGCCCATTTGCCGTTACGCAAGCAATAGGGGTCGAGGTCATGAAACTGTATGAGCACTTTAGTTTGTTTGTTCCTTCTTTTAACACCGAAACCAAAAGCTCCATGGTTTGCTGTGTGGCAATGCACCACGGCAACGTCTTTTGTGCTGATGCCCATGTGGCGCAAGCTACGCACAAACAAGCGTTCAACGATCTTCTCGGTCAGTCCGTTAAGAATGTATGAAGGCATCAGCAGAGGCTTTATGGTATGCACCTTTATGCCGTCAATCACATAGTCGGGTTGTTCTTCTCCAAAAGTAAGAGTTTTCACCACCACTACGTTGTAGCTAGACAAACGTTTTATGGCCTTCACCTGATCAAGAACATAAGCGCCTTGCCAATGAGTGGGTGAAGGGAAGAAAGGAGTCACGCAGATATAAAATTTCTTATTTTCTGTCACGTCATTTAATTAATTGTGAAAAACAAATTATCTGTTACCTGTCAGTGCAGGAACATATTTTTTTATTAAAGGATAAATCAATGTAAGAAGAACGACAAGGAAACAGTCGCCGAGCAATGTGCCTATTGTTCCACCCTGATAATGGGTTAAAGCTTGCAGAGGGCGCATAGCCATCATGTGAAGGCACATCACCACGATTGATGCCTTTGAAACCTCAACAATAAATGGCACCTTAACGCCATTAAGCAGTTTGCATAAACCGAAGAATGCTACCAGTCCCACAGCTGTTCCCAGAACGCCCATCACACCGTTAAGTTTTGCTGCGATATAGTTCGGTTGTCCATACTGAAGATAGTTTTCCCAACACAGCCAACCGGCTATAACCACAAGAGCGCACCACAAGGCTTTCGACACTGTTATTAATTGTTTATACCGTTTGAAGAGAATGCCTGCCGTGAACCACAATGCTCCAGCCAATCCACAATCGACAGAGAACGGATATTGCACCCCTGTCTCTCTACGAACATACATCAGAACAGCCCACAGGGCTATGCCAACAAACGCATGTTTCCATGATGTCATAACAAACTTGCACAAATATCTACACCATATAAGCGCAAGCAGAAACCATGTTGGTCCTACAAAGATGCCGTTTGCCAATCCGAAGGCTGTGCGCCACAATTGGTTTATTATATACAGGTTCCAGTCTACCCCCCCCGAAACACATATCTTGGCAATGCAGATTGCAAGATAATAGAAGAAGCCGATAATGTTGAAACCAATATAAGGCACAAGCAACGTTTTCACATTGCTTACCGATATCTCATGCCAAGACCTTGACGTCTTAAACAAATAGCCGCTTACAAAAAAGAACAGCGGCATGTGTATTACAAAGATAAAGCTTGTCACATCTTTTGAGGCATACACGCTGTGTCCCATCACAACGAGCAAGATGCCAAGGGCCTTGGTCCAATCTATCCAATTTTCTCTTTGCATATAAACTTTTTTGATTTGTTATAAATGAAATGCCAAGCTGTTTGACGAATATAATCGACAACTATTGCTAAAATATACCATGCCACCATATAGCATGTTATTATGACAAGATAGGCAATCCCCGAGAAGCTACAATAAATATCTTTAGCCCATGTTAAGAAGAAGGTCCCTAACACAAGGGTGTGTGTGTGAACAAGATACACAGCAAACGATGCCGCTCCTATGCGATTTATAGCTTTGCTTTGAATATGAATGCTGTCTGTCTTTATAAGAAGCATGATGGCAAGGAACATAACAAATGGGCTGGTGTATGAATTGAGATGGCAAAGACCATGTCCTGTTTTTATGAGCATGAACATACAGCCTGCTACAAACAGCGAAACCAACACAAACAGCGAACTTGCATATTTGCGCAAAATGTTTGAGACCCCATAAAGCTTGATGTAACGGGCCAAAAGATATAATGCAACGAAGTGGAGCGTAGAATAGCCGCCATCAAAAAGGCGAGGATCTGGACTTGCAAAGTCGTAAACAAACTCAAATGACAACCATCCAATCAGCATCATTTTATGAAGATGTTTTGACTTCTCAACCAAAAGGTTGAGTGCTGGCGACAGCAGATAAAGTCCTAAATAAGCTTGTACAAACCATGACCTACATGTTATAACCTCAACAATTTTTCCACCTCCTAAAGAATTGTCTTTGTTTAAAAGCAGACAAACAATCGACACACTATAGATTACGAAAACAACCTGGAAAATAAATGTAAAAAGGCTTTTACGATTAGCCTTAATCCCAAACCATCCGCTGATAAGGACAAAGAGGTCAACGCTTCCCACACTCATCACCTCAAACAGTATTCTTGTAAATGTGGCTAAAGGTGCGGAGCCTGCATCTTCAACAGATGGTTTGCCCAATGCGAGAAAATTGACATGAAGCATCATCACCATAAACATGGCAACAATGCGCAACAATTCAAAATTGGATTGTCTTACTTTTTTCATTTTATAATTTTAAGAATTTACGCAAATTATAGAATATAATTGTAAATAACGAAGTTAGAATTAAGAAATGCAACAATGGCAAGATTGTATAAAGAGGTCGAAGAATCATCAGAGCCTTGTTGTGGACCAGATATATGTCGTATGAGCATGTTGAAAGCCAATGAGGGTAATTCTGTATATCAATGTTATAAAAAGCAGAGAAGATGATAAAAGCAAAGATGAATACAATGTCAAACATAAGATGTATGACAAACATGTTGGAGCGAAAGACAACACATAGAGCTATCACCACAATAGAACAAATGGCCCAACTAATAGGCTTTCTTGCAATTTGCCACCAATAATTACCATGTTCAGCAATACTTACTCCTACAAAGAACATTAAAACCGATCCACCATGTACCAAACCTGAGTTTGTCCACCATACAGCAATAATGCTTATAACAAGAAGGGCTAATAATCTGAATTTTGCAATGTTGTTATATATCGCAAAAAAAAGGTAAAGCCATATTATTGTTCTTACGAACCATAAAACCTCATCATTAAATTGCCAAAATATTCCTCTTAACAGAGCAATGTCACATTTACCCCCCCCAATTACATTATAAGCAGCCCACAATGCGGACACAAGAACAGCTGGTAAATAAGTTTTTATCAGACGTTTCTTTAAGAAGGCAGAAATGGTTAAATGTTTAGACTGTTCACTCTTCATCAGTCCATAGCCAGATAGAAAGAAAAAAATGGCGACACCAAGATAACCACCCTGAGTAGCAAATAAGAAATATACAATATTGCTAGCCCCTTCAACACCGCGTATTTGAGAGAAGTGGTGTAAGGCTATCATTAAACATGATAGAAACTTGATAATATCAGTAAGACCACGATTAAACTGTAGAGTTTTGTTTCGTGATAGTTGAATAATCATAAATTCTTGTTTTTATTTAAATAAAATGGTATCAAAGATATGTGACGATTCGTTTTGCTTTTCGGTTTAGAAAAAATGAAAAAAGCGTCAACATAAATCCAATAGCATAAGATAGTGTAAGTTTTACGAATTGTTGTTTCTTTATCTTAAATTGTTAAACATGTTTATCCATTGTTCTGTCACTTTATTTATGTAGAACGATTTTGCTCGTTCAATAGATTTTTTCTGTAAAATCTGAAGAGAGTTTGATTTCTTAAGAATCTCAACAACTTTCTGTGCAAAAGCATCTTCATCAAAACAAGGAATTGTTATACCAGAATCGGCGATAACCTCTTTGGGTGAAACAGGACAATCAAAAGCGATACATGGAACACCATAATACATCGCTTCAATAATAACCAATCCAAACCCTTCGGTGCTTGAAGTCATCAAAAGCAAATCTGCATTCTTATAAATCTGCTCTTTGTTATCGCAATATCCCATCATTTTAACGTTATTAAGATGATGTCCTTTGATAAAGGAGCGCATTTCTTTTTCCATATATCCATCGCCATATATTGAGAGAGAAACATCTGGTAAAAGACTCTCAATCTTTTTCCAAATATTGAGCAGTCTAATAACCCCTTTCTCCAAACTTAAACGACCAACAAAAACAACGTTCTTGTTTCTTAACGAAGATAAGCATGCGCTATCCTTTTCATACATGATAGGATTGGGTATAATGCAGAACAGATCTTTGCTCAAACAAGGTACAATGCCCATTAACTCTTTCTCTGCAGAAAATGTGAGAGGAACGATCTTGTCAAAAGTGGGCAATGCTTTGTGCCAACGAGAAGTAAGGGCTTTCAACATCGGAAGTCCATACATTTTTTTTAAAGGAGTATTATATTTGGCTTTCAGTTCGGCTTCATATCCTTTTACGCTCCAATGCAAGATCTGAGCTGTTCGTATGCCACTTTTTGTAGGCATGGCTGCACATAAATCGTAAGTATGGTTAACTATCCAATCTGCTCCAATTTCTTTGGCTTTTTCGAGAATCATTTTTCTCATATACGCATCAGACCAAACATTGCCGAGCAACTTGTTTAAAGGATTGCGACTAATATTAAGCCAACGCTTATAATCTTTATCAATAAAAGATAAAACAGCAGGATTTGAACCGTGATAAGGGTTTTGGCTAAAGAGATAGCAATCAATTCCTTTTTTTCTAAGGGCATGAAGAATATTGAAGGCAAGAACCTCTGTACCTCCATAAGCATTAGCGTCAGAAACTATAAATAAAATTTTCATTTCCATATCCTTTCAATAGAACATCTATAATGAATTCATTTGTATAGGTTGTTATTAGCTAATAAACCATTCAAAAGCTTTAAAACAGTTGTTTTCCCTGAACCATTAATGCCTATAAGAAATGTTACACTATCGCGAAAGTTTATCTTTTTGGTAATATAACCTCGCATGTCTTGTACATATAAGGAGATCAGTTTCATATGTTTTTGTCGTTTTAATCTTAGATAAAGAAGATTAATTACTATCTCATAGCATTTTCTTTAGTTTTAAGCGTATGCGCTCCATTAAAAAGCTACATAGATACCGAACGTCTGTTGCTACAACTGTTTGACCTAAGAACTCAGCAAAATTCAGTTGGTGACCGCCATCTTTATATAAAGGCATGTCTTTAGGTAACACGTTCTCTTTTAGAACATGTTCTCTATAATTAGTTGGCGTAAGATCATCAATCTCCATTAAATGTACTTGCCCTCCGTACACTATTGAACAATCTTGCGCAGGTCTATATAGTTTGCCATCTTTTTCGATTAGAGAACCTGCACAACGTCCGAACATGTTTCCTTCGCATACGGGTGACATGGGATGAAGAGAGTAAGGACCTTCAAGATGCTCAGAAATGTATAGCTCTAAATGATATCTTGCTCCATCATAATAGGATGTAAACAGATAATAGTTGCCCTTTTTTTTATAAATGCAGCTATCTGCGAAATCAAACTTTATTCCATCCCAGTATTCTTGCTTACGTTCAAGAATAACTTTATATTTGACAAATTCCGTCAGTTCGTCATTTGCAGCTTTATACAAACGGATGTTGTGGTCACAACCTGTTTCTGGCATCATATAGATAGAACCATTATCCTCGAAGACCCAAGGATAGGAAAAATGACATTGAGGTTCGTGGGTTATAAGTTCAGGCTTCGACCAATGTTTCAAGTCGTCAGTATGCAGATGTTTTATAACACCAAGTCCCTTACCTATGCACATTTCTTCATAAAACAGGTGAAGACGGTTATTATGGACAAAAAGGAAAGGGTCTGCTTTCATAATTGTCGGATAGAACAGATTCCACCATTTGCTTTGTTTAAAGCGAAAAATGGTATTCTTATCTTTTTCTACCAAAGGTTTGTCCTGTTGCACAGAAACGTCAATGGTAAAACATTCGCTACTTTTCATGTTGATATTTCTTTTTCAAATGTAATTTTTCTAATAAGATACGGAAATTTACTAACAGAGTAAACAAGAATGGTTTTGGATCCCGTATGTTTAACACAAAGAAGGCTCTTGTTCTACAGAGGTCTCGCAACCATCTTGTAAAAGACAACTCATGATGCAAGACATTTGAGAAATCGGCTTGTTGCATTAAATAGGTCGGAGTTTTACATCTCACATTGTTTATTATTGAATCTGTGAGAGTTCCCGTTGAATATAAAGTCCATAAATAAGGATGATTAGCTCCAGTTTTAGTATAAAGGTATCCTACACCATCATTTCGCATATTTATCTCAAGAAAATAGGCATTGTCTTTTTTACACAGAAATTCTACACTGAAAAGACCTTCAAAACCTATCGATGATACAAATTTGCAAATAGCGTCTTTGTCAACTTGTGGATGATTTGATATATCTTCAAGAACAATATAGTCTGATTGTCGGTATGATTTATCCCTTATTTTCCTTACTGCTGCTGGCAACACAACATCACGGCCATGGTTATAGGCGAATCCATTTATATCCAACTCATATTCTTTTTCAATATACTCTTGTATGAGATAATCGACATTGTCACGAAGACACGTTTCTAACTCGTCTTTGTTATAACATATATGAATGTCTTCTTTGTCGCCTCCTAAACTATTGTTTGGTTTTGTTAGACAAGGAAATGTGATATCGTTTGGAATCCTTGTCTTGTCCTTAATATGCCATGTCTTAATAACATTCAAACCACATTCTGCTGCAAGTGGAAACATGTTTATTTTATCCATGAAATGATTAATCCGACCTTGCTCTCCTGCATTAAAGAAGCAAAAGAATTCTTTTAATTCATTGTAATGAGAGTCGAGCAAGCTTATGGATGCATCACTGCCACAAAGAATGATAGGTTTATCTTTTTCATTCTTAAAATCAGAGAGCAGAATGGTTAGTATTTCTTCCTCGCTTTTTAGCATATACATCTTTGTTATGTATTTACTAAAGCGAAGATTACAATAGTCTAATGTGCTGCATGGCTCAAGCATGAGATATACGGGTAAGCCCTTTTCGCCAATGCTTCGTATCAAACCTAATGTGTTGGGGTGATTTCCGCCGACAACAATAATCTTGTTAGCAAGCATAATGCCCTATTTAAAATATTTCTTTATAATTTCCAAGAAACCAAGACCATATCGAAGGTCTGGCTCTACATAGTTGCCCTCTCCCCATTCGTTCCATGATTTTAAAAAGCATAGACTTTCTTTCTCATTTTTTTCGTTAAGTATTGATGAGACGAGTTTTACATGTTTCTCAAAATTCTCAGGAGTCGCATTCTCTAATACTGTTGATCCACTGCCACTTCGAGGTGAATGATCCCAATTAGGATATATGGACGGAATGAGCTCGGGGTATTCTTCACACAGGCTTGTTAGATAGGGATAATATTTATTGTAGTCTATGATAGTTGGTGCTTTACGATGAATTTTTCGATACAATTTCAACTTGATTCTATCATATAAACTCATGTTGCGTTGCATGTTAGTATTCAAGTCGGTTGTTATAATGTCCTTGATACCTAAAGCTCTAATAGCATCATATTCTGCTTTTACGTCTGAAGACACACCCATAAAGTTGAACTCTGGCAATCCGTTTTCTTTAGCTAGATTTTGCCATTGTTCCATAAATTCATGTAAGCCAACGAATTCAAGAGGCTTGTATATGATGAATAGAAGTTTTCCGTCATGCTTGATATAGCGATGATCTTTGAAAGCCTTTAACAACTTGTAGAAATGTTTTTCATTGTCTTCGCGACCAAGATACTTTTGTTCTGCAAGACATTTTTTTCCTCCTACTGTGCCGTCAAGGTTCCAAAATTTAGAGTACCAAGACTCATTGGCCCAACATAGACAGAAAGGGAAGTCGGGGTCACCTGATTCCACAACCTCATAGAAGGGACGTTCAAGTTCTTCAAATCCATCTTCAAACCAATAGTGATAATAGCAAAAGCCATATACGCCATATTCACGAGCCATGTCGGCTTGTGCTTTGCGTGTTTCGGGTAACCGCAGATCATAATATCCAAGGTCTGCGGGTACATGTGGTTGATAGTGACCAGGATATAACGGCTTAGCCTTTCCAACGTTTGTCCACTCTGTAAAACCTTTTCCCCACCACTTGTCATTGCGTGGTGTGGGATGATACTGAGGTAGATATAAAGCAATTAATTTATTTTTTCTAGACATACTTGGTTTAGTATTTATCAATAATCAAATTTGGATGTTTTTCTTGAAGCAGGAAACAGTTTATATTATAGATTTCAATACATTACGAATATTATAAGTGCTTTGAATGTATGAAGGCATAATATCTGTCATATGATTTTTAATCTGTTTCTCATTGTTAATAATCCATTCAAAAGATGATACCAATTCTCCTTTTTGTATTCTCTTACTATCAACAACTAGTTTCTCAGACAGTCCTAAGTCTTTTGCGATGCCTTTCGATTTTATTGAATAACCGAGAGCTATTGATGGTACACACATCGAATATGCTGATATAACGGCATGTGTACGTCCACCAATAAAGAACTTACATTCTCCAATGACATTTCTTATCTGACAATAATTTAGCTGGTCAACATCAAGGACAGAGAAACGCTCTGTTTCTTTATATTTGTTATATACCATTTGAGCAACTTTACGATCATCTTGTTCCGACCATGTAACGTGAGGAATAAGAAGAACATGAAGATTGGTATTCTTCAAGATATAGTTAAACATATCTTGAATTTCTTTTCCAAATGGAGTATCAAGAGAAAAATCGCCTAACACATAATTGCTAAGGTTTATGCCTATAACATCAGACGTCTCAAAGCATGTTGGTAAAGCACATTCCTCTGGTTTCAAAACAAAAGCAGGATCTGGAAGGAGACATACATTTTTTAATCCTATTTTACGAAAAAAATCGAAAGACAATGATTCGCGAGCATAGATGAGAGAAAATTTATGTAGCGTATCTTCTTTTTCTGGGGTAAGATTCTCTGGCCCCATAGAGCACCCCCATAATATTGTTTTAATGCCTCTTTCGTGAAGAGTGTTATTGGTGTATATAACCTGATTGTTTCCATAACACATCATGTCTCCACCTGTTGATATCATGACATCGCCTTCTTTAATCTGTTTAAAGAAATTTATATAGTCATATTTTTGCATCACATTTCCTTGTTTATGGATGTCTTTTGTCAGGTGTACCTCAAGAGACCTTTCAACTTTCTGCAAAAAAGAAAGGTTATTTGCTTCTTGAAGCGTTACAAATTTGTTGACACCTAATCTTGTATCTAAAGGGATATCTCGGCACAGGCCTATGTTATCTTCAACATCAGTACCAAGCAACATTGCCGTGCCTTTAGCTATTGCCTCACACCCTCTATTCCCACCATCAAGGTGTATTGGAAAATAATATTTCATATGATTAAGTCTTTAATGAAATGTATTAGTTTTAGTTATCTCCTTCCTTGAAGAAACTGCAACATTAAACTTGTCCACCATCTTGCCAAATACGATTAGGACAATAGGAACTTCGTTCTCAGGAATGTTGAAATCCAATAATTTTTGCAATTTCTCATGCTCAAAACCACAAGACAAAGGAATCGTACCCAAGCCTAAGAAATGGAGGGCATTAATTAGATTCATTGCATACAATCCGCCATCAATATAAGCTTGATGAACTTCATGCCATAAAAAAGCTTTTAGATTAGCTGTAACAAGAATTGAATAATTACATTCTTCCTCAAAACCTCTTGCTCCTGCTTGCCATTTTACCAATTTTACACTTTGTTCCCCTTGGAAAACATGGGTCTTCCATCCTTGACGATTACAAGCAGATGGTGTTCGTTGCGCTAATTCAAGAGCTTCTACTATTGTCTTTTGTGGAACCTGTTCTTTACTAAAGTATCGTATTGAATGTCTAGAATAAAGTAAAGAACGAAAATCGCCTTGGCAAAGCGATAATATACTATCTTTTGAGGTCTCCATTACACCAGCATGGGCTTCAATAGTACCTATATTAGCCTTTGTTTCAAGTGCATTGTATAATGACTTTATTTCTGGGATTGATACTCCATTCTCTTCTGTATAGCGAATGTAATATTTGATTGTAGCTAAAGGATATCTTAAAAACTCCTTGTCTTTTTCTCCATATAAATCGCAATATTTATCCAAACGATGTAACAATGCAAAAACTTTTTTCTGACCGAACCCCTTTCTTGGTGTTCGCATAGATAGGCCCTTTTCAATCACATGATTTTCACGCAGCAAGGTGTACTGCATTTTTGTTATATCTTCATCTGTACGAATAGAAGCATTATACTTCCTCGTTATTTTCCAAAAATACAGACTCTCTTTTAAAAAATGTTCTTCAAATGTAATGTCGGACTTTTTACAAAATGTCCGCATTAATACATGGAGTATTTTCTGTTTGAAATTTAACATGTTTATCTTGTTTTTATTAGAGTTAATACATTATCTAAAGTATCTTTAAAAAAATATTTGGAAGATATATAATAATATATGCAACCAACAATTATACCCAATAATAGTTTTACTGTTTCAAAGACTGGCAGGAACGTCAATCCAAAAACAATAAGCCCCATAACTGCTGAGTTTATAAATATTATAAGCACATCATACATTTGACCTTTAAGACCAATTTTCAACACTCTATTTATATATATTGTATTTAAAATGAAACAATAAATATAGAAAATGTCAAAGCCAATACACATGCCAACGACACCGAAAGGGATTGACGCAAAAATCGTTAACAAGCCAAAGCTTCTTTTGTAAATCTCTAGTTTAAAAATAATATCTGTTCTGCCTATAACTTTTATTACATTTAATTGTAAAGAACTTAATGGATTCCATATAAGTGCAAAACAAAGGAGTTGCAGCATAATTATACAACCATTCCATTGCTCGTTTAATAAAACTTTGATTGTTGGTGACGCAACAGCTGCCATACCTATCATTAAAGGGAAAACAAGAAAAGCTGTAGTTTTAATCATTTTCCTATATACCTTAACTAAGCTTTCTTTATCATTTCCTAGTTTTGCTAAAACAGGAAAAGAGACGTTTCCTATAATACCACTTAAGTTGGTAGAAGGTAATGATGCAAAACCTTGTGCTCGAGAATAAAGACCCAAGCTTGATGCATTAAAAAACTTTCCGATAACTAATGGATAGATATTATCATAAATTTGTTGAATCAATGATGCACCTAAAATTTTGTTACCATAATTCCATAAGTATTTAAATGAACTATGTGAGAACACCAAAGAAGGAAACCATCCTGCAAAAAGCCATAAAAGAATAGCATTTAATATGCCACCCAATATTTGTTGGAAAACTAAGGCCCATACTCCAAAGTCACAATATGCTAATATTATTCCAATAATGCCAGAGAAAAATTGTGTGTAGAAACCAATTTTTGCAGGTGTCTTAAAATCAAGCTTTATTGAAAATTGTGCGCTCTGAACAACACATAATGAATTGATAATAACCCCAACTCCTATAACTCGAGTTATTGTTGATAATTCTGGCATATTATAGAATGCTGCAATAAATGGTGCTGAAATAAATAAAACCATGTAAGCAGCAAATCCAACAATAATATTGAAAAAGAATTCTGTAGAAAAATCTATTTGGGTTCTATCTTGTTTGGCTATCAATGCTTGTGAAAATCCACAATCAATAAAGACCTGAATAACACACATAAATACTGTGAGCATTCCTATTATTCCATAGGCATCAGGTGATAACAATCGAGCCAATATCAATCCAAAGACGAATCGAATACCCTGATTTGCAAAATTTCCCAAAGCACTCCAATAGAGGCCCTTTTTGGTTCTTTGTTTTAAATTATCTTGTACCATAAAAAATATTATACAACCTTTTTGTCCATTAATCAAATATAAGTGAAACAGAATAGATGTTTCTCACTATAAAAGTCTGGTTCATAAAAAAACATAATGAATAATCCTTACTTTATACAATGACTCACGTTATTTAAATTTTTATTAGTGTCCGATTATAATCGGATACCAATGAAATGTTAAATTCTATACTTATATAATTAGGGTCTGCTGAATTAATTCACAGCCACAGGTTGAGGGGAGCAGACGTA
>ERZ1034973.731-NODE-731-length-21947-cov-10.625069_pt1 | contig 21947 bp, 19 predicted proteins | sample MGYA00520686_ERZ1034973 | MGnify/ENA primary metagenome ERZ1034973 (study PRJEB33766, sample SAMN09781775) | gut metagenome | biome: gut microbiome | host: Homo sapiens | place: Madagascar | study: EMG produced TPA metagenomics assembly of the PRJNA485056 data... | reverse complement strand
CGGACGTAGGAGCCGGTCAGGTAGCCGTAGCTTTCCTCAAAGCCGAACACATAGCTGTCTGCCTTGCCCTGCTTTTCCAGTTTGCCGATTTGCTCGCCGATAAACTTAAAACCAGTCAGTACCTTGATGGTACGCATACCGTAATGGGTAGCGATCTGCTCACCCATGTCCATGATGACAATCGTCTTGACCATAACCAGATCGACAGGCATCTTGCCGTGCTTGACGCGCTGGCTGCAGATGTAATTCAGCTGCAGCATACCTGTCTGGTTGCCCGTCAACAACTCGTACTCCCCAGCCTTGTTCTTGACGGCGATACCCACACGGTCACAGTCGGGGTCGGTCGCCAGCAGCAGGTCGGCGTTGCACTTCTTGGCATACTCCGTGCCCAGTGCCATAGCCTCTTTGATCTCCGGGTTGGAGTCTGTTAATGCTATAGCAATTTTCAGAAATAAATCGAATAGCCGCAAAAACGGAACCAACCTAAGCAGTTAGAGGGCGAGACAGTCTGAAAAGCACATTGGATTGCGTTCGGAAGATCATCCAGAGTCCTCATCTTCATTTTGCGCAGGAAAGCCTTCACCTTCGACCAGAGTTTTTCAATAGGATTCAGGTCAGGACTATACGGCGGAAGATAAATGTATCGAACACCGGAACTGTCCAATAAATCTATAACGGCCTTTGCATGATGCGACTTCATATTATCCATCACGAGGACAGAGTTGCTGTTCAGATGAGGCAGCAAAGTATCGTAAACGGGATAAGTAGAAAATTTGTCTCAAAATTTAATGTCGTTTGACACTTCGAGCAGATACATATTCGAATTTTACCGACGGCAATCACAACTAAATACCCTTCCTAAAATCCATTCTGATTGAATTGATACTATTTTGCATATTGGTGATAATAGTAGTATAACCCATAATACTATCAGAACAGGATTTCTCGGGAAATATGCTATTGCCTGCAACGATTTATTCGGTGTAAAAAATATCCCGTGTAAAAACCAAAGGCGCATGCTATTGGATGCCAGCCACTTTACAATGACACCTGCTTTCCAGCCAGTCGCTTTTATAAATACCACAATGCAAAGAACAATGCATGGTGCATAGAGGATGTCAAGTGATATTCCCGAATAGTATCTAAACCTCAATCTGATCATCCCGAGAAACACTATGCCTCCAATTGAGCACAATGCTGTTACTGCTTTAGGTACACGATTGGTAACTTTCATCATATAGTATATCAAATCATGTTGGGCACACATGATACCACTCAAAACAATTGGTATATAAGTCGCTGCACGACTTTGATCCAGCAAAAAGCTGATAATAGATTCCTCTCCCAGAATCCACCTAACCTTAACAAGAATTTTGGGGAAAAGAATAGCAAAACACACTTGCTCCCATACCGTTCGATCCATAAAGAACTCTATCATTGGAAAGGCTAAGAGCATTGCTGTATAGAAGAATACATACCACGCAAAACTTACATTTACCCCCCCCCTCCATTCCGGTTTCTAGACCAACAAGATTAGACAGCAATTGGAATAAATCCGGAAACGGTTCTGTTCCGATAAAACACATTCCTAAAAATATAACTTCTACCACCCAATATGGAACGAGTAAACCAATTATCTTGTGAATACGATATTTAACTTTGCGAAAATTCTCCTGCTTAATGAAAAAAAGATATCCATTTAAGAAGGCAAAAATTCCTACACACAGCTTGCAAAAATGTCCAATATAGTAAGCAACATCAACTTCGCCAATGAACATATGATTCATTGAAACATCTAAAGCTAACCATTCTGGAAATCCCCAGAAATGATGACACAACATCATAATCAAAGCTATCGCCTTTATTACCGTCACATCCGAGTAACTCAGTTTACCATTATCTACCAAATCAGTCATTTGCCCATCCTCAAATACATAAATTTCTTGGGTAGAATGTTTATTTTCTTCACCGCCAAATAATAAGAGCGCAATGTCGAATAAAATCCCATATGAACTTATAGAACCATAATATCCCCCCTAATTTTTTCTTCATGGGTAATTATTCTTTTGGAAGCATAGTCTTAATGACTTCAGTCAACTGGGTGCTTGAAATGCCATCTGTATGAGGTAGATACACAATTTCCACACCATACGGAGCAAACTGTTTTTCAAATCCGTTCCACTGTGGCGTTCCCTTCCAGTCAGAGCCTACGAACATTTTGTCAAAATGATACTTTTCCCATGCCGCAAATTTATTTTTGTCCACCTGAGGAACAACCTGATCCACATATTTAATTGCTCCTACAATAGCTGCTCTTTCCTCAAAACAAATGATGGGGGTCTTATTCTTCTCGGATCTAACTAATTCGTCGGTACTTACCCCAACGATCAAATAATCACACTGCTCTTTAGCGCTTTTGATAATATTCAGATGTCCAATGTGAAACATATCGTAAACACCCGTAGTATACCCTATAACCATATTCGTTCTCCTTTTAAATAATTCCAAATTCTTTAAGGAAACGTTCGCAATTATTACCATCTGCATAATCGTGCATTTCCTTGCGAATCACTTCTCGCTCATCTATATATTCATCCTCGCCTGCCAATATTTTATCAAAGAAACCACAAAGTTCTTCCATGTCAAACATTTTATTACCAGGCATATATCTAAGAGGATCATTAACAGCAAAGCCAATTCGATACTCTTCAATATCGGGAATTGTAAAACCGATTGGGCGATTCAACAGAAGATAATCCCAAATTACAGTAGAATAGTCCGTCAACATTGCATCGGTCTCTACCATAATTTCATTGATATCTAATGTCTTTCCACCCAATGTGTTATCTCTCATGAAGAGAACATTCTTCATATCATATATTTTTTCATCAGTAATCAGTTGCTGTGGATGAAGTTTAATGAGCAGCAAAATCCCTTTATCCTCTAAATAACTATTTAGTTCTTCCAAATCTTCTCTATTTTTAATAAGTGGAATACCCAAATAATATTTTGCAGTAGAATCATTTTCACCATTTTGACGAGTTCTGAATGTCGGCATCCATAAAACTGTTTTTGTATAGTTCTTGATTTGAGCCCTCAAAGGTTTTAAATAACCTTTTGACTTGCGGAACAAATAATCATTCCTTGGCTGATCGCAAATAAACAACTTATCTACATTGATACCATATTCTCTTGCTTCCCATTCCTTTACAGCAACAGAAGGACATAATGCATAATCCGCAACGTTATTAATAGAGATCTTACCCTTTGTAGTTTTTAAAGGAGGCACTCCATGTGTAGAATAAATGCTTATCTGATCTGTTCTCTTTTTTGTCAAAGGATGATTATCCCAAATAAAATACTTTGCAACATAATAGTAGTAACGCTTTAAGATACTTCTAGAATTCTCATGATACACTTTAACTTTAGGATTATCAGCATACTCCTTTCCACTATCCTCCCGAATAGTATTCCAGACCATGGTATATTTTTTATCATAACCATGATCAATCAAATATTTAAATATCGCACCTGCATTACAGTCAAAATCATTCAAGCTGCTAAAAACGATAACATTTCGTAATGGAATCTTTTCGAGAATCTTTTTAACGATTTTTTTCATTTTTATGTCCTCCTATTAGTTTTCCGAAGTAATCTCAAAATTATATAAAAGCTCTCGATTTTCAAGACAACCGAGCAAAGAATATATGTTACGATACCAATAATAACCTGAGTGATCAATAATCCGACAGTATTGTTCACAAATAGTGTCGGAATCCTTGTAACTAATCCCATAATAACTGCAGCATAAAAAGGCTTTGAAACATCCTTAACTTGTTGAGGAAACCAATATGAAATTGTGCGTCTATTTGGAACCGAAAAAATTACACATGCCAATATATTTGTAGCCAAAAATGAAACACATACAGCCTCGACACTAATCCTCAATCCAATAAGTAGTAAAGCCATCTGAATAATTCGTTTTACAACTTCACATCTTAAATAATCACCACTATTTCCAGTTGCCTTCATAACATTGATATTTGCTGTCTGAATCGGATACGTCGCAAAACTGATGCAAAACATTTGCATAAAAGTGACACTCGGCAGCCATTTTTCTGTCAAAACAAACAGAGTCAACGGTTTTGCCACACAGGCCAATCCTAACATCAACGGAAAAATCACATACGAACTTAATGTAATAATCTGCTTTGTCTGATAGAACAATTTGTTTTCATCATTCTGACTCTCGGAAAAAACAGGAAGCAGAATGCTGTCCAGCGATGTATTTACGTTATTAACTAACAAATTAGGCCAGCTTTTCCCTTTATTGTAGTAGGCTAGATCTATAGAGGAATACACTTTCCCCACACAAAGCTGACTAACATTATTATAAAATGTTCCTAAAAGACCAGTCAGTAACAACTTGGAACCATACCCAAGCATTATTTTCAACCTTGCAAATGAAAACTGAAATTTTGGCCTAAACTTTACAGTGAACCAGAGTATACAAGTGTCAATCGTTGTATTGACTAGCTGTTGTGCAACCAACGCCCATACACCATATCCTTTAACCGCTAGCATAACACCAATAATAGCAGCCATAATAGTTCCAAACAATGTTGCAAAGAAAAACCTCTTAAACATCATATTTTTCGAAACATATGCCTGCTGAACATTTTTTACGCCAGAAATAACGATAACCAAACCTAACACACGTAAAACATCCGTGAGGATTGGGTCACCATAAAACGAAGCAAATGCGGGTGCAAACAAAAAAAGGACAACATATAAACCACAGCACATAAAAATATTGAAAAAAAAGACCGTGGAATAATCCAATATATCGGTATCCTTCTTCTGAATCAAGGCATTACCCAAACCGCTATCTACAAAAACCTGAAAAAAAACAATAACGACCGTAACAATTGCTAATGTTCCGTACTCACTTGGGCTAAGAATACGAGCCAGAACAACTGAAACTATAAATGCTACAATCTCTGCTCCAACACGTTCAAAGAAGCGCCACAAAAAATTACTTAGTACCTTATTATTCATACATTTATCCTTAAAATTCCGTATTATCAACGTTTGTTTGAAAACTTATGTTGCTATGCTGTTACATTCACTTCCCACATATATTTTTTAATTGTATAGCCAGAACCCTCCCTTTTTAAGTTTGTTTTGCATCCACTGAATAAAACCAGGTGTAATGATCTGTTCATACTTCATTTCATCTGTAGAATGTTTTGCCAAATCATTCGACGCTTTCATCCTAGCAGTATTTCTAATCAGCACATAATATATAATATATTGTTTTTGACAACTTATTTGCATTTTTTTCAATCCGCTTTCATAAAACTTGAACTCGCTATAATTTTTCTTAATCATAAACTTCAGGAAATTATAGAAAATAGTGTGCGTATGCAATCTATTATACTCCGGACAATATTCTCTCCAGTAGTCCTTTCTATATAAATACTCTGCATTCATTTTATGACTATGGTATACACCAATTTTTGAACTATATGCTAGTTTACCTCCTGCATCCAATACTGCTTCTGACCACAATCCATCTTCACAGGATTGAACATTTTCATCAAACTTCATCGTATCCCAGATAGATTTCTTTAAAACACAACAAGCGTTTGATACGCCGATTGCCGCTTTTTCTGCTCCGCAAACCACATCTAGATCCATCTCAGGATAATGATAGTTTAGATCCACTTCCTCAAAGGGATCCATACCGCGCATTCCGACTTGTCTCCCATACACAGCAGCCAGTTCATCGTCTGTTTTTAGAATATGTACTGATTTAGTCACAAAATCCTCAGCTGTCAAAACACAATGACCTGAAATAATACCAATATACTCCCCCTGTGCATTCTGAATTCCTACATTTAACGCATACCCCCAAGTAAAGCGCTCTGGGTTAATCTTTATAATTCGGCAATCGTATTGTTCAGCAATTTCTAATGTGGTGTCCGATGAACCAGAATCTACAATAACTATCTCAATCTTTTCCATTGTAATTTGATTTTTTATTGCTCTTAAAGTTTGAGACAAAAAGGCGGCTTCGTTTTTTGTTCTTATTACAAATGAAAACATTTTTATTCTCCTCTCCATATATTTCTGTGTACAATCACCAAGATAGAACGAGTCATTGTTTCTATCCGGTGGACGAAGAATCAGGACATTCTGAGAATGTGGGCACCGCCGTAATGCTTTTAAACTGCTCTTTTTCGTAAAGTAATCATCCGGCAACAGTGCCTTCCACAGCACCACCAGACCACTTACCGAGTCAAATACTTTCTATACTTTCAGATACTCTGGAAAGTATATGGTCAACCAGCGTTGAATCCGGTTGGCTACCGCATTCATTGCCTTTACAATCTGGTCCCTGACAGACATGGCTTCTCTCAATTCTGAATGATCCCTTTCCTGAAGATATGGAAAAAGGATCTGTCTTCTGTCACTTACATTATCTTGCGATTTTGAGTATAACTCATTTGAAATCTTTGGTTCGCTGTGGTTATTATCACCTGCTAGGATGTAACCTTAGCTTACCGTGGGGTTCTTTTATTTCAATCTGCAATTTTTACGGATTACAGAAATGCTCGTATCAATTGACAAAACCATATTTTCCCAAATCCCAGAAGTACTGCTTCTCATAACCTTCCGACATAATCATTGCACCAACTGTACCGCCGGCACGACCACCAATCAGGCAATTGCATTGCGAAAGAATATATATTGTTGTAAGGTATTCAAGACCTTGTAGCATTTTATCGTTTTCTCGACTAAAACCATAGTTGTTGATGCCTTGTTTTCCATCATACCGAACCCACTGCTTGCTGTTTACAATGACCTTACCTGGAAAGGCTTTTTGAAACTCTTTATAGACATCTATATCCTCTGTTGCTAAAAAAATTTTATGGCAATTCCATTCTTTCAAACACTTTCGCGCTTTTTCAACAACAACGCTTACCTCAGGCTGAATCCAATGACCGGCAGGCTTAAATTTGGTATAGTCAGTTCCTCTACAGATTACGCCTAGAATACGTTCGTCAGGCTGAATTAGTTTTAAACGTTCTTGATTCATTTTCTCTTTCACATCTGACTGCAGATGAATATATTTTTTATATAGAATCCTCCATTCATTCATCGCACCATCCTCATTCATCAGACTGCAAATAGTTCCTTCTGGAATGATTGGGGGGATTCCTCCGTTACTTAAAATCACATTCTTGCTCCGGTAGGCATCCTCGACTCTAACACTACTGACAGGCTCAAAAAAATACTCCCAAGAATTTACCTTACCCACCTCATTCTGATAAAGATAAGTGTTCCAATAATTCTGCATATCCACGACAGGAACATACCCATTCTCTTCAGCTATCTTTAAATGACCCAGTACCGTAATAAAGTAAGAAAACAAGCCACAATTTGCATCTGCACGACGAATCACATATATTTTCTTATCCGGATTACTGTTTCCAAAGCTTTTCTTAACTTCCCTCAATTTGTACTCAACCATTTTGCGCTTCATTATACGTAAAGGTTGCACCAATGGTCTCAATATATCACTTGTGTTCACATAGTTTTTTATTTTTCTCATCATAACGACTGCACTCCTTTTGAAAACACTTAACATAAATCAAATCATTTATCACTATGTATGAGATTCAGTTTTCTGGCAAAGTTGTATACATTATAGAGTCTACACCTCACCCAGAATGCGAACTTCTTGCCTATAATTTTCTTTAATCTTCGCTCAATATCAATAATTATTAGCTCCTCCTTGCTCATCCATGCACCAGAATAATGGTGAATAGATATCGTATTCCCCGTAATTTTAATATCTCCAGAGTCATAATCCATAGGACTCAACCATTCTGTACTAAGGAATGCAATTCCATTCTGTACTGTTGTTTCCCCGTTTAACTGAAATCCCATGTTACGCAATACCGCGCTATTCCTCACAGGGCAGGGAGTAACATCAAACTTTCCATCCTCTTTTAGAAAATGATATCCGTGATAGTCCCGAAGAATATGCTCCAATACAGGCTCTCCTTTTACCGCACCAAAACCAAGACCGGTATTAACATTCTCCTTATTCTCATATCCAAAGTATGCATCATACCACAATAATTCATCCAGAGGTTTGATCAGCTCAATATCTGTATCCAGATAGATGCCCCCCTCATGATAAATGATATAAAGCCGAGCGTAGTCTGAAACAAAAGCCCATTTTTTATGCTCATATGCTTCCTTGATATAAGCGCATGCATTTACATCAAAATTATCCTCATTCCACTCCTTGATTATATAATCAGGACAATATTTTTTCCAGCTGGAAATGCATTTCTGGATCAGCTCAGGTTTTGGATTTCTACCAAACCAGCAATAATGAATAACCTTAGGTATCACAGGTCATCCGCCTCCCTCTTTTTAAATTAAGTAGTTAATACTATAGCAATTCTCAACAATAAAGCACAGTTCTTTTAGCTTTTGAGAAAAGGTAGTATATCAGGGGACAAAAAGGTGAGGCTATAAAGTCACACCATGAAAAGCAGTGAAAGATCTGCTGAACAGCTCTGATATTCGATACATTCACCTTCCACCGTATAGTCCTGATTTAAATCCCATTGAAAAGTTCTGATATGCAACTCAACTTATCTTTCAGAATGTTTTGCTCTCTAACTGCCCAGACAGGTCTCGCTCCTGCGGATATATGTCTTTTTTGAAAAATACTATAGTCACTTCACTTCATAACATTCATCAATAATACGTTTTGCAAGATTATTCCAATCCAGTTTATTCCGAACAAGTGTGTTGCCCTTCATCCCCATCTCTTTTAAACAGTCTTTTTTCGCAACTGCCCTCAACAATGCATCTGCTAGCGAATTCACGTCACCTGGTTCTGCAATAAAGCCTGTTTCCCCTTCAATCACAAATTGTGTAAATGCGGGCAATGCAGAGGCAACAACAGGCTTTCCGTAGCCATAAGCCAACTGGATAACACCACTTTGATATACTTCAGTATAGGGCAGAACAGTTATATCCGCAGCGGAATAATAAAATTTGACCTCTTCATCAGGTATATATCTGACATCGGTTCGTAGTGAATCCGCAAAATCATTTGCCTGAATAATATCTTCGCACTCGGTAAAGTCAGCCTTCCAGACGCTTCCTGCAATAACAAGGAAAACCTCAGGATGTTTCTCTTTAATTTTCGCAAATGCCCTCAGTAAAATGTTAACACCCTTAACTTTTTTTATTTGTCCAAAAAACAATATGATTATTTTCTCTTTCGGCAAATCCAGTTTTTCTCTCGCTTCCTCACAAGAACACTTCTCGATATAATCCAACATATTTCCATGAGGAACCATAGTCGTCTTATCCTTCAACTCCGGGAATAATTTTGCAAAGCGTTCTATATTGCTTGGTGCTTGCAGAATGATAGAATCGGCCAAGTTATACAATTTCTTGTGGAAATACATATCATAGAACTTTTGATTAAATGGCAGAATATCATGAACCGTAGATACATAACGAATACCGAAATGTTTCTTAATCATACTGATAAATAGATAATCAATCGGTGAAAATGTATACCACTCCGTATGCAAAATGTCAAACTTCTCTTTTTTAATAATCTTCACTATCTGTCTATAAGACTCGAAATAATTAACAAGCTTCTTCAACTTTCCTATATTTTTTTCATCTGTGTTAAACAGCCGAATCTTGCGACAACTGCAGTTCTCGTCCTCCTGTTTCTGATCAATTACAAGGCTCACTTCCGCACCATAGTTCACCAATCCATTTGCAAGAGGATAGGTATATTTATAATTAATTTTTGCAATTTGGTCTATCAACAATACTTTCATTGTACATTTCCTCTCCACGTATTTTCGCATACAATCACCAGAAGGGAGCGAATCATCGTTTCTATATAGCGGACGGACATTCAGGACATACTGAGAATGTGGATATAATCAACATCAGATGCTATACAGCTGTGCCACTTACAGAAATTTGGGTACGCCAGTGGAATCATCTTTTATGTGGTCATTGTATTTCCAGCTTTCTGCGCCAACAAAACTCTCATATCCAGCAGGTTTATCCGACACGCGGGAACCTCAGTTCCTTAGTTCTGCCTACAATAAATCGGATATGGCTGCCAGCCATATTCCATTCCATTTCGAACCTAAGCTATAATACGTAGTCAAGGGAAATTCTTCAATGTTTACATGATAGCCACACCCAACATTCTTCGCATCTACTATGCCAGAGATGATTTTAGAGTAAAATCTGAAAACTCTATGCGTTCAATTTTTTCCCTCTTTAAGGCGAGCTGTCACTTTTTGAGTTCTTAACAGCTTGTTCAGGTTATGCTTCTACCCTCTGCACCGAACTTTAAATTTTTTCTCGTAATTACCCTTGACTTTTATTAGCATGTCTTATCTTTTCTTTTTTGTTTCGCCTTGTAAATACCGTACTGTGCCCATCCAAACATTCTTTGGCTTCAATTCACCTTTCATCGTACGCTTTACTAAGTACAGTGCCGTATAACCTATTGCAACTAGAGAATTGGGCCATTTTAGATTCTTTTTAATTAGTAGAAAATGATTTCTAACCTGATAATACTGCGTCAAATCAGATCCTCCACCTGTACTTGCGCTGACCTTATGATAGATTATTGAAGAAGGAACATAGAAGATTTTTTTCCCTTTTTTTAATAAGCGCAGAGAATAATCTGTATCCTCATCATAAAGGAAATAGTCCTCATCCAACAAACCAACCTCCTCAAATACACCTTTTCTAATACTTACATAACATCCAGTTGCAAAACTGACCTGAATAGGTTCCTTCACCCTGTGATTGTCCTTTTTCCCAAAGTCATAGTGTGCCGTACGGGTCGTAATAGAACTAACAGAGCCGCCAGCATACCAAATCCTATTCCGGTCAAATGCGTAGTAGATTTTGCCAATTGCCACTGCACACTCCTCATGATTTTCTTGATATCCAATTAGTTCAGTAAGGAAATCTGGTTCTACCAATGTATCATTGTTCAGTAGCAGGACATAATCAGCTTCTTGCTCCATAGCGTAACGAATACCGATATTATTACCTGATGAAAAGCCATCATTAGCCTCTGCTTCTAAGAGGATGTAATGATATCTAGCCTGATTCATACGCAGTTGGACAGCCGAATGATCTGTACTCTTATTATCTACAATTACTACCTCATAGTTACTGTAGTTGTTTTCCTGTATGCTCTCTACGCACTCAAAAGTATCATGCGCATTGTTATAGTTCACAAGAATAATAAACACCCTTGGTTCTAACATTCATTCTCCCCCTTTGAATTCCTAGTGTTTGCTTTTTATTTGTTTATGATTTTATTTTTCAAACTATCCAAACGATAATAATTCCGAGGTCCAATTACATGCATAATTTTAATACGACGCTTATAAAAGCCACCCTTATTGACTACTGCCGAGACATCATAGTACTGTAATACTTTTGCAGATTTAGCAAGCTTCTTAAAATGCACTTCAAATTCAGAAGAAAGATTTCCATAGTCAGGTGTGATATTCTGAGTAGCTATTTCCTTATCGATTAGCACCCATGTTAAAAGTTCTGTAAGTGAAACTTCCTGTTTTCCTTTTTCTTTATAGTGCGTACTATTTGTAGTAACTCCAAATATTCCAATAGGTGTAAAATCGGATACATCCAGCGGAATAGTAGGAATGCCAGCGCGATATGTAGTAAGTACACTTCCGGCACATCCGATTGCTACATCCATTGCATGCAAAAGTTTCAACGGAACTGGGTACTGGAAATCAGTATATACATACGTTATGTACGCATTTCCCCGCAGACGCTTCTCAATTTTTTGAAGATTTTCCTTATGATATACTCCACCTATAAAAAATAGTTGCACTTTACAACTCTTTACTTTGCAAAAAAATTCCAACTGATCAATCAGCGGCAAAACATACGGTTTATCAAACCTACCGACAGAGCAAACTCTGTAATCCACACTGGTGTCAATTTTTCCAAGGAATTCCGATTGCACATCCTGCACTGTATTGTCACAAGGCGTCCTCAGAAAATAGCGATCGGAGATTTCCAAATTAATATAGTCTTTCATAAGCATTGAAATTGTCTTTTCATTCATTCCAAACAGTTCGTATCGGTCCAATTTAAATTTCATAAATTGGTAGAATTCATCTGTCCAAATCTTTGGATTTTCCGTTACAAGCAAATGAATATGCCGACAATTCAATTCTTTTGCTAATACTTCTCCCCAACATGACAGATTATAATTATGGGATTCAATAATAGTTTCTTTTGCATCTATGTTTCCACATAAATTCCTTAATTCAGTCAGGTATCGACTAAGAACTTTCTTTCTATAACTACTCGGATAATACTCCAAATACTGTCTGTGATATGCGTATTTTTCCAGATTTTTTACATAAACTGTACCAGCATTAGGTGATATTATGATGACATGCCACCCTCTTTCTATAAGATATTTGATTTTATTATCGAGGTAAATTACGACACCATTAATTCCCTCAATGCCACCTGTTAAGAAAATATATGTTTTCATGGATTTATCTCCGTAAGCAATTTAATTTCAAAAAAAAAAAATCAAATTTGATACCTCATATTATTACTTAGCATCAAAAATAAAAGCGGTAAAATCTGTATAGGAGCTTTATTAAAAGGGGAAAGTGATATAAACATGCATATAGTCATCGTAAAAAAACCAATATTCTGTAGTCGGTTAATTCCCTCGCACTTTGATATAGAATGTATCATTCCTTTAACCATATAATAAAGCGGTATTAAAGATATCAAACCATACTGACACACCGTACCAATAATACCAATATCCTCCAAGTAAAACTGGCCAGAACCACCATATCGATTTAACCCTCCGTGCACCAATTTATAGAAATCGGTGCTAACAAGTGGATCAATAATTCCTAAGCCGAATATAGGAGCATTCTTCAACACATCAATATAGTATTCTATCGCTAGCACACGCATTCTTGTTCCAACATCAAAGTTAATTATTGTATAAATGTAAGACTGAATTACACCGAATACGCCTAGGCATCCTATTAGAACAAACAACAAAAAATTTGCTATTACTCTATTTCTTGTTAATAAATACCGATCGTAAAAATACATATAGGTCTGCATAATTACAACCGCGATGAAAATAATTAAAAATGCCGTGTTAGTAGATAGAAAAACTCTAACCAAAATCGAAGAAACCAGTAGAATCCATCCGATTCCAGATTTTTGCCTATATAGAACATATGAAATTGAAATCGGTATACTTATTAGTAATAAATAAAATTGCGGACAACTTTTTACTCCTGTCAAAAAATACTTTAACAGTGTGCCAATATTGCACAACGCAACAAATTCAACCAAATATTTCTTTAGTTCTTCTGCCTTTTTTTGTGTGTTGAATGCCCTATTTAGCGGAAAGAAAATTATCAACAGAAAGCAAAAATACATCATCTTTATCCCCACTGTGATAGATTGATGATATTTTAGATATGTATAGAAAATTTGAGCAATATTTAACACCACAAACCACAATATGCAACACTCAAAATTCCTAGTATCATCGCCTAAACTTTTAGGAATTCTATTGAGTACTAAAATAGCGCATAGAACTAATAATTCCAATGAAATCCAATCAAGATAGTAAACCCCGAATACATATGAACCTGTTATAAAAAAATTAGTACATGATAAAAGGTATATTAATAGAATTAGGGTTGTTTTCTTTATCATAATTCGCTCCAACCTTGTTCGGTGTATAGGTGACACTTATTGTTGCATTATAGCCTTTGTGCATATGGCACGCCACAAATCTTTCTATTATCGTCTCTCGTTTGAGATTCTTATCTTTATAATCAATATCTTTGCTGTCAGAGAGAACATGATTGATCCAATAATTGTACACGCACACATTATTACATATGATATTATTTCATTTTTACATATATCGCCAAAATTTATCATTTCTAATGCTCGAAATATCAGCATATGACAAAGATACATCTCAAAACTAATGCTACTAATAAATTTGGTTAGTGGATTGCTGAGAATTCCCTTTTCACTACACCCCAATGCTACAATCAAAAATGCTCCACAGGTCAAACTCAAGGTTACCGTGTTCGCTCCTATCATGTAGTATAGGACTATTGTCACAAGCATGAGTAGTATCGATAGCAACTTTCTTCTTTCTACAAATTCCTTCAATTTTTCTCTGTTTAGGAAGACCAAACCTCCGATTACAAAATAAACAAACGAATAAACAATATTCCATCTTTCGGCATTAAAGTAAATGCTACATATCACATTGAAAATAAATGCAATTATAAATGTCAAGTAGGCTCTTTTTGTCTCTCCCATTAGATAGCAGAAGAAAGGAAATAGTAGATAAAACACAAAGATTACACCAAGTGTCCATCCAACTCCAATTACCTTCATTTGTGGATTGGGTAGCATTCCAAAGCACAGTGTTAGATTTGCATACAACTCATACAATGCGGTCTTACTTGGGGAAATTAAAATGTCCACGATATTTAGTGTTGCAAAAAAAGGCCAAACCTGAGAGATTCTTCTTTTGTAAAACTCGTCAATAGAAATGTTGCATTTTCTGATACGATCATAATAGCCACAACACATTCCAAATGCACTCACCATCATGAAGAGGAATACTAGATTATAAAATGAGGGAATTATTCTGCGACCAATGAACCCTTGAAACTTATAGTCGCCATTAGCCAGCACATGCATAACAATGATACCTAAAGAGGCATAGGTTCTAAGTCCATCAAGTCCAGCATATCTATCTTTTTCCACGCAATTATGTTTTTTTGTTAAAACTTGACTACATTTTACCCACACTTTTTATCACCTACATCATGTTCTAATGATTATAAATTTGTAAATTTGATATTACAACCACCTATTATTTGCCGTATTAACACCTAATCTTTAAAAGTTCTGTGTTTCCTAGCAAATGACAATTCCCAAGCCCGGCCGGAAAAAATAGGCAGTCTCCTTTCAAAAAACGAACCGGCTGGATTTTCCCGTCTTCTAATTCTACCTGGCCATTTCCAGTTAAACATAGAATTACCTGAAAAGACTCTCTTTCTACCGAAAAAAAAGAATCTACCTTCACATTTATCTTCTCAACTTCAAAATATTTACAACTGCACAGCATTTCTCGTGAACACCCTGGATAAAAATGTATCAATCGATGTTTTTGCGTTGTCTGCATCCGAGCTTTCATATCTAAAACTTGAACTGCTTTATCAAAATGAAGTTCTCGTTTATTCCCGTATTTATCCACGCGATTATAATCAAACACACGATATGTAACATTCGAGCTTTCTTGAATCTCTGCTATCAAAACACCTGCACCAATACCATGTACTGTACCCGCCGGCACATAAATTGTATCACCTTTTTTAACATTCTCTTTATGCAAATATTTTTCCAAGCAACCGTTCTCAACTGCATTTTTTAGATTTAATGTATCCATGTTGTGTTCAAAACCATATACTAATTGTGCTCCAGGTTCTGCATCCAGCACATACCACATTTCGGTTTTTCCGTTTTGATTTTCAACTCTACTAGCATAGTCATCATCCGGATGTACCTGTACTGACAGGTTTTTCTTTGCATCAATGAGCTTCACGAGTATCGGAAACTCACCATTCTTTACTTTCGTTCCTAAATACTCCGGATGTTCTTTCAATGCTTCTGCCAGTGTTAGTCCTTTAAACTTGCCGTTTGTAATTACGCTCGGCCCATCCGGATGGGCCGAGCATTCCCACGTTTCCGCCAGCGGCGTCAGATCAATCTTTTTCCCATATTCATCCCGCAGCCTTGTACCGCCCCAGAGATAATCTTTTCCGCAGGGTTGTAATTTCAGTATTTCCATTGCTCTATCACCGTTCAATCCAACGGGAACCGGATTTCGTCAGAAAACTTAATCTTGTCGGCCACACTGATTTCATCACCCAACTGGACCTCCACGATGTCCAGAGGAGTAACAGCCTCAACTGTGTGCTTGCAACCTGCAGCGATAGTAATGACATCACCTGTACGGAGAATTTGTTCCATGCCGTCCACAATAGCCTTTCCCTTACCGGAAATTACTGTCCAGACCTCCTCGCGGTAGTTATGCATATGATAGGTCATGTGCTCGCCCGCCTTCATTGACACCTTCACCGTCATGGAACCCGGCTGCACATCAATGACTGTGTATGTCCCCCATGACTTTTCGGCGTACATAGCCTCTGTTTCGATTTTCTCAACATAAGGCTTCATATAGCCACTGCGCTCTTTATCGGAAATCAGGATACCGTCTCCACTGGCGGCAACAATCAGATTCTTACAGCCCATGCAGAGAATCGGTATATTCAATTCGTTTACAACATTGGTATTCACACAGGTCTCATCCATGATAGCCCTACCTTTGGTCTTGTCTGCCATGACCTCGGCCATCATGTTCCATGTACCGACATCCTTCCAGTCACCGCAGTAGCGGAGAGCCTGAATGTTGGGCTCCTTCTCAACCACAGCATAGTCGAAGCTGATTTTCATCAATGTGTCGTATTTATTAAAAAGGTCACGATAATCCTCAAAGCCAATCATGCTGTGAGCCTTGTTCAGCAGATAGCTCAGCTTAAATGCAAAGATACCGGCATTCCAAAGAGCATTCTGTGCCAAATATTTCTTCGCGGTTTCAGTATCAGGTTTTTCCTTAAACTCTTTGACTTTGCTGACATCTTCACCGCTTTCCGGGATAATATAACCATATTTTTCAGAAGGATAGGTCGGTTCAATACCCATTAGCGTTAGATTTGCGTTACCCTGCTCGGCCAGTTCCTGCAGAGTCTTGACGGCCTCGTAGTAAGTGTTATCTACATAAGGGTCAACCGGGCAGACAACAACAGCCTCATCCTCTGCCACGCCCAGTTCATCATGGAGATAAGCTGCGGCAAGTGCGATGGCCGGGAACGTATCGCGACGGCAAGGTTCTACACAAATAGAAGTCTTCTCACCCAGCTGGTTCTTGATAGCACTTGCCTGTGATTTACTCGTTGCAATAGTAATCTTTGCATCAGCATCCACAGTGGTGATCTGGCGATACACACGCTGCACCATAGACTCATACTCGTCATCATTTTTGAACAGCTTGATGAACTGTTTACTGCGCACATCATTGGAAAGGGGCCAAAGACGCTTACCAGAACCACCGGAAAGTAAAATAATATTCATAATTTTTCCCTCTCTTACTTCAGCCCAAGCCTCGTCTGAATGGTATTCTGAATTTCTTCCAGCTTCTTTTCGGCCGCATCTTGATTCGCACCCTTGATGCTATAGTAAATCTTGATCTTCGGCTCTGTACCAGACGGACGCACTGCAATCCAGGAACCCTCTTCCAGAACATATCTCAATACATTAGATGTCGGCAGCGTTCCAAAACCTTCTTCTGCTTTTACAGGCTTGCTGTAATCTGTCACAGACAGTGTGCCTGCAAACGGAGAACCAACCTCTCGCAGTTCCGTCATCATGGAAGAAATCTTTTCCAGGCCGTCCTTGCCCTTTAAGGTGAAACTATCCAGTGCATCGCGATAGTAACCGTACTCAGCATAGATTTCATTCATCTCATCCAACAGTGTCTTACCGTTCGCTTTTGCTTCTGCTGCCATTTCACAAATCAGAAGAGAACTTACAACGGCATCTTTATCGCGAGCATGTGTTCCAGCAAGATAACCATATGATTCTTCATAACCAAAGAGAAAATCGTAATCCTGTTCTTTCTTGCCATTCTTCTTTGCCTGCTCAAACTGAGTAATCTTCTCACCAATAAATTTGAATCCGGTCAGCGTAGAGAAAACCTTGATTCCATGCTTCCGAGCAATATCTGCACCAAGTTCTGAAGTAACAACCGTTTTTACTACTGCTGGATGAGCATACTGTCCCATATCTGTATGGCTCAACACAAAATTCATAAGCAGCGCACCGACCTGATTACCAGTCATCAAATGGTATTCGCCCTCACCCTTTTTCACAGCAATACCTACGCGGTCGCTATCAGGATCAGTTCCGAGTACAATGTCTGCATTGGTACGCTTTGCCTGAGCAATGCCCATTTCCAATGCACGACGGTCTTCTGGATTCGGAGAAGCTACAGTCGGGAAGTTACCATCTGGTACAACCTGCTCTGCTACAGCGTCCAACTGTGTAAATCCATCCAGACGAAGTGCTTTCTGAACAGGTACATTGCCAGTACCGTGCAACGGAGTATATACGATTTTCAAATCATTTTTAGCAGTAGTATTCTTATAACGGCTCTGCTTCAGAATCACCATGATGAAATTGTCCGTCACATCTGCCATAGAAATGAGGGAATCGTCACCCACAAAGCTGATGGCGTGGTAATCCTTGACAGCATCCACATAACTTATTACCCGCTTCGCTTGCCAAGGCACGAGTTGACAACCAAACTCATCATATACTTTATAACCATTATACTCTTTCGGATTATGACTGGCGGTAACCACAACACCAGCCAGCGCATTCCAAAATTTAACAGAGAACGAGAGTTGCGGGGTCGGACGGGCATGTGCATGGAGATACACACGGATACCCATACCGCTCAACACATTTGCCGCTGTATGGGAGAAGAATTCACTGTTGTTCCGCGTGTCGTAGCCAATTACCACACCGCGCTCTTTGCAGGCTTCAGCACCGTAAGTATCCAGCAGATAGTTTCCAAGACCCATCGTTGCTTTTCCAACGGTGTACTTGTTCATTCTGTTTGTACCAGCGCCCATTACACCGCGCAGACCGCCGGTACCGAATTCCAAATCACGATAGAAGCGATCCTCGATTTCTTTTGCGTCTGTCAGGGCTGCAAGTTCTTTGTGCGTTGTACCATCAAAAAAACCATCGTTCAGCCACTGTTCGTATCTATCTTTGTAACTCATCATTTTTCCCCAACAAATACATCTTCATACTGTCCGCAAATCTTATTCCACGTGTACTCTTCCGAGACACGCTTTTTTGCCTTTCGTCCCATTTCTGTAATTTCATCCGCATTCAGCTGATCAGCCTTATCAATGAGCTTGGCAAGGCTTCCCGGCTTACGACTCCAGTACAAAGCGCAATCTTCTGCGACTTCTTTATTAAATCCAACATCAACCAGTAGGTTCAAATCCGTGCTCCCAAGAGCCTCAATCAGCGATGGGTTTGTGCCACCAACCGTATGTCCGTGGAAATAAGCATAAGCGTTCTCTCGAATCTTCTTCAGCAACTCCTGATCATAAACAGTGCCAACGAACTTAATTCTCTTGTCACTCTTGAAATGAAGTTTTTCTTCAAGCTCATTCAAAAATTTGTCGTTTACATTTGTGATAATGGCAAAGTCCTTTTTGCTCTTGCTTTCCATAAACTCTCGAATCATAACTTCAAAAGAGTTTTCTGGCACAAAGCGACCTACAACAAGATAATAGCCCTTTTTAGTCAATCCTTTTTCCTTATACCAGCTCACCAGTTTTTCATCATCGTCAGCCAGCTTACTAAGGGTAAGATCCGCACCGTACGCAATGAAGGTTGTTTTCGGACTACTTCCTTTGATACCCTTACCGTCATAGCATTCATGGATGTACTTTTCGATATTCACAGAATCACAGATTGCAAGGTCGCAATACTTGACCATCATCTGCTCAGAAATCTTCCAATACTTCCGAATTGGTGCCGACCATTTTGCCCTCATCCACTCATGTCCATCCGGGTTCAGATACACTATGCCTCCCAGCTCATGGATTTCTCTGTAAAAATGACCCGCAAAAGGCCCAATGCGACACGCCATTATGTAGACAATCGGATGTGGGATATGGTTTTTCTTGATATGTTCACAACAAGCCTTTAACGCAGCAACATCATAATAAATTGCCTGTGCAGGGCCAATCTGAGGAACATCAATTTTGAAACAGTGGGCATTGTGGAGTTCAAATTCGCGATCATTGATTCTGGTCACACCATCCACTTTTGTTTCGTCCATGCAGCCGTCACCGTTAGCCTTACACGCCACATGGTATTTAATATTTTTCTTGTTCTGATGGTACTCTGTGAGCTTATAAACAAAAGTCTCGTATCCACCATAAGCACCTAAGCTCTTAGCTCCTACCAGAAATACGTGTTGTACTTCGTTTTCCTGCTGCATTCTTCCTACCCCTGTGTTCTTAAAATTTAAAAGTATCCTTCAGTCCCAGCCACTTCTGATCCTTATCGCTCAGGTTCAGGGCCGTACCGTCTTCCAGCATATAGCCCTCTGCACTTGCACTGCCATTGTACTCACCCTTCAGTTCCGGCCACTCAATACCGATCTCTGGGTCGTTCCAAGCCATACCACCCTCATCGTTCGGATGCCAGAAGTCATTCACCTTGTAGCAAAACTCTGCCTCGTCACTCAGAACCAAGAAACCATGCGCAAAACCTTCCGGGATAAGGAACTGCTTCTTGTTCTCAGCAGACAGGGTCACACCATACCACTTACCATAAGTTTCGGAATTGCTTCTGAGATCAACAGCAACATCAAACACAGTACCGCGCACGGCGCGCACCAGCTTGCATTGCGGATACTGTTTCTGGAAGTGCAGGCCACGCAGCACACCCTTTGTAGACATGGACTGGTTATCCTGTACAAAGTGGATGTCAATGCCAGCTTCCTTCATATCTTTTTCGTTGTAAGTTTCCATGAAATAGCCACGGGCATCGCCGTGAACAGCAGGCTCAATAACACAAAGTCCTTCGATGCCGCCTACATTTTTTTCAACTTTAATCTGTCCCATTTTCTCTATCTCCTCTTACTGTTCTATCTCTTTCAGGTAACGGCTCAGCGCATCCTGCCAGGTCGGAAGCGGAGTAAATCCAGCCTTCACCAGCTTGCTCTTATCCAGGCGGCTGTTAAACGGACGAGCAGCCTTGCTCAGACCATACTCTGCTGTGGTCACCGGCAGGACTTCTGTCTTATAACCAGCCTGATGGTAGATTTCTTTCGTGAAGTCGTACCAGCTGATGTAGCCGCCCTCGTTGGTTGCATGGTAGTAGCCGTATTTCTCGGTTTCATTCATATCAACGAGCAGTCGAGCCAAATCGTATGTATAGGTTGGTGTGCCGATCTGGTCATTGACCACACGGACAGTGTCATGTGTCTTACCAACATTCAGCATGGTCTTAATAAAGTTTTTACCATTCAAGCCAAACACCCATGCAATGCGGACAATGAAATACTTCTCCAGCGTCTGGCTGACTGCCAGCTCACCTTCCAGTTTTGTCTGGCCGTACACATTCAAAGGCTTGTAATCCTTGCAGTTCGGCTGCCAAGGCTCAGTGCCCTGACCGTCAAACACATAATCCGTGCTGATATAGGTCATTTTGCAGTTCAGCTTCTTGCAGACATCTGCAATGTTCTGAGTGCCTCCAGCATTGATAGCACGAACTTTTGCAACTTTATCGTCATCCTCTGCCATATCCACAGCAGTCCATGCTGCACAATGGATCACGGCATCCGGTTTTACTTCTGTAATTACTTTTTCAACGGCATCTTTATCAGTAATATCCAAAGCCACATACGGTGCTTTTGTTACCGCAGAACCATCAGCAACACCACTGTAGTTTTCCTGAATGTCAGAACCAACACCTTCATGACCGCGCTTCAACAGCTCGTTCATCACATCATGCCCCAACTGACCGCCAACGCCTGTTACAAAAAACTTCATGTTCTTTCCTCCTTTGGCTTCTTAGCGGTTGCTGTACATTTTCTCGTAGTAGTTCTGATACTCGCCGCTGATGATGGTCTCCCACCACTCACGGTTATC
>ERZ1034973.727-NODE-727-length-22037-cov-5.860795_pt1 | contig 22037 bp, 18 predicted proteins | sample MGYA00520686_ERZ1034973 | MGnify/ENA primary metagenome ERZ1034973 (study PRJEB33766, sample SAMN09781775) | gut metagenome | biome: gut microbiome | host: Homo sapiens | place: Madagascar | study: EMG produced TPA metagenomics assembly of the PRJNA485056 data set... | reverse complement strand
TTTTTAACTATTCAGAAGTCTCTCCACAAGCTTCACGCATTCTGCCGCATCCTTTGAATATCCGTCGGCTCCTATCTCGTCTGCAAAGCTTTGTGTAATGCAGGCTCCACCGATTACAACCTTGCTCTTACAGCCCTTTTCCTTGCAGATTTCCACTACATCCTTCATGCGCATCATGGTGGTGGTCATAAGAGCTGACAGTCCGATAACTGCCGCATTCGTCTCAATCGCCTTGTTGACAATATCCTCACAAGGCACATCCTTTCCCATATCAATCACGTTGTAGCCATAGTTTTTAAGCATAAGCACGACAAGATTCTTTCCTATATCATGAATATCGCCCTCCACCGTTGCAATGACAAGAGTCGGCATATCATCACCTGAGTCCTTCTTTTCAAGCAACGGCTCCAGATGCTCTATAGCAAGCTTCATGGTATTTGCGCTGCCGATAAGCTGTGGCAGGAAATATTTCTTCTGGTTGAAAAGCTCTCCCACCTCATTAATAGCCGGAATCAGGCTGTTATTAATAATCTCGTCAGGCTTTGCACCATCAGAAAGCATTTTCTTTACTTCATCAATTATACTGCCCTTGTTTCCCTTTAAGACAGCCTGAAATACCGCATCCTTACTGCCCGCTGCGCATGTGCCGTTTGAAGCCGACGCATCATTGTCCGACTTTTTCACAACAACAGTCTCATATTGGGCCTTCTCCTCCGCAAGCCTGCTCATGCGCTCAATGTAAGCAATATCGCTGTCAGGTCTGTCGAGCAGCATATCCGATGCAAATGCAGCATTCATCAAAAGCTCCTGTGATGGATTGGCAATAGCCATGGTGAGTCCCTTGCATATGGCCATTGTAAGAAACGCTGTGTTCACGTACATACGCTCAGGCAGTCCGAAGGATATATTTGAAAGTCCGCATATTGTAGGAAGCTTTTTCTCATCCTTGCAGTACGCAATGGTCTCATAGCACTCGATTGCGGCCTTTGGATTTGCACCTATTGTCGCAACAAGTCCATCCACCACGATATCCTCATGTGCCATTCCAAGCGAAAGTGCCTTGTCATAAATAGTATTTATAATCTGCTTTTTCTCCTCGACATCCTTTGGCAATCCTGCATCCGAAAGCGGTAAAAGTATGAACATTGCTCCGTATTTAGCCGCAAGAGGCAGAAGCTTTTCCATCTTCTCAGTCTCAAGGGAAATGGAATTAATTAGAGCTCTTCCCGGATAAATCTTAAGAGCCTCCTCTATTACCTCCACATAACTTGAATCAATACAAAGAGGGCAGTCCACGGTTGATGAAACCTCATATATAACCGATTTCATCATCTCCTTCTCATCGATACCATTCATGCCCATATTGATATCAAGTATTCCCGCACCATTTGTCTCCTGCTCCATAGCCATCTGGCGCACCAGGTCAAGCTTTCCCTCACGAAGCTGTGCCTGCAGCTTTTTCTTGCCTGTAGGATTGATTCTCTCTCCTACCACAGTAAAGTTGCCATCTAAGTCAATCTCTACATTCTTTCGTTCGGACGCAAGTACTCTTCTATGATGCTCAAGTGGCTTATGAACAGGCATTGTCTTTACGGCCTCTGTCAGTGCACGGATATGCTCCGGCGTGGTGCCACAGCAGCCTCCAACAATGGATGCACCTGCCTTCACAAGTCCTCTCATCGCATCCGCAAACATATCCGGAGTCATCTTGTATACAGTTTTACCATCCTCAAGCTCCGGAAGCCCGGCATTTGGCTTTGCAATAAGAGGCACTGTAGAGTACTCTGCCATTTTTTCAACCAGCGCTATCATCTCAGCAGGTCCCGTCGAGCAGTTCACACCGATAGCATCCACCCCAAGTGACTGCAGCACAACAACTGCTGTCTCAGGCGGTGTACCAAAAAGTGTCCTGCCATCCTCGTTATAGGTGAGTGTCACCATAATAGGCAGGTCGCTTACCTCTTTTATAGCAAGCACTGCCGCTCTGCACTCCTGAAGACTCATCATTGTCTCAACCACAAAAACATCTGCGCCTGCCGCATCAAGGATCCTCGCCTGCTCCTTGTACACCTCCAAAAGCTCCTCAAACATCAGATCCCCAAGTGGAAAAAGCTGCCTGCCTGTCATCGTCATATCTGCTGCTACAAGTGCCCTATCCCCGACAGCCTGCTTTGACAGGCCAACAAGTGTGGTATTTATCTCGTTAATTTTCTCCTGTAAACCATATTCTAAAAGCTTAATCCTGTTTCCTGTAAATGTAGGTGCATAAACAATATTCGTGCCGTTATCGACATATGCCTTCTGCAAATCAAGAATCACCTGCGGATGCTCCATCACCCATTCCTCCGGACACACACCTACAGGCATGCCTGCTGCCATCAGGTTTGTACCGGTCGCTCCATCCAGGATAACTATGTTTTCTCTGATATATTTTCTGAATTCTTCTCTTGTCATTTCGTTTCCTTTTCTATTTCAGCTGTTATTCACTCCACAGTGTAAAATATTTCAAAGCAAAAGCTATGTGCTCTTCATCCTTGAAATTTGTGAAAATTTATATTATCATTGTAACCGATTTTAAAACACAAAAATCAATAGTCTATTCACCATAATATACTAAAACACTATATTTTTCAAACAAAAGAAAGGATTTCTTATGAAACTTATTGCTTTAGATCTTGACGGAACACTTTTCAACAACAAAAGTCAGATATCCAGGGAAAATATAAAAGCTATAAAAGAGGCAACAGCTGCCGGGATAAATGTGGTCATCTCCACCGGCCGTCCATTCGGAGGGCTGCCGTTTGAGGCAATTAAGGACACCGGCATCCGCTACGCTATCACTGCAAACGGAAGTGCAATCTACGAGATTGACACCAAAAAATGTCTTTACGAAAACTGCCTTTCTGATGAGACAGCGTTTTCAATAATTGATTACCTGATGACAAAGCGCGTTCATATGGATGCCTTCATAAACGGCTGTGGCTATTCTCCATACAAGTGTCTCGACGATGCAAAGGATCTCAAAATGCCTCCTTCCATAAAGGAATACATCATGACAACCAGAAAACGTGTGAACGATATCACTGAAATGATGCGCGAAAACAATTACCATATGCAGAAAATGACCATCAATTTCCCAAAGGATGCAGATGATAACTACTACTGCCGCGACGAAGTATTTGAGCATCTGAAAAAAATCCCTGAAATCACGCTCGTAAGCGGTGGCTACGGTAATCTGGAATTCACAAAAGCAGGCGTTGACAAAGGTGTGGCACTTCATAAGCTGGCTCAAATCCTGAATATAGCAGCTGATGAGACAATGGCTGTCGGTGACACCGAAAACGACATGGCTATCGTAAAAGCCGCACACATCGGCGTGGCCATGGGAAATGCAACCGATGAACTTAAGGCACAGGCTGATTACGTCACCGACACAAACGAAAATGACGGCGTAGCCAAGGCTATCCGCCACTTTATGGATTAATCTCACAATAAAACAATCACCTGTCATATATATCCCCGGAAGCACATATACTTCTAAGACAACATATGACAGGTGATTTTTTGATTGTAAAAAAATATTTATCCAATCCACTTGTGACCGGAACTATCTTCCTGACACTTGCCGGTACAACCAGTCGGTTTATGGGTTTTTTCTTTCGCATATTTCTTAATAACGTCATGGGCTCAACAGGTCTTGGACTCTATCAGCTTGTGATTCCACTCATGTCCGTATGCATGTCACTCTGCTGCAACGGTTTTCAGACCGCTACATCAAAGCTTGTTGCCGAAAAGCCTCAAAACAGGCAGATTATACTCATTTGCGCAATAATTATGTCAGCCACCATTGCTCTTTTACTCACAATTATTATGTATTCCAATGCCAACTACATAAGCCTTTGTATTTTAAGTGAGCCACGCTGTACAGAGCTTGTCAAGGCACTGTCCTTTTCCATTCTGCCCGCTGCTATCCATTCCTGCATAAACGGATACTATTATGGATTGAAAAAAGCAGCCGTTCCAGCTGCCACACAATTAATTGAGCAGACCGCACGCATTGGCACCTGCTATCTGATATACGCAATACTATCTGACGGTGGCAGCTGCTTTAAACCTGTATACTCTATATACGGCATCGTGGCAGGCGAAGCGAGCGCAACCGTCTTTTCCGTTATCACAATAAAAAAAGATTTCTCATACTTTAAAATATCCGCCAAAAGCCTGAAAACAACAGCCTATGGCATGGCTGCGCTTTTCATTCCTTTATCACTAAACTACATATTGGCAAGCTTTTCATCCTCCGTCGAAAATGTGCTTATCCCGAGAACTCTTAAGCTCTACGGACTATCACCGGCATTGGCCCTTGACATATTTGGAACCATTTCCGGTCTCACCCTTCCCGTGCTTTTATTTCCCGGTGTACTTTGCAGCTGTGCCTGCGTGATGCTTCTGCCATCTGTTTCTGAAGCGAATGCCGCCGGAAAGGATACAAAAATCACTAAAACCATAAACTCCTGTGCCTTATTCGGACTATGCTTTGGTCTTATCTTTACATGCATATTTTATCTGCTGTCGAATTTTATAGGGGATTTTCTTTTTTCATCGAAGCTTTGTGGATATTTCCTTAGAAGACTGTGTTTTCTGTGCCCACTGATGCACATAAGCGGAATGCTCAGCAGCATACTGCACGGTCTGGGTAAAGCAAAGCAGGTGCTCTTCGTCAATCTGCTCACCTGTGCGATAAGAATTCTGATGATTATGCTTCTCGTACCCCACTATGGGATAGATGCATATCTGTGGGCTATGCTTGTGTCGCATGTGTTTATGACGCTTGCTGTCGGGATTCTCACCTGCCACACAGCACACAAATAAAAAAAGCCTGCACATACTCCAGGCATACCGGAATATGTGCAGACTCATAAAACTACAGATTATACACGTGAAAGGTACTCACCTGTTCTTGTATCAATCTTGATAACATCATCTGTCTCAACAAAAAGTGGTACATATACTGTAGCACCTGTCTCAACTGTAGCAGGCTTTGTAGCACCTGTTGCTGTATCACCCTTGAAACCAGGCTCTGTCTCTGTAACAGTAAGCTCAACGAAAAGTGGTGGCTCAACTGCAAATACATTACCCTTGTGTGAGCAAACCTTACACATCTCGTTCTCTTTTACAAACTTGAGAGCATCGCCAACCTCATCCTTTGGTAAGTCAATCTGGTCATATGTCTCAACATCCATGAAATGATAGAAATCATCATCTGCATAAAGATACTGCATATCCTTACGATCAATGTGTGCTGTAGGGCATTTCTCTGTTGGACGGAATGTCTTCTCAACAACACCACCACTGATGATATTCTTTAACTTTGTACGTACAAATGCTGCACCTTTTCCTGGTTTAACATGCTGAAATTCGATAATCTGATAGATGTTTCCCTCGAACTCGATAGTAACACCGTTTCTGAAATCTCCTGCTGAAATCATTAGTTACTTCCTCCTTAAATCGTGCGAGCCTAAGCTCTCTCATTCGTCCATTTTACAATAAAAAGCAATACATTTCAAGTATTTATTTTCTATTGCATGAATTTGTATTGGTTTTATATTAGTTTCTTGCCTCGATATCTGATATCATAGCTACTCTCTTTGCGTGTCTGCCACCCTCAAACTCGGCTGTCAGATAAGCCTTTACGATATCCTTTGCAAGCTCAACGCCCACAATTCTCTCACCAAAGGCTATGATATTGGCATTGTTGTGCTGTTTTACAAGGCGTGCTGTGGCTGTGTCTGAGCAAACTGCCGCACGGATACCATTTACCTTATTGGCTGCTATTGAGATACCTACACCGGTACCGCATATCAGTATTCCACAGTCAAACTCGCCTGACGCCACTGCATTAGCCACCTTCTCACCATACTCCGGGTAATTGCAGCTCTCACTTGAATCTGTGCCGAAGTTGGTCACCTCGTGACCCATGCTCTCAACGTACTCCATTATTGTCTTTTTAAGCTCAACTGCTGCGTGATCGTTTCCGATTGCAATCTTCATAATATATATGCCTCCAAATTTTAAATTATTAGTTAAAAATTATTTATTTACTTTCTTTAAATGCCTCTTGTAGCATGCAATTACAGGCTTTTCAATAAAGCGCTTAAGCACAATCTGTATCTCCTCATGCGGGTCAATAGGTGCTACAAGTATTGATCTGATGCCCGTAAGATTAGCTCCGATGATATCTGTAAATATCTGATCTCCCACAAAAAGAGTGTTTTTCGTATCTGTGCCAAGCATCTCCATTGCTGTACGATAGCCTGATGGCTTGGGCTTTCCTGCTTTGTAGATATACTTTATCCCAAGTTGCTTAGCAAAGCTCTTCACACGCGGCTCTTTGTTGTTTGAGAGCACAAGGCACGAAAATCCAAGCTCCTTAAGATGCTCAAACAAAGCAATCGCCCGCTCATCAGCAGGCGAACCATGAGTCACAAGGGTGTTGTCGATATCAAAAATGACACCCCTGTAGCCCTCCTTATATAATTTATCAAAATCTATGCTGTATGTCGAGTCAATGTACTCTCCCGGGTATAAAAAACTCATAGTATAAAATTCTCTGTCTCCCTGTTAATCTGTTCATTCAAGGCTGCCTGCTGCATAACGGTGACATCCGCACTGCCAACAAAACGCTGATACTGCTGCAATACCTTATCCTTGTCTAAATCGGATACAGCCTTTGCGACATCAAGTGTGCTGATATCACTGTCAGCACCCTTAAGCTCATAGCTCGCATTGGAATCATATGTATTTGCATAATCAAGCGAGGTAAAGCTCTGCCTTGCCCTTGCAGCCTCATAATCAGCCGTATCATCAGCAATGGATTGCTGTGAAGCTGTGTCATCCACTGCCTGCTTCGAACTCATAATCTGGCTGTTTCTAAGCTCGTTTACCCTTATGGAATTGTATGAATAAAAGCCTTCGCTCGGGCGAATACCGGAAATGTTCATACGCACCTTCCCATCCTGTTTTAAATAAATCCTGCTGCCTAAACACTATTTGGTGTCAAGCATCTTTTTAAGCTCTGTCATAAAGGTGTTGACATCCTTAAACTCTCGGTAAACCGATGCAAACCTCACATATGCTACCGCATCAAGGTCCTTTAATCTGTCCATAATCAGCTCTCCGATGAGTGATGTAGGGATTTCCTTTTCCTCTCTGGCAAAGATTTCTATCTCGACCTCATCTACAAGCTTTGAGATTGTATCTGCTGAAATCGGTCTCTTGTGACATGCAAGAAGCACGCCCTTTTCAATCTTGGAGCGGTCATACTGCTCTCTGTTGTTGTCCTTTTTTATAACGATGAGTGGGATTGTCTCCACCTTCTCATATGTAGTGAAACGCTTTCCGCAATCATCGCACAGCCTTCTGCGCCTGATAGAGCTGTTGTCATCAGCCGGTCTTGAGTCTATTACCCTTGTGTTGTCACTACTGCAAAATGGACACTTCATGCCGTACCCTCCGTAGATATCATATAGTATGAAGAAGCAAAATATCTTTGTTTCTCATTATAATACTTCAAATCATCATCTGTATTTAAAAAGACCTATACATATTTTAGTATATATATACTAATTTTCGTTGTCAATATGTTTTGTACTGATTTTGACTTTTTTATAATTTTTTTGTATTTATAAAATCATAACAGCTTGCGCCGCATATCAGACTCACATATATTTACTAATATTATATCGGGTCCAATCTTCACAATCTTAACCCATGGAATACAATATTCGTAATCCCTGCAAAATATTCCCATATATTTTCCCGGTCCCGGCACGATAATCGCACAGATTTTGCCACAGACCGGGTCAAATTCAAGGTCACGCACATGACCGATGAACCTGCCCTCCTCCACGCTCACAACCTCTTTTTCGCATAAATCCAGAAAACGCATAAAACAGACCTCCCTTGGTCTATCTTATGCGTTTCTTTTTGATTTTGTGCTTATAAAAGTGTTTTATTCATAAAATTATACATTAAATCTGAAAAGAATTACATCTCCGTCCTTAACAACGTACTCTTTTCCTTCCATGCCTACAATACCCTTTTCTCTTGCGGCTGCAAGGCTTCCGTTGTCGAGAAGATCCTGATAGTTGACTACCTCCGCCTTGATGAAGCCACGCTCGAAGTCAGTATGTATCTTGCCGGCTGCCTGCGGTGCCTTTGTACCTTTCTTTATAGTCCATGCACGGCACTCATCCTCTCCTGCTGTGAGGAAGGAAATAAGTCCGAGAAGTGAATAGCTGGCTGCTACAAGCTTATCGAGACCGCTTGACTCAACACCTAAATCCTCAAGGTACTCCTTCTTTTCGTCCTCATCGAGATCTGCAAGTTCCTGCTCAATCTGTGCACAGATAACAAATACCTCTGCACCCTCTTCCTTTGCCATCTCTCTTACCTTTGCAACATGCGGATTGCTTGCGCCGTCATCTGCGAGGTCGTCCTCTGATACGTTTGCTGCGTAGATGGTAGGCTTTGCTGTAAGGAGATTATAGCCCTTGAACCAAAGCTGTGCATCCTCATCATCAGGCACTTCAAAGGTTCTGGCCATCTTTCCGTCCTCAAGATGAGCCTTTACTGCCTCAACAAGCTCAAGCTCCTTTGCAAGTGTCTTGTCCATTCTTGCCTGCTTTGCAATCTTTGCAATTCGCCTGTCGAGAATCTCAACATCCGAGAAAATAAGCTCAAGATTGATTGTCTCGATATCTCTTGCAGGGTCTACAGAGCCATCTACATGGATGATGTTTGTATCCTCAAAGCAGCGCACTACGTGTACGATTGCATCTACCTCACGGATATTTGCAAGGAACTGGTTTCCAAGTCCCTCACCCTTACTGGCTCCCTTCACAAGACCTGCGATATCAACAAATTCGATTGTTGCAGGTGTAACCTTCTTTGTGTGATAGAGCTCTCCGAGCTTTACGATTCTCTCGTCAGGCACTGAAACAATACCTACGTTTGGGTCGATTGTAGCAAAAGGATAGTTTGCTGAAAGCGCTCCTGCCTTTGTGAGTGAGTTGAATAATGTAGACTTTCCGACGTTCGGAAGTCCGACGATGCCGAGTTTCATGGTATATATATCTCCTTTAAATTGATTTCATATGTATTTTGTGTATCGGATGTTTGTTGATACAACTATGTAGTGTACCACATCGTAAGAGATTTGTATATAATCTTACGAAAAAACCTCCCCTCACATAACCTGATGTGCGGGAAGGTTTTCACATTTTATTATTCACTTACCATCTCATCGCACTTAATCTGCTCGATATGTATGGCAAGATAGCCTGTCTCATTGTCCAAAAACTCATGATTTAAGTCCTTTCCAAGCTCCTTACATATCTCACCGGCAAGTGCAAATGACTCCGGATAATTTTTCTCGATAAACTGATTGAGATCAACCTTTAATTTTTCTCCGGTCGTGGCTCTTGATACCATGTGGCGTATATGGTTCATGAGGCGGTTGTAGGCCATAGTAGTGACATCTATGTGCTTTCCAATCTTTTCCTCTATAAATGTGGCGCATTTTCGAACTGCTGCCGCCATCTCCATGGCATCCGATACCTTTGAATTGTTTAAGGATGTATGAATATGAAGAGTAATGTAGCCGATCTCATCATCAATTATATCAATTTGTTTTTTATCCTTTAGTATGTTGCGTATATTCTCAGCTACCTTGTACTCCTTATAAAACATCACACGGATGTCATCGTTTAAAGGATTGCTGATCTGTTCTGCATTTTCCATACGCTTTACAGCAAATGCTATATGATCTGCCATAGGGAACAATATGCTTCTGTCTATATGTCCAAACTCATGCTCTGCATCATCGAGCAGTGTGTTTGCGATTTCAAGATACTCCGGCTCAATGGATTTTACTATATCCTTCGCCGGACCTCTGTCCCTTGTCTGGGTCAGCTCATACAGTGAATCCTCTTCTGTCGGCTCGACAGACTGCGTGATTTTCTTTCCAAAGCCCACACCCTTACCGACTATAAGATATTCCCTTGCGCTCTTGTCCTTTACCGCAAGCACTGTATTGTGATTTAAGACCTTTGTGATTCTGTACATATCGTTCCCCTGACATCTTATTTCTTCTCGTAGGTGTCAACTGCGTAGAGAGGCTCTCCTGCCTTAATTGCTCCGTCTGTGATAAGGCGGATTTTCTGATTATCCTTTAGCTCTGTGCAGATGACAGGAGTGGTAACTGATGGTGCGTTTGCCTTTAAGTAGTCAAGGTCAAGCTTCATGAGCACATCGCCCTTATTGACATGCTGACCTGCCTCAACCTGTACATCAAAGCCTTTGCCCTCGAGTTTTACCGTATCAATTCCTACATGGATTATCATACCAATTCCTGAGTCAGTTGTAAATCCCAAAGCATGCTTTGTATCAAAAACGAATAGGACAGTTCCATCCTCAGGTGCTACAACCACGCCCTCCTCAGGTGTGACTACTGCTCCGTCACCCATCATTTTACTGGCAAATGCCTCATCCGGTGCTGCTGAGAGGTCTGCTGCTATTCCTGTCATAGGACTTGAGATGATGACTGTGCTTGTCGGCTCTTTTACGTCGCCGGCTTCCTTTTCTGCTTTCACATCAGATTCCTGTGCTTTATCTGAAGCTGCATTTTCATTCTTTGCTTCATCTGCGCCTGCTGTATTATTTTCTGCTGCATCATCCTCGAAGTGCTCCTCTGTCACACTCGCAAGATAATCCTCCAGGTCTGATTTTATCACTGTTACTCTTGGTCCATAGATAATCTGTACGCCCTGTCCCTTGTGCACGACTCCTGATGCTCCTGTTGATTTAAGAAGCGCATCGTTTACCTTGTCGGGATCAATTACTGTGATACGAAGCCTTGTCGCACAGCAGTCCACATCTGAGATATTGGCTTTGCCGCCGAGACCTCGTGATATGGTCTGTGAGAGTTCGTCTGCTGCAGCTGCTTCTTTTCCGTCAGAAGACTTTACGTCCTTAGCAGCCTTTCTTGCGTTTACATCTGCCTTGGTGTAGAGCTTTGTCTCTGTATTGTCATCCTCACGGCCCGGAGTCTTGAAGTTAAACTTCTTTATTAAGAAGCTGAAAATAAAGTAATACAGCAGGAAATATACTATTCCAACCGGAATCACGAGCATCCAGCTTGTCTTTTCATTGCCCTGTAATATACCAAACAGGAAGAAATCAAGTAATCCGCCCGAGAAAGTAAGTCCTACAGCAATGTTTAAAATATGCGCTATCATGTATGCGCTTCCTGCGAGCACTACCTGTACTGCAAAGAGAGCCGGTGCTACGAAAAGGAATGAGAACTCAAGAGGCTCTGTGATTCCTGTAAACATACATGCAAGTGTTGCTGAAAGTAAAAGGCTTCCTGCCTGTTTTTTCTTTTCCGGCTTTGCACATTTATACATTGCAAGCGCTGCTCCCGGAAGTCCGAAAATCATAAAAATGAACTCTCCCGAGAAATATCTTGTGGCATCGGCACTGAAATGTGCAATGTTTGCAGAGTCTGCAAGCTGTGCGAAGAAGATGTTCTGTCCTCCCTCAACCATATGTCCTGCAACCTCCATCGTTCCACCGACTGCTGTCTGCCAGAACGGCATGTAAAATACATGGTGCAGTCCGAATGGAATAAGGGCTCTCTTTATGATACCAAAGAGAAGTGTTCCGAAATATCCTGTTCCTGTCACCACTCCTCCGAGTGCATAGATTCCGTTCTGCACTGTCGGCCAGATAAAGTACATCAGGATTCCTACAAACAGATATACCACAGTTGAGATGATAGGCACAAATCTTGTTCCACCGAAAAATGACAATGCATTCGGCAGCTCAATCTTGTAGAAACGATTGTGCAGTGCTGCCACTCCAAGTCCTACGATAATTCCGCCAAACACGCCCATCTGCAGCGACTGGATACCGCATACTGATGTGATGGTTCCATCAAGCACATCCTTAGCAATGCTTCCGTCTGCAAGGATTTTTCCGGAAATCTTGAGCATCGCATTGATTGATACATTCATAACAAAGTATGCTATGACTGCTGAAAGTGCTGATACCTCTTTTTCCTTCTTTGCCATTCCGATTGCTACTCCGACCGCAAAAATGAGCGGAAGGTTATCGAATATGGCACTTCCGACCGCATTCATGATTACAAGAAGTGCGTGGAGTATAGTCTTATCTCCGAGCAGCCACTGTAAACCATAGGTCTCAATTGTTGTGGTGTTGGTGAATGAGCTTCCGAGTCCTAAAAGCAAGCCTGCTACCGGAAGGATTGCGATTGGAAGCATGAAGCTTCGTCCTACTCTCTGCAGGACACCAAAAATTTTGTCTTTCATGAGCTTTTCCTCCTATAAATGCGGGTATGTATTGATTTGCACCTATCATTCTTTTTGCTCCAGTGGCAAAAAAAGAGGCACTTATCATACACTAACCCTGTTAAAAGTTATGTACGACAAATGCCTCCCTAAAAGTAACACGTCTGTTTAAGTTTATATCACAGAACATTTATCATTTCAACACAATTTCGCCTCGAATTTATTTTTTGTTAATCATGCTGTTTTTATACATGTTTTTTTGTGAATTATGTCTAATATCTTTTTTCTCCAGACGCCTCCATGTCTCCATCACCATAAAACATTCTTCCCCAGTGATGCCCTCTGATGAATACACAGCCTTTTGTATGATGCGCATGTACTCGTCCCAGTGGATTCCGCAATAATCCGGTCCGCAGTATTTTTCCTTAAGGTTAGCCAGATAAAGCTCATCTGTCCTGTTTTTTGAAGGATGTCCCAGTCCTTTGTAGATGCGGTTGTTTATCATTATTGCTGCCCTGCTGTAACGGCCTTTTTTCACCCTTTTTGCAAGTCTTGCTTCCCACAAAATATTTCTTCGCCTTTTGATATAAACTATGACGGCTGTAAGTGCAGTCAGAAAAATCACACAGAGTGAGGTTTTTAAAATCACCGGTGGTATATGAAGTCTCGTTTTTGAGTTCTGAGCATCTGTACGTTTATCCGCACCTGACTGTGAACCATAAGCATTCTCACTTTCATCATTTTTTACATCTGTATTTTCTGTATCTTCATTTTCTGCATCTTGATCTGCTGCATCTTCATATGCATTATCTTTATTCGCAGCATCATTCATATTCTCAGTATCATCCAAAGCATCACCGGCATTCGTTTTCTTTCCGTTGACACCGATATAGTCAAACGGATTCTCACCTGTCACATACTCAAAATATCCCGGTGTCATCTCCACCGGAATCCATCCGAAATCATCCAGATATATTTCAACCCAGGCATGCGACTGCGAATCCTTCACCTCACATATATCCTCATCATTTTCACCGGATTTGAAGCTTTCCTCCTTTGCACAGTATCCGCTTACATAGCGGCATGGAACGCCCATCTGTCTGAGTATCATGGTACCCGCCGATGCAAAATGCACACAAAAGCCCTGTCTGCTATTTGAGAGAAAATTTTCAACTACATCCTTGCCGCCTGCGGAAGGAGGATTTTTGCTGTACTTAAAAGCCTTCGATGTCAGAAACTGCTGCACCAGTTGTGCTGCCGCAATCCTGTTGGCATCATTTTCTCTTATATAGCCTGTGTACATCATATTACTTGTGAGCTGTCCTGTCCTAAGAAGCAGCTCCGCATCCTCCGCAACAATCCCGTCACCGCCCTGCTTTTCAGTATAGTTTTTCATTACATAATCATTGTATGCCGCATAGAAATCATTGTTGACCTCAAGAGGATGCTCAGGCTCAAGGATAGACATTTCCAAACTACCATCGAAAAAAACGGGACACGCCGACACCTCGATAGTCTTTGTTCCTTTATCCTTTGTGATAAAAAAGTCTTCGTCAAAATCTATATCACCCTTGGCATCTATACTGTACGGGTCGATACAGTACGGCAAATAGGTGTATTTGGTGGAAAGCTTCTTCATCGTGATTGTATACTTTTCGGTAGCCGGATTGGTCTCATCATCATAATAGCCATCAAGCAGCGTGGCTAATCCTATTGTATTCTGCCACGCTGTCATCCTTGAAGCATCGTGATATTCTTTTTCCATCCCGGAAAAATCAGACTTTTTAATCCATCTGCCATTCTCATAGGTATCACCGTAGAAGCTTCTCAGGTAAATATTAGAAGGCGCTCCTGCCTTTGCTTCTACCGTCATCACTGTTTTTTCACTGTAGCTTGGGTAGTGATTACTAACCGTGCCATCCTGTAAATCAATTCCCAAGCTGAAGAATGATTTTACGCTGCCCTCCAAATCCTTTTGAAAGGCAAGCATCTGCGGCTTTTTATCAGCAAGTGTATCAGCAAGAGGTTCAAACGCAAATACACATATAAAAAGTATTGCTGACACTGCTGCCATGTATAAAAACGCCGGCACAATCCTTAAAGCCTCATTGCCCTGTGCAGCGCCATATCCATCACGCCCTGCCACTGTGCGTGCGTTGCCATCTGCGATAAGACACCAGAGTGTACACAGTGTGAGCATAACAACCTCGCTGACACTTGGGCTTTTGCCTATGCACAGCTGCAGTGCAAGCATAAGCGTTGGAAATAATGTGAGCATGCTTCTTCTTTTAATTTGAACCGCCAGTGTAACCAGCAAAAGCATAACTATAAACGATACAAAGCCAACAAATGCCCCCGCAAAGGCTTTATCGCCCTTTGGACAGACAAATGAAGTGCCATAGTACACATTTATTATCTCAAGATACCTGCCCTTTACATACAAAAAGCCGTCTTTTATATGCTCTGCAGCCTGCCAGTTTGCAATAAACACTCCAAGCAGAAATACAAGCAGCAGCCCCGTATTTATCGCATGGCGCACCCATTTTCTTGCATCAAGCAATGTAAGCCTGTTTATAAAGCCGCTTATCACCGAAAAAATAAACAGCCACACATACACATAATATGGGCATCTCACATGTGAAACGGTCGTATTCACAACAGACACTGCACACACCGTAAGAAGTACTGCTGCAGCTGCATTGGCAAGTTCAGTAAGCAGGACACCAAGCACTGTAAATGCTTTATTATAATCAGGCTTTATCTCATTTGTATCAGATATCTGCCATCTGCTTTTCCTAAATGACAATCTCGTTTTTTTCATCCGCTCTGCCAACTATCTCCTCTCCCCTTTTTATCTGAAGTTTTCCGTCCACGCTAAGCAGACACACAAGCTTTTCTGCCCGGTACTTTTCCTTATACAAAAAAAGTGCATCATTTTTTGTATCCGGCTTTATTTTAAGAAAACTGTTCAAAAATATGTAAAAGCCCTCCTCGTCATCCACTCTGGCTCTCACAATATCGTTTATTGAGGTATCATACCATGCCACATAATGAGAGCATTTTTGATCCATAAGTGAAAAGGAAAGTGAGACAAGAAGCTTCATAAAAGCATCCGCCTGTCTGCCTTTCTTTATTTCCCTTAAATCTGCTACTATGGCCACCGCACATGCCTTTGGCAGGCTGTTCTCCTTTACCATCAGCTCATCAGTCCTTGCAGAAAGCTTCCAGTGCACACTCTGCAGCCTGTCACCGTTTTGAAACTCCCTGACATCAAACAGCTCCGACGGATCATATCCGGGTCTTATATCATCATAGATATCAGAATCCCCAAAGAAATTTCTTACTCTGTCCGTTATCCTCACAGGAATCTCATCAATCTGCGGCATCACCTCAACATTTGCATATTTTTTAACTCTTTTCGTGACATAAAAAAGCCTTGAAAAATCATATAGCTTTATCCTTACAAGCTCAAATTCATAATTGCCGCATAGGTTCACGCTGTACAAAAAATCACTGCCTCCTGACAGCCATTTTGTACTTTTTTCGCCGGATAAATTATTTTTCACCGTTACACGGTATTTTACACCATCAAAGCCTGCCTCCTTCAGCCGGCAGGAAAGACTCACCCTGATACTCTCGCCCTGTGTGGCGATAGCTATCGGAATGTTTATAGCTGCCACTGCCCGGTGCGCCTTTACAAGCAATGCTATAAATGTCAGCACCATAAACACACACATAAAGCAGCCAAGCAGTGCCAGCGCAGCATTACCGTATATCATCGACATATAAAAAACTATTGCCGCAGTAATTATTCCTATCAAAAAACTAATCACGATTACCTGCCTTTTTCACATAAGTTGTCGGCTGTTTAACAGCCTTTAGTATCTCATCTATCACTGAAAGCTCTGATACATGTGATACTCTCGCCTTGGTATTTAGCACGATTCTGTGCTTTGTCACATCCGCAAATACAGAAACCACATCAGATGGTATGACATAGCTTCGCCCACTCAGATACGCATATGCCTTTGCCATCCTAACACACGCAATCGTACCTCTCGGACTCACTCCCAGCTCAATATAAGGACTTGTCCTTGTCGCATCGACCAGATCCACAATGTACGAGTAAATACTGTCATGTATAAACACCTGCTCAACCTCTCCCTGCATCTCAACAAGTCCCTGTGCATTCATAACAGGCTTTATCGTATACTCATCAGCCTTCACACTTTTGCCCTTTGCGATATCCACCTCAGCCTCATGTGAAGGATATCCCATGCTCATACATATCATAAACCTGTCAAGCTGTGACTCCGGCAACAGCTGTGTACCGGCGCTGCCCTTTGGATTTTGAGTGGCCATCACTATAAACGGCTCCGGAACCTTCCTGCTTATTCCATCCACAGTGACATTTCCCTCCTCCATAACCTCCAAGAGCGCAGACTGTGTTTTGGGACTTGTTCTGTTAATCTCATCTGCCAGAAACAGATTACACATCACGGCACCCTCGCGGTACACAAACTCTCCGGTCTGCTTCTGATACATCGAAAAGCCAAGTATATCCGCAGGCAGCACATCCGGAGTGAACTGTACTCTGTGATTCACAAGAGCCATCGCCCTTGAAAAAGCTACTGCAAGCGTAGTCTTTCCCACCCCCGGCACATCCTCAAGCAGTATATGTCCACCTGCCAAAAAGGCAGCAAATGCCTTGATGATACAATCATCCTTGCCCTTTACTGCCTTTTTTACTTCGTCTATCACTAACTGTGCATTATTCATTTGTCTTATCCCCCGGTTAATCATTTTAAACTGCCGATGATCATCTTCATCATCTTATCCATAAATAGCTATATTTATTTTACATAGTTTACATAAATATTTCAACTTTATCCTTCTAAATTAAACAATTCTTAAAATTAATCACCTCTGCTTCTACACTGTTCCGGTGATGACAAGTGTGCTCTCACCCGGTGTGACAATCCACGCACCGTTTGTGCTATCCTGTGTGTAAGTCGCAGCCGGAACAGTGATTGCACCTGCAGTGCTCGAAAATGTGCCTGTCGCCTCATTGTAAGTGTAATCTGTAGCTGCAGTCCAGGCTGTGCCGTTTAATGCGGCTGTAAGATTGTTCAAAACCGGAGCAAATGTGTCTGTTATAACCACGCCTGTGGTATTGGTTGCCGCAACGCTTCCGTAGTTTTGGATCCTGAAGGTATAGGTCAGTGTACCATTTTCCGTCACAGGAACAGGGCTTACCGACTTAGTAATTGCAAGATTTGGTGCAGCCTCGGCATTTACTGTCTCTGCTGCTGTGACCGGAGTAATTCCGGTGCCGCTGACTGTAGCAGTGTTTGTAACTGCAGCCTCTATGCCAAGAGGAGCATACTCATTTAACGCTGCCTCATAGATGACAGTTGCATTACCACCTGCCGGGACATTTATGCCTGTTATGCTAAGAGGTGGTCCCTGGGTTACTGCAGGCGCTGCCTGGAGTGTGCCGTTTGTATAGTATTTTGCGGTGTTATTCACATAGGTTAATGGTACAAGAGTGTTGGTGTTAAAGGTATAAGCACCTAGATTGTCAGAAAGTGTCAGACCGTTTATCGCGGTATTTCCGGAGTTTACGATGCTCACCACATAGGTTATTGTATCGTTTTGATTGTAGGTGTTTTTGACTGCTGTTTTCGTAGCAGAAAGCACCTCCAGTATTTCTCCGACTGCTATATTTGAATTGGCTACATTGTTGCCATAACGAAGCTGTGCCTGATTAGTAAATCGTGCCATATATTTTCCATCCTTTCATATATTCAGGTATGGTTTAATATATGACACAAATCTACAAATGCCACAGATTATTTACTGTCCTGTTTATTTTTCTCCACATCAGCCTTTTTGATAAGCTCAAGAAGCTTTTCAAGCTCCTCCTCATCCACGCCGGTGTAGCCTGAAAGCTCACTAAGGCTCGGCTCGAAACCCTTATCGGATTTTAGTTTCTCCACTGCACGGTTTACCAATGAAACCTTTCCTACCACAGTATTCTCGCTCTCATCCTCACCGGTCTGCTCCCTGATACACTCTTTCATAGACTCCTCTATGGCATCCAGAAGCTCTTTTTCCACATCTATCTCATCGTTACAGCCGCAGAGCTCAGTAAGGCACATGAAAAGTCCCATGTTTCCCTCCTGTACTACGTCCTCAAAGCCCTCTGATGTAACGGCAAGCTTCTTTGCCATGGCAAGCACACTTTTGAGCCAGAAATTTGATATAGTGTGTATCACACTCTCATCACCTGCGAGCAGCTTTTTGTACATATCGTCCTGCTCGGCCTTTGTGTAATCAGGTATCTCTTCAAGCTCCTCAAGATACATCCTAAACATAGGTGAATCCGGGATAAGGCTGTCCTCGTCTATATCAGGCTCAGCTTCATTATCCTGCTTGGCCTTATTATTCTTTCCACCTGCTATGGCATCCATCGAATCTCCTTCTGAGTATATTACATTGTTTGATGCAGCATTTTCAGACGATTCGTCCCCATGTAATTCGTCCTCATGTGATTCATCCTCATAATCGCCTGCACTCTCATTCTCCTGCTCATGTGGTGTGATGAGAAATTCAAATACCATATCCTCCTGCGCCTTATTAAGCTCCATATCCTTAAAATAAGACATGATTTCATCTCTGCCAATAGGCTCCGCTGATGTCCTGATAATCTCGGCCACGCTCTGCACTGTCTCTATAAAGGTATTCTGATCTATCATATTTTACACTCTCCTGTCTGATTTTCAAAAACTACATAACTATATCAATCCCTGTATAAAGATAAACAAAATCAAAAGCGGCAGTATGAACTGAAAATACGGCTTAAGCTTCCTTGAAATCTTAAGTCCTGCTCCTGTATTTGCCTCATCTATATACTTATCAAAGCCCCAGCCCCACTTTGTCACGCAAAAAAGCAGATAGACAAGGGAGCCAATCGGAAGAAGCAGATTACTAACTATAAAATCCTCGCTGTCAAGCACATCCCTGCCTCCTATGAGGTGCAGATTGCTCCACACATTGTATCCAAGTACACAAGGCATACTTGCAATAAGTATTATCACACCATTTACTAGCGCAGCCTTGTTTCTGGACCAGCCAAACATATCAATGGCAAACGACATGATATTCTCAAATACCGCTATGACTGTTGAAAAGCTGGCAAATGTCATAAACATGAAGAAAAGACAGCCCCATATGCGGCCTCCCTGCATATTTACAAATACATTTGGCAACGTGATAAAGATAAGGCTTGGTCCTGCGCCTACCTCCACCCCATAGCTGAAGCAAGCCGGGAAAATGATAAGGCCTGACATTATAGCCACAAATGTATCAAGAGCACATATTTGGGCACCCTCACCTGCAAGAGTGCAGTCCTTTCCCATATAGCTGCCGAATATCTCCATTGCGGCCACACCCAGACTCAGCGTAAAAAACGCCTGATTCATGGCTGCTGTTATGACATTCTTTATTCCAATTTCAGAAACCGCATCCAGATTTGGAATAAGATAGAATTTCACTCCTTCCAACGCCCCTGAAAGCGTGATACTGTGCACCGCAAGGACAATGATAAGCAAGAGCAGAGCACTCATCATAAATTTACTGATTTTCTCAAGCCCATTCTGCAGACCACGGCTGCACACCAAAAAGCCAAGCACTACTGTAACTATCATCCAAAAAGCCATCTGCTTTGGATCTGCAAGGAGGCTTCCAAATGCAGCTGCCGTGTCATCAGTATTCATGCCTGATGTAAAATCTCCCTTTAGGAATTTAAAGAAATACGCAACCATCCAGCCTGAGACTGTTGTGTAATACATCATGAGCATGTAGCAGCCAAGCATGGCTATCCATCCGTGAATATGCCATTTACTGCCCTCTTTCTCAAGAGCCTTATAGCTCATCACAGCACTTTTTCTGCTGGCTCGGCCTACAGCAAGCTCCATCGTAAGCACCGGAAGTCCCATGCATACCAGAAATATAAGGTAAAACAGTACAAAAATACCGCCACCGTTTTGACCTGTCACATACGGAAAACGCCATACATTGCCTATGCCTATAGCGCATCCTGCACTTACCAGTATAAATCCCAGACGTGATTTAAATGATTCTCTTTTCATATTTATATATCTCCTATTGTTATTGCGTTACGTTATCACCCTGCTGTGAACATTGACTATTGCTTTGTGCTTTATTACTCTCCTCAAAGACTCGCAGCTCCTTTATTGCCTGTCCACCCATCAGATAGAGAATACCTGTATTGAATATAGTCATAAGGCCGATTCCTACATCTCCGAGATCCCAGACAAATGTGTATGCCGCGATACCTCCTACAAACAGCATAACAAGAGCCAGCACCTTGTACATGGTCTGTGAAATCCAGTTATCCCCAAACAGGTACGCAACATTACTCCTTGCATAAAAAAGTATACCAAGGAAGGTGGAAAAGCTGAATAAAAACAATGTGACTGCTATAAAAATAACTCCAAAATCTCCAAGATGATACCTCATAGCTGACTGTAATAAATCCATGCCCTCTTTCCCTGCCACTATATTCTCCGGTGCAGTGAGCATGATCATTGCCGTACAGCTGCAAATCACTATCGTATCTATAAATACACCGAGCGCCTGCGTCAGTCCTGCCTTTACAGGAGTATCGCACTCTGCCGCCGCTGCAGCGCATGGAGCTGAGCCTGAGCCTGCCTCATTTGAAAAAAGACCTCTCTTTACACCATTCATGAGCACTGCTCCAAAGCCTCCCGCAGCCACCTGCCTGATACCGAAGGCTTCCTCAAATATCCTTGAAAAAACCGATGGCATCATGCCTATATTTTTAATTATAATAAAAATGGTTATGACAAAATAGCACACCGCCATGATAGGAACAACTATGTCAAGCACCTTTACCGTAGCATTTTTCCTAAGCACTATTACAGCAGCCACTGCCACCAGGATTATTGTAGTATAAATAGGTGGTACACCAAATGCATTTTCAAAGGATGATGTGACAGAATTGCTTATAACCTGACTTATGCCACACCAGCAGATTAGTCCGGATATAGCAAACAAAACAGCTATAATAACATGTTTTTTCTTTTTGCCTGATTTATCCTCAAAGTAATGGTGTATGTAATACGCCGGACCTCCACGATAGCCTGAGTACAATGGATCCGGCTCCTTGTGAAGCTGTGCCAGTGTAGCCTCCACAAAAGCCGTGGATGAACCTATAATGGCTGTTATCCACATCCAGAAAACCGCACCTGCGCCTCCCACTGATATGGCAGCCACAACACCAACCAGATTACCCATGCCCACTCTCGTCGCCGTAGAGACAATGAGTGTCTGGAACGTGGACAGGCTGTCCTTATTTTCCTTTTTACCCGTCAGCGCCTTTATCATGTCCGGAAACATTCTGATTGGTAAAAGTCTTGTCCTTACAGTGAAATAAATTCCTGTCGGAATCAAAAGAATTATGAGCAGTGAGATTCCCACGCTCCCACCGCCGGGCAGTGGAATGTGTATCAGATCTCCCCACAAGAAAGAATAAACTTTTTCAATAAGTGCTACTATCATAGTAAATATCGTCCCCTTAGTTTTTATTGCTTCAACGCATTAAAGATGAAGCCAGTATTACTA
>ERZ1034973.725-NODE-725-length-22047-cov-31.218398_pt1 | contig 22047 bp, 20 predicted proteins | sample MGYA00520686_ERZ1034973 | MGnify/ENA primary metagenome ERZ1034973 (study PRJEB33766, sample SAMN09781775) | gut metagenome | biome: gut microbiome | host: Homo sapiens | place: Madagascar | study: EMG produced TPA metagenomics assembly of the PRJNA485056 data... | reverse complement strand
GTTATCGCTCCCTCAGTGTTTTTGAATCGCTCCCACAGTGTTTTTGTTTTTCTCCCTCAGTGTTTTTAGAATGAAACATTGAAACTAAAAGTGAAACATAAAAGTCGTATATTTCAGCCTTCAAAAGTATTGATAGTCAACAAGTTGAAACATAAAAATGAAACATGAAACATAAAATATGCAAAGGTAAAATATACGTAACCACAATGCCTATTTTGGGCGTTCTGAAACATTTTGTAGAGGATTTCAAACTTCAATTTATCTGCCTAATTGGGACGGGTTTGTAACCCGCCCCCCAATTAGGCAGACAAATTGAAGTATGTTCTGTTTAATTAAACTTTATAATGTCATTTTTCTCCAACAACAAAATGTATTTTTATCAAAAGCACTACTTTATATAGTATTTAGGTAAGAAATCTTAATATTCACAATCCTACAATCTAGAGTTTTTGCATCATAGCGGACTAAAAATTAGCATAATACCTACCCGTAAAAACACATTCAACGTAAAGCGAGACACACGTCAACGCGAAAGAAACAAAAGCTATCCCCCTAAATTTTGAATTGCGCCAATATTGTGTTAACTTTGCACTCAGCTTAATAAAGCCCTTTAAAAAAGAAATAAAACAGATACAAAAGATTATATATGATTACCGTTTCAAACTTAGCCATACAGTTTGGCAAGCGCATCCTTTATCAAGACGTTAACATGAAGTTCACCAATGGCAACATTTACGGCATTATTGGTGCTAATGGTGCAGGTAAGTCTACCCTGCTCAAAGCCATATCGGGCGAACTTGAGCCCAACAAGGGCAAGGTTGAAATGGGACCAGGCGAACGCCTTTCTGTATTAAGTCAGGACCACTTTAAATACGACGAATTTACCGTACTCGACACCGTTCTTATGGGACACACCACTATGTGGCAAGTAATGAAAGAACGCAACGAGTTGTATTCTAAAGCTGACTTTTCTGACGAAGACGGCATTAAGGTAGCCGAACTAGAGGACAAGTTTGCTCAAATGGGTGGTTACACTGCCGAAAACGATGCTGCCACGCTTTTGAGCGGTCTTGGCATTAAAGAAAACCTTCACGGTAAGCTCATGGGCGAGCTGAGCGGTAAAGAGAAAGTTCGCGTCATGTTGGCGCAAGCCCTTTTTGGTGAACCTGACAACCTCTTGCTTGATGAGCCTACCAACGACCTTGACCTCGAGACCGTAGAATGGTTAGAGGAATATCTTGGCAACTTCGAACACACCGTTTTGGTAGTTAGCCACGACCGCCACTTCCTCGACCAAGTTTGTACACACACCGTCGACATCGACTTTGGCAAGGTTACCTTATTCTCTGGTAACTACTCTTTCTGGTACGAGTCTTCACAATTGGCGCTGCGTCAAGCACAAAATCAGAAGCAGAAGGCCGAAGAGAAGAAGAAGGAATTGGAAGAATTCATTCGCCGCTTTTCAGCTAACGTTGCCAAGAGCAAGCAAACGACTAGCCGCAAGAAGATGCTTGAGAAGTTGAACGTTGAAGAGATTAAGCCTTCTACCCGCAAGTATCCTGGCATCATCTTCCAAATGGAACGCGAACCGGGCAACCAAATTCTTGAAGTCAAAGACCTTAAGGCCACACTTGAGGACGGCACGGTGCTCTTCGACCGACTTAACTTCACCGTTGAGAAGGGGGAGAAGATCGTATTCCTCAGCCACGACCCTCGCGCCATGACGGCTTTGTTCGAAATCATCAATGGAAACGCTAAGCCCGCAAGCGGTTCGTTTAAGTGGGGCGTAACAATCACAACTGCCTACTTACCACTCGACAATACTTCCTTCTTCAATACCGACATGGATATGCTCACTTGGTTAAGCCAGTATGGAGAGGGTAACGACGTTTACTTCAAAGCTTTCTTAGGCAGAATGCTCTTCAAGGACGAGGACATACAGAAAAAAGTAAACGTACTCTCTGGTGGTGAAAAAATGCGTTGCATGATAGCACGTATGCAATTGCGCAATGCCAACTGCTTGATACTTGACACACCGACCAACCACCTTGACATGGAAAGTATTCAAGCCTTCAACAACAACCTCAAGTTGTTTAAAGGCAACATTCTCTTCTCAAGCCACGACCACGAGTTCATCAATACCGTAGCTAATCGCATCATCGAACTCACACCCAACGGTAGCATTGATAAGTTGATGACCTACGAAGACTACATTCACGACGACCGCGTGAAAGAACTTAAAGCCAAACTCTACAACAAAGAGAGCTAAAAGGGCCTTACTCTATTGGCATAACAATTGCATAATATGATTTTAAAAAGTTTAAAGTCATTATGAACGAAAAAGAAAACAAAAAGAATATTCAAAACGAGCAAACTGAAGCTACTGAAACCACCACCAATCAGCAAGCCGATACCGCTAACGAGCAAGAAGCTACTGCTCAAAGCGAACCCACTGACGCTGAAAAGTTAGAAAAAGCGGAAGAAGAGATTGCTCAACTTAAAGATAAGTACTTGCGTCAAGTCGCTGAGTTTGACAACTATCGCAAGCGTACATTAAAGGAAAAGACTGAACTCATTCTCAATGGCGGACAGAAAGTGCTTGAAGCGCTTCTCCCCATTATGGACGATTTGGATCGCGCTGCTGACAACATTAGTAAGAGTGACAATGTTGACACACTGAAAGAGGGCGTTGACCTTATCATCAGCAAGCTAACCAAGACGCTCACCGACCAAGGGCTAAAGCGTATGGAAACTATTGGCAAGGAATTTGACACCGACTTCCATGAAGCCGTAGCCCTTATCCCTGCTCAAAGTGAAGAACAGAAAAATCACGTCATTGACTGCGTTCAGCCAGGCTATCTGCTTAACGATAAGGTAATACGCCACGCGAAAGTAGTCGTAGGTCAATAACCCCTCCTACCCACACAATCAAGAGAGCGTAGTTTCAAAACGTAAGCAAACACATTCAAAATGGCCGACGAGAAAGATTATTATAAGATACTTGGGGTAGAGCGCACAGCCTCTGCCGATGAAATTAAGAGAGCCTATAAGAAGGTTGCCATAAAGTACCACCCCGACCGCAACCCTGGCAACAAAGAGGCTGAAGAAAAGTTTAAGCAAGCAGCCGAAGCATATGACGTACTGCGCGACCCTGACAAGCGCGCACGCTACGACCAATTTGGTGCAGAAGGCGTAAATGGTGCTGGCGGATTTGGAGGCTTCGGAGGTGCACAAGGCATGGATATCAACGACATATTCAGCGCCTTTGGCGACATCTTTGGCGGCCATGGCTTTGGTGGCTTTGGCGGAGGCTTTGGAGGCGGACGCAGTGCACAACCTCGTCAATATAAGGGGGCAGACATGCGCATGAAAGTGCGTTTAACGCTCGAAGAGATTGCCACAGGTGTCACTAAAAAGTACAAGATGAAGAAGGATATCACTTGTACTGAATGTGGCGGTAGTGGCTGTGAGAGCGGTTCGAAACCTGAAACTTGCTCTACGTGTCATGGCCAAGGCTACGTAATGCGTACACAGCGTAGCATGTTTGGCATGGTACAAACGCAAGACGTCTGCCCTGATTGTCACGGTGAAGGCACCATTATTAAGCATAAGTGTAAGCATTGTCAAGGTACAGGTATTGTTAAAGGCGAAGAAGTTGTTGAAGTTAGCATACCTGCTGGCGTTGGCGAAGGCATGGTCGTAAACATTCCTCGAAAAGGTAACGCAGCGATGCACAACGGAGTCCCAGGTGACATTCAAGTTATCATTGAAGAAGCACCCCACCCCGACTTTATTCGCGATGAGACCGACCTTATATATAATCTCTTACTCAGTGTACCACAAGCCACATTAGGCGACACAATCGAAATTCCAACCTTAACAGGCAAAGCTCGAATTAAGATTGAACCAGGCACACAACCAGGCACCGCTTTACGACTTCGCGGCAAGGGATTGCCTGTAGTACAAGGTTATGGTCACGGCACAGGCGACATCGTTGTCAACATTAGTGTCTACATTCCGCAGGAGCTCAACAAAGATGAGAAGAAGCAAATGGAAGCACTAAAAGACAACGACAATTTCCAACCTGAAGAAAGCGTAAAGAATAAGATATTCAAAGCCTTCCGCAATTACTTCAACAAATAAAATAAAGACGAGCAAGACGAGCATTATTGAATGCTCGTCAGCTCGTCTTTTTCTATAAATTAGCCTTTTCCTACATGACATACGACGAAACGATTAACAACCTTTTTAACGCTGCCCCACTCTTTCAAAACGTTGGAGCTGGAGCCTATAAAGAAGGTTTATCAAATACGCACCTGCTCGATACTCACTTCAACCACCCTCACAACCAATTTAAGACTATTCACGTAGCTGGCACAAATGGAAAGGGGAGTTGCGCGCACACCATCGCAGCAATGCTTCAGCACAAAGGACTGCGCGTTGGGTTATACACTTCACCTCACTTGGTCGACTTTAGAGAGCGAATACGCATTAATGGGCAGATGATTCCACAACAATACGTCGTTGACTTTGTGGAGAATGAGAGAAGTTTTTTTGAGCCGCTTCACCCTTCTTTCTTTGAACTTACAACAGCCTTGGCCTTTAAATACTTTGCAGATGAAAGTGTTGACGTAGCCGTTATAGAAGTAGGTCTTGGAGGACGACTTGACTGCACGAACATTATCACGCCTTGTCTCTCTATTATAACCAACATTAGCCTCGACCATACGCAGTTTTTAGGCAACACGTTGGACAAAATTGCCACAGAAAAGGCTGGTATCATCAAGCCCAACGTACCTATTATAATAGGAGAAGCCACGAGCGAGACTCGTCCCGTTTTCCAACAGAAAGCAGAGGAAGTGTGTGCTCCTATCCGCTTTGCAGAGGACGAGGCGGAAGTTATTAGTTCTGAAGTAGACGCACAAGGATTGAGACACTACCAGACAAGAACATGGGGCGAAATAGTGGGACAATTAGCTGGTGAATGCCAAATAAAGAACGTTAATACGCTGCTATGCGCATTCCATATTCTTAGTCCACTATTTCAACTCACGAAAGACGACATGCTATTTGCTTTCAGACACGTATGTGAGACTACAGGATTACAAGGGCGTTGGCAAACGCTACAAAACCGACCTAAAGTAGTCTGCGACACGGGCCACAACGTTGGCGGTTGGCAATACCTTAGTCATCAGCTTCAAAACGCGACAAAGCAATACGCCCATTTACACGTTGTCTTTGGCATGGCCTCTGATAAAGACGTAGAGCACGTTATAAGTCAATTGCCAACTACCAACACTACTTATTATTGGACACGCGCTTCCGTACATCGTGCTATGGGCCAAGACACAATAGCAGACATAGCTCAACAACAAGGATTAAGCGGAACAGCATTTGCCAACGTACCCGAAGCCTACGAGGCTGCACTTCGCAACGCTCAACAGGACGACTTTATCTATGTAGGCGGAAGTAGCTTTGTCGTAGCCGATTTATTAGCGTATCTCGTGCAAAAATAGTGCAAGGCGAATGCAAAACGTCAAGTTTACTTGAACGTTTTGCTGAGCCGCAACCTATCTTATGCAAACAAAAAGCAATAACGTTCACTTTTGAATTTAAAATTATAAATTTACACCCAACAAAGGGACTAACACTAATCATTATGAACGAAAATCGCAGTTTAGTAACGATAGCCAATCTGTCAAAAGAGAAGATTATGTATCTTATTCAGATGGCACAGGAGTTTGAAAAGCGCCCTAACCGTAAAATACTTGACGGCAAGGTAGTAGCAACACTTTTCTTCGAGCCTTCTACGCGTACTCGCCTTTCATTCGAGACAGCAGCCAATCGTCTTGGAGCGAGAGTTATCGGATTTACCGACCCTAAAGTAACAAGTTCGTCAAAAGGCGAAACGCTTAAAGACACGATTATAATGGTTAGCAACTATGCAGACGTAATCGTTATGCGCCACTACCTTGAAGGAGCTGCTCTCTATGCCAGCGAAGTAGCACCAGTACCCATTATCAACGCTGGCGATGGTGCTAACCAACACCCTTCGCAGACCATGCTCGACCTTTACAGCATTTACAAGACGCAAGGTACACTCGAAGGGCTCAACATCTACCTCGTGGGCGACTTGAAGTATGGCCGAACCGTACACTCTCTTATTATGGCCATGCGCCACTTCAATCCTACGTTCCACTTCATTGCACCTAAAGAGTTGGCCATGCCAGAGGTGTATAAAACTTATTGTCGCGAGAATGGCATTAAGTTTGAAGAGCACGAAGACTTTACCTCTGACGTAATCAGCCAAGCCGATATTCTGTACATGACACGCGTTCAACGCGAGCGTTTCACCGACCTCATGGAGTACGAACGTGTAAAGGACGTTTACATCTTGCGCAAATCGATGTTGAAAGGAGCGCGCGACAATATGCGCATTCTCCACCCACTGCCACGCGTTAATGAGATTGCTTATGATGTTGATAGCGACCCACACGCTTACTACTTCCAACAAGCGCAGAACGGACTTTATACCCGTCAAGCTATCATCTGCGATGTGTTAGGCATAACACTTGACGAAATTAAAAAATAACGACCACCCCTCACTAAATACAAATCAAGATGAAACGTCAAGAACTCATGGTTGCCGCTATTAAGAACGGTACCGTAATTGATCATATCCCTTCCAATAAACTTTTTCAGGTTGTACGTTTGCTTCACTTGGAAGATCAGAATATCACCTCACAAGTTATGATTGGCTATAACCTACCGAGTGCAAAGATGGGCGAAAAGAGCATCATCAAGATAGCTGACAAGTTCTTTACCGACGCTGAACTTAACGTATTAAGCGTTGTTGCCCCTAACGTTACTCTTTGTATTATTCGTGATTATGAAGTAGTAGAGAAGCGCAAAGTAACACTTCCCAACGAAATCATCGGTATTGTTAAGTGTGCCAACCCCAAGTGCATCACCAACAACGAACCTATGCCTACTCACTTCCATTTGGTCAACGCGAAGGAAGGCAGCATACAATGCAAATACTGCGAAAAAGAGCAGAAACTTGACAACATAAAACTTGTATAATGCACGATAAAGTTGATTGGAAGCCAGGAACAATGATATATCCCCTGCCTGCGCTTCTTATCTCATGCGGCACGGAAGAGGAAGAGTACAATCTCTTTACTGTAGCATGGGCGGGAACTATATGTACCAATCCCGCCATGTGCTACATCGCTGTGCGCCCCGAACGCCATTCATACAATATTATAAAGCGATCCATGGAGTTTGTTATCAATCTTACCACAGAAGATTTAGCAAAAGCAACAGATTGGTGTGGCGTACGCTCTGGACGTGATTACAACAAATTCGAAGAAATGCAACTCACGCCAGCCCCTTCACATGCGATCAAGACTCCTATTGTAGCTGAGTCGCCACTTAGCATTGAGTGTCGCATAAAGGAGATTGTACATCTCGGTTCACACGACATGTTCATTGCTGAAGTTGTCAACGTACAAGCTGATAAGCAATACCTTGATGCTGAGGGCAAATGGCACTTGGACCAAAGCAACCCCCTCGTCTACCTACATGGTGGATACTATGGTTTAGGACAATTCATTGGACGCTTCGGCTTTTCTGTAAAAAAATAGCTTATATCTTTTCACCTAATTAGCCCCTAATTATGAAAGACCCTGAAATCTTTAACCTCATTGAAGCTGAACATCAACGCCAACTGCGCGGCATTGAACTCATTGCTTCCGAAAACTTTGTTAGCAACGAAGTCATGCAGGCCATGGGTTCATGGCTCACCAATAAATATGCCGAGGGATACCCTGGCCACCGCTACTATGGAGGCTGTGCTATCGTTGACCAAACCGAAAGTATTGCTATAGAACGAGCCAAGAAACTATTTGAGGCTGAATACGTTAACGTGCAACCTCACTCAGGCGCACAAGCCAATGCAGCCGTATTCTTAACATGCCTAAATCCTGGCGACACTTTCATGGGCTTAAACCTCGACCACGGTGGTCACCTTTCACATGGTTCTAGAGTCAACACCTCAGGCATGCTCTACAACCCGATTGGCTACAACCTTAATAAGGAAACGGGAAAAGTTGACTACGATGAAATGGCTCAATTGGCTCAACAGCATAAGCCCAAATTGATTATAGGTGGAGGCTCTGCTTATAGTCGCGAATGGGATTACGCCCGTATGCGCGAGATTGCAGACAGTGTAGGTGCGATATTTATGGTCGACATGGCACACCCTGCTGGACTTATTGCTGCAGGTTTACTTGACAACCCAGTAAAGTATGCCCACATCGTCACCACCACTACACACAAGACCTTACGCGGCCCACGCGGTGGCATGATTTTAATGGGTCACGACTTCGAAAATCCTTGGGGTAAGAAGTCACCAAAAGGGGAAATAAAGATGATGAGCCAGCTACTCAATAGCGCTGTATTCCCTGGCATTCAAGGTGGCCCTCTCGAACACGTTATCGCTGCCAAAGCCGTTGCCTTTGGTGAAGCATTACAACCTTCATTCAAGCAATACGCTTTACAAGTTAAGAAGAATGCAGCACACCTCGCTAACCAATTAATGGATAGAGGATTTACAATTGTAAGCGGTGGTACTGACAATCATTCTATGTTGGTTGACTTACGAACTAAATACCCCGACTTAACAGGCAAAGTGGCCGAGAACGCCTTAGTCGCTGCGGACATTACGGTTAACAAGAATATGGTACCATTTGATTCGCGGTCAGCATTCCAAACTTCTGGCATTCGTTTGGGTACTGCCGCCATTACCACTCGTGGTGCTAAAGAAGACCTTATGAACGAAATTGCCGAAATGATTGAAATGGTTCTTAACGCACCGAACGACGAGTCTGTCATCGCAAAAGTGAAAGAACGCGTCAACACTCGTATGAAAGACTACCCTCTTTTTAATTGGTAAAACGACTGAAACAAAAAAAGCAAACGCAATTCTTGTCATTTCAAACAAGATATTGTACTTTTGCACATGGAATAACAATCCATATATTTATATATAATTCACTTATCAATTATGGTAAACTACAAAGAACTTGGCTTGGTGAACACTCGCGAGATGTTCAAGCGTGCCATCAACGGTGGTTATGCAATCCCCGCTTTCAACTTCAATAACCTTGAACAGCTTCAAGCTATCATCAAGGCTTCTTCAGAACTCAAGTCACCGGTTATCCTTCAGGTATCAAAAGGTGCTCGTAACTATGCTAACGAAACACTTCTTCGCTACATGGCTGAAGGCGCTGTTGAATACGCTAAGGAATTGGGTTGCCACCACCCTGAAATCGTGCTCCACCTCGACCACGGTGATAGCTTCGAACTCTGCAAGAGCTGCGTTGACCTCGGCTTCTCTTCTGTAATGATCGATGGTTCTTCACTTCCTTACGAGGAGAATATTGCTCTTACTAAGAAGGTTGTAGAATACGCTCACCAATACGACGTAACAGTTGAAGGTGAACTCGGTGTATTGGCTGGTGTTGAAGACGAAGTTTCTTCTGACGTATGCCACTATACTAAGCCTGAAGAAGTTATCGACTTTACTTCTAAGACTGGTGTTGACTCACTCGCTATCTCAATCGGTACTTCACACGGTGCTTACAAGTTCACTCCCGAACAATGCACACGCGACCCGAAGACTGGCAAGCTCGTTCCTCCTCCCTTGGCATTCGATATCCTCGACGCTATCATGGAGAAGCTTCCTGGTTTCCCCATCGTACTTCACGGTTCTTCTTCAGTTCCTCAAGAATACGTTGACATCATCAACGCTAACGGTGGTAAGCTCCCCGATGCAGTTGGTATTCCTGAAGAGCAACTCCGCAAGGCTTCTAAGAGCGCTGTTTGCAAGATCAACATCGACTCTGACTCTCGTCTTGCCTTCACTGCTGCTGTTCGCAAGGTATTCACTGAAAAGCCAGGTGAATTCGATCCTCGTAAGTACTGCGGTCCTGCACGTGACCTCATGGAACAAATGTACAAGCACAAGATCACCGATGTTCTCGGTTCTGACAACAAGCTTGCCAACCTCGACTAATTACAATGCTGCTTAAACCTCTTAGGAGAGTTTCAAATACTAAGCATTGAAAATTTAAAGCCGTTTCATCTTATATGAAACGGCTTTTTTCATATTCCACCATCGTTCACCTTGTACTATCCTTACATAAGATAGGCGGTGACTCGGCAAAGAAAAGAAAAATTGCATTTTCCTTTTCTTTGCGCTCGCCTTGCACTATCTTTGCACTTAATATGACGTACAAACAAGAACAAATTAAACCTTATAATAGTAATGAAGCTAAAGGAAAACAAGTGGAACGTATGTTTGATAGCATTGCTCACTCATACGACTTATTAAACCACACTCTTTCCTTTGGCATAGATAAGCATTGGCGCAAAGCTGCCATTAATTCATTACGTCCTTACCAACCACAACGAATACTCGATGTAGCCACTGGTACTGGTGACTTCGCTCTATTGGCAACCAAAGAACTTCAGCCTAAAGAACTATTAGGCATCGACTTATCTGAAGGCATGATGAGCGTAGGAAAAGAAAAGGCACAAAATGATCATTTAGACAACATTATTCACTTTCAAAAAGAAGATTGCCTTAACCTTACGCTCCCTAACAATAGTTTCGACGCCGTTATTGTAGCCTATGGCATTCGTAATTTTGAAAATCTTGACAAGGGGTTAAGCGAAATGTGTCGAGTAATGCGTCCCAATGGTCGCCTTGTTATAATTGAACTTACTGCGCCCATTCACTTTCCAATGAAACAACTGTTCTGGCTTTACTCGCATGTACTGATGCCAACCATCGGCAAAATCATTTCACATGATAGCAAAGCTTATGCATACCTCCCAGCCACAATGGAGGCCTTTCCACAAGGAGAGGAAATGCAAGAGATACTTCAGCGTGCCGGATTTAAAGACGTAACATTCAAGCGTTTCACTTTTGGATTAAGCACAATGTATTGCGCTACTAAATAACGACAAAGGCAATAGAACACATAACAATTCGCTATGCAAAAATCAGATTTAAGGATAATATATATGGGTACGCCCGACTTTGCTGTTGCTCCTCTCAAGAAGTTAGTTGAAGGTGGATACAACATTGTGGGCGTTATTACCATGCCCGACAAACCCATCGGACGCCACCAAAACGAACTTTCTGCATCACCTGTAAAAAAATACGCATTAGAGCAGGGCTTAAAGATATTACAACCCGCAAAGTTGAAGGACCCCGACTTTATTGAAGAGCTACGCACTCTACAAGCCGACCTTCAAATTGTCGTCGCATTCAGAATGTTGCCCGAGGTGGTTTGGGCCATGCCTAAATTAGGCACATTCAATCTACATGCAGCCCTACTACCCCAATATCGCGGTGCTGCTCCTATTAACTGGGCTATCATTAATGGCGACACTCAAACAGGCATTACAACCTTCTTCCTTGATCACGATATTGACACAGGTAACATAATTCAACGCGTACCCGTGCCTATATTAGACACCGACAATGCAGAAGACGTGCATGATAAGCTCATGGTTCTTGGTAGTGACCTTGTAATCGAAACGGTTGACAACATCATTGCCGATAACATTCATCCCATTCCGCAATCAGCCATTGAGACGAACGAGCCACTACGACCCGCACCCAAAATATTCAAGGAAACGTGTCGCATTGACTGGAACAAATCAGTAAAAAACACCTACGACTTTATTCGCGGTCTCTCTCCCTACCCTGCTGCATGGACTGAAATAACTGTCAATAACAAAACAAGCGTACTAAAGATTTACGCTACGTCAAAGGAGTTTGCAACCGTTGAAGCACCCATTGGAAGAATCTTAACCGATGGAAAAAGCTACCTAAAAGTAGCACAAGCAGACGGCTACCAAAACATTCTAACACTACAAATGGCAGGGAAAAAGCGAATGCAAATAGCCGATTTCCTTAGGGGATTTCACGCCGAAGGCAACATTTCAGTAAAATAGCAAAATGTAGAAACGAAAAAAGAGTTTAACTTTTTGCAAGTTAACAAAAGTTGGTGTAACTTTGCGCTATAAAAGGCAAAAGACAATCACTTTTTTGAAATAAGTATTCTATTAAATACCAAAACTCAAAACATGGAATATTCACACGAAGTACAGAACATGTGTTGCGTAGCCAAAGGCCCCAACCATGGTCCCGCTCCTATCCCTGAAGAAGGTAAGTGGGTACAAGCAAAAGAAATCAAGGACATCTCTGGTCTAACTCACGGTGTGGGTTGGTGTGCACCTCAACAAGGTGCTTGTAAGTTGACCTTGAACGTAAAAGAAGGCGTTATCGAAGAATGCTTGGTTGAGACCATTGGTTGTTCAGGTATGACTCACTCTGCTGCAATGGCAAGTGAAATCCTCCCTGGCAAGACTATCCTTGAAGCTCTCAACACTGACCTCGTTTGCGATGCAATCAACACTGCAATGCGCGAGCTCTTCCTTCAAATTGTATACGGACGTACACAAAGTGCTTTCTCTGAAGGCGGCCTTGTTGTAGGTGCTGGCCTTGAAGACCTCGGTAAGGGACTTATCAGCCAAATGGGTACACTCTATGGCACTAAGCTCAAGGGCACACGTTACCTCCAACTCACTGAAGGCTACATCACTAAGATGTATCTTGACAAAGACGACCAAGTTATTGGCTACGAATTTGTTCACATGGGCAAATTCATGGATGCTATTAAGAAAGGCGTTGATGCCAACGAAGCTCTCAAGAGCGTAACAGGTCACTATGGCCGCACCACCGCTGAACAGGGCGCAGTTAAATCTATTGACCCACGTAAAGATTAAGGAGGAACACAAAAATGATTAGAGAAGTAAAGTTTGAAAGCCAAGACCGTCGCATGAAGCAGATTCTCGCTGCTCTCAACAAGCACGGCATCAAAGACATTGAAGAGGCTAACCAAATTTGCGAGTCTTACGGCATTGATCCTTACATGGAGTGCGAAAGCACACAAATGATTTGCTTTGAGAACGCAAAGTGGGCATACGTAGTAGGTACTGCTATTGCTCTCAAAGAAAAAGCAAAAGACGCTGTTGAAGCTGCTGAGTACATCGGTGAAGGTCTTCAAGCATTCTGCATTCCTGGTTCTGTAGCAGATGATCGTAAGGTTGGTATCGGTCACGGCCGCCTTGCAGCTCGATTGCTCTCACCTGAAACTAAGTGCTTCGCTTTCCTCGCAGGTCACGAAAGTTTCGCTGCAGCTGAAGGTGCTATCAAGATTGCACAAATGGCTAACCAAAGCCGTCCTGCTGACAAGCCTCTCCGTTGCATCCTTAATGGTCTTGGTAAGGACGCAGCAATGATTATCAGCCGTATCAATGGTTTCACTTACGTACAGACTAAGTTCGACTACTATACTGGCGAACTCAAGGTTGTTAAGGAAACTGCATACAGCGATGGTCCTCGTGCTAAAGTTAACTGCTATGGTGCCGATGACGTTCGCGAAGGTGTAGCTATCATGTGGAAGGAGGACGTTGACGTTTCTATCACTGGTAACTCAACTAACCCCACACGTTTCCAACACCCCGTAGCTGGTACCTATAAGAAGGAACGCGTACTCGCTGGCAAGCCCTACTTCAGTGTAGCATCAGGTGGTGGTACAGGTCGTACACTCCACCCCGATAACATGGCCGCTGGTCCTGCTTCATACGGTATGACTGATACTATGGGTCGTATGCACTCTGACGCTCAGTTCGCAGGTTCTTCTTCAGTTCCCGCACACGTTGAGATGATGGGCTTCCTCGGTATTGGTAACAACCCAATGGTAGGTTGCTCTGTAGCTTGCGCAGTTAAGGCAGACCTCGCTCTCAACAAGAAGTAATTATCTGACTGTCAGATATTTATATAGAATTATCCTCCATAGTCCTTGTAGGGATTATGGAGGATCTTTTGTGTTAGTATACCTGTTGAAATTTAGTTACTTAATAACTTCATCAGCAAGACCTGTATACTTCTCTTTACACTTGATATGTGTTCGGCTATCTCTGCAACTTCTCTAACTGTGGTTGAGTCTATAAAAAATGCGTTACATCAGAATTAATAATATCCAAAGTAACGCATTTAAAATTGTAGATTAAGAGACAATGCATCGATTAATCTTCACGTAAGTACCTATGACTATGGTCAAGACGATGACTATTACGATAGCATTAATCATAGCACATATTGTTTGAGAAGTTGAACGTTAGCTTATTTCTGCTCCTCTCTCAGCCCCTCATGTTCCTTCTCAAACTTTTGTAGAGATTGAAAAGTACCTATTCAAAGAAATATCTCTTACAAAAGTCGTTGTAATATTTGCTAGGTTTTATTTCGCCTAATATGTCGTTGTAATGAAGTGTTTCAAACTGCATGTTACTCCAACCCACCTTGTTAATGAGTGTGTTGAACATTTCATGGCATCTGCTGGTTTCTTCTTTGAGCGTATTGACTCTTTCATTCATTTCATCACGCTCAGATGAAGAAAGCAGATTCATAAAACGCTCTGTCATTTTCCACATCACGCTTTGAAAAACGACAGGCTCTCCTTGATATGTAGAGTTTTTGTAGCCGTGGGTATATCTGTACAACGCAAGCAGGTGGCGGCATAGTTGTGTCACATCAAGGTATTTAAACTCTTTTGACTGTTCAAACAATTGATGCCAATCATCGCTAAAGGCTTCAACTTCGATAGGATATCTATCTTTGTCAAGGTAAGCATCGTTGATGTCTTTATTGGCACTGTAGTATGGCTCAAGAAATTTGCTTTCAACAAAGTACAAAGTTCCGTTCCTTTTATAGAAGACGTCGAGGTTTGCATTCTTGCTGCTTCCTTTCAAAGGAATAGCAGGTTTGTATTCGAAAACGAGCTCGCAAATTTCGCCCAACTCCTCTAAAAGTTTATAGTAATTAACGGCAAGTCCAGTAGAGGAGTTGATCTGTTTGTACTGATTTGGCTTTTGACCGTCTCCTTTACTCAAGATGTCTTTTTGTGCATCTGAGAGTTCGACAAGGGAAGCTACATAAGCTGCAGACTCGTTTTGGTCAGTTATTTTGATACCTTGACGATTATATTCATCAAGTATCAGTTTAGTGAATTTATGCATGGTTATGATAATTTGGTGTTTGTTCTTTATTTTGAACGTTTGTTCTCCTATAATATATAATACGAATGAAAATCGCGCTACATAGCATTTTTGAACCATTTTCTGCAAAAACTCAGCAGAGAAGTGGCGTTTTTTAGCTTTTCATAAGGTACCGATTCATTGCATCCTTAATTTCAGACATAATCTTTTCGCGATATTCAAGTGGCTCTAATACTTCAACGTGAGAGCCTAAAGACAATAGTTTTGATTTTAAATCGGGTGTTAGACATACACGATACGTAAACTCAGCGTATTCGCCGTATTTTGATTTAACTTCACATTGCGATTTATGTAGAGGCAACATGCGCAAATATTCCACTTCTACACCGTATACTCTGATTTTTATTTTTTCAAGGGGCAATTGGTCATTCACATAAATTCCCACAACATTATCGTAGTACTTTCGGGGTATGAAGTCTTTCGGAAAATCAAACTGAATGTTTGTAGCATGAAAGTTAATAAATCGTTCTAATGCCAAATGCCTAATGGCCTCTTTTTCTTTTATGTAACCAAGCACATACCATCTCCTGTTGTATACTTTCAGCGCATAAGGTTGTAACGTTAGCGTTTCAAGTTGCCCTCCATAACGTTGATAGTCAACTACAACTTCAGTATTGTTTCGCATGGCTTCAATGATGGCGTCGAAGTAGGCCGTTCCGTGTGGTATTTCCTCTAATATAATACGGTCGCGCATCATGCTAAAGGTTGAGAAATCTTGTGGAACGCTATACTTACGCAATAGCATTTGTGCGTAAGTATTCTTTTTGAGCACTTCAGGATTTTTGATATAGTATGTGAACAGTGAAGATTTGTCGCATGCGATGTCAATGTCAAACATCTCTTTGATGCCCTTGCGATGCTCGTGAAAGGTGCGGATGGATAGACCGCCCATATAAGCATAAGGAGATGCTTGCCATAGCTTAACGATATGTTCAAAATCGAGAGGTATTCTTGACTTGTCAATTGTATCGATGAGCCAAATATACCTAAGATAGGTTTTACTAATCATTTATTTGCAAATATAAATCAAAAAATCAATAAATCAATAAAATCGGTCTAATAATAATAAATTCTGCGGACTTTTTGCAGACAAACTGCCCAAAACAACGATATGCGAAATCTTTAATCGTATAAAGATATATACACGTTCTTTAATTTATTTCAAATATGATGCACATTATTATTGCAGGTAGTCGTAATTTTAACGACTACTCAGTTGTTGAAAAAGAAATGATGAACTATATCGGCAAGTTTATCGGCAAGTTAGAAATTGAAATTATTTCGGGTGGTGCAACGGGGGTGGACGCTCTCGGCGAACGATTTGCGCACGAACACAATCTGCCTTTGCGTATTGTTCCTGCCGACTGGAAAACGTATGGGCGATCGGCTGGTCCGCGGCGAAATGAGCAAATGGCTCGTATGGCTGGCACTTTGGTTGCCTTTTGGGACGGAAAGTCGCGTGGCACAAAAAACATGATTAAAATGGCTTGGAAACATGGCTTGGTTGTAAAGGTTGTAAACGTATAGCATACAGTAGCTGAATAGGGATAAAGGTTAGAAGATAAACCTTTGTCCCTTTCGTTTTTGCAACAAAAAATCGTGGCTCTATATCGCATAGTGTAGCTAAACATTATACGCTCGGCATGAGCATTATCTAACGGGTGCAAGTCCCTAGTAAGCCCTAATAGCGGGAATTACATAGCCAAGAGCAAGGGTGTTCATCGTGAGGTGAAATCTGAAGGAAGCTGGCGGCAAACATCTGACCTAACGAACAGAAACTTCATACAAGGCATATGACCATGGGTAAGGTTGCTAAACAAACCAAAGCCCAATAGCGATTCGGAATGGTTGGTGTAAATGAAGTAGGTATAAGATGGAAAGATAATGCCCTTATCCGAGGACGTCTTACGGACATGACGAATAGTTATTCTTCTACGAAAGTCATGGAGTAAAGCCTGCCGTAAGAAGTCAGCCGAAACCATAGTAATGTGACAGTCAATAGTTTCACATGAAGGGCTGAACCTAATAATTAAACGAAAGTAATTGAAATAAAAGCCTCTTGAAAAATGGATGTTAGACTTTTGAAATATAATTGTTATATTTGCAACAAGTTATTTAACTACTATCTATAAGAAGTTTATATAAATATTACTAGATAATGGCAATAAATAAAAAACCTTTTTGCATAAGTGATCATCCCATACTTAGTAGAGTTTGGGCTTCTGACTTGAATGGTAATGAAGATCCATCGCAACGTGGATGTAAAAGTAACAATATGTTCAAATGGATATGTATAGAGTGTAAAGAATCATTTTCTGCATGGCCTAAAACGGTCATATATAGAGACGGCCGTTGTGAGAAATGCTATAAGAGAATTAAAATAGCAAAACATACGAATTCTATTATTAGTATCTGTTATTAGTTGATTATCAGTATTATACGCTCTAAACGATAGAAAAGTGACAGTGTGGATTCTGTGTAGATACAAAAAAGTGAAGATTTAACGTATTTAACCTCCATTTACATCATTTCCAGTGTCTGAGTATAGTATTTCTATCATTTCGTTGGCTATTTTGTGGTCAGCGATTCGCATAACATTGTTTGTTTCCGAATTGTAACCAAAGAAGTTTATGTTCCCATACCAGACAATAGATTTGTCAATGATGGCGCATTGCAGAGTTTGTTCCTTGTTGCACACCACATCCATTCCTGTATTTTTAAGTTCTATCTCATTAACCCCTTCCTCTTTGATATGTACAGCCACAGTAACGCCATTATGAATAATGTTTGCAAGTGTTGACATGATAACTGGCTTGTATTTGAACTTTACTTTTGGGACTGCGATGATGACAGAGTACTGGGCTTTTGCCAAATCATTCCGAAATGTCGCTTCGTAATTGTTTCGTTCGTATATCAGCTCTTGGGGATTTTTGTCAAGTGTGGATGATGTCACATACTTTCCGTATCCTGCTCTTAAATACCCTTTCAGCCGTTTACGATACATAGAGTCACAAAGTGTGACATGAACATCCACATAATCATAAATACGCACTTCGTTCTTTCCTGCGTATTCCCTATGCAAACGCCCAGCATATTGCTCCACATTTCCTTTCCAAGCTATAGGCATAGTAAGGAACAGTGTATCAAGGCGAGGATAATCAAAGCCTTCTCCTACATACTTTCCTGTAGCAACAATCACAAGTGATTCTGATGTGGGCATTGATTGTAGATTTTGTAATGCAAGACGCTTTTCTTTAGCAGAATCAGCTCCAATGAGTTGAATGACATGGTCTGCAAATGGAATAAGCATTTGTGCCAACGCCTTGACATGAGCAGTACGAGTGGTTAATACCAATGGGGTACGACCTTCTTGAATGGCAATTCTTACATCTTCTACGATGAACTCATTCCTAACCTTATCTTCGGACAAGTCTTGTGTAACCTGAACGTAAGTCTTGCTATCTGACGAAATGTTTCGGAATGATGTAAACCTTGGAATCAACAAACGTTTAAATGTTTGATTTTCCATTTGGCTCTTGGCATCAGCTGTGAATCTTATCTTTCCGCATTGCATGAAAATAATAGGTTGATGCCCATCCTTTCTGATAGGAGTTGCTGTCAAACCATATACGTATGTAGCTGTTACTTGTCGAAGCACTTGCTCGAAGCTGACAGAGGATACATGATGACATTCATCTACTATCACCATACCGTAATCCTTGACAAAAGGCTTCGCTTCACCATCGCTCAAACAAGATTGTATCAAAGCTATATCAATGATGCCATGCAACGTGTTCTTGCCTGCATATAAACAACCAATGACCGAAGAATTCTTTTTCCTTCCTCGTTTGGCTGCAGGCTCTTCGACGATCTCATCTATCTTGAGGAAAGTTTCCAACCGTTCTTTCCATTGTTCCAGCAATGCCTTGTTATGAACAAGAATTAAGGTGTTCACCTTTCTCCTTGCAAGCATTCCGATGGCAAACACAGTCTTTCCAAACGCTGTTGTTGCTGATAATGTTCCTATATTATGCCCAGAAAAAGCTTCCATTGCATTTTGCTGTTCTTCCCGAAGAGATCCTCTGAATGTAACATTGATATTATGCCCATGATTTGTTTTGTCTGAGATCACTACCTTTACTCCATGTTGTGTTAGAATACCACAAACAGCATCTTCACACCCACGAGGAAGGGCAAGATAATCATCTGTCATTTCCGAACATGAAATGATGCGAGGGATATTATAGGTAGAAAGGCGCATACCTTGCTTCTCATAAAACTCCGGATTACGGAAAGCTGCTATGCGTTTGAATATATTCACACATTTGGCAGATAGACTTGCTAAAGGGACATAAAGCATATTCGCTCTTGTCAGAACGATTTGTTTTGGATAGTCTTCAGATTGCGCAGCATCCATATGAGGAGTCTCCCAAGGTTTCTCCTCACAGGTCTTTGATAGTTCTCCTAATGTTGGCATTGCATGCAGCTGTAATAACAAATCAAGTTCTACCTCTGATAGCTTATGGATTTGCGACAACATTTCCCATTGGTCGGCATACGCATTGAAGTCTTCATCAACGAACACGCTGTTTCCTTTGCGTCGAGCCATACCTTGCAATGGCAAGGCTACAAGATTGCCTAGTCCTCCTTCAGGCAAGGTGTCTTGGTTTGGAAAGAAACGGTCGTATGACTTGAAAGACAGGTGAGCATCACAACTCATCGCCTCTGTAAGAATGGCATTTCCCAACTTGCGTGCCTTGAAAGCAGTTACTGGTGTTTCAAAGAAAATCCATACGTGAGCACCATTGCCAGAACGTGAGCGTTCGATGTAGCAAGGTACATTCCAAGTTTTGCAAACATTTACAAAGGCAAGTACATCATTCTTGTAACCATGCTCGCAACTCTTGTCATCAAAGTCTGTACAAAGGAAACTGCAAGTGTTGTCCTTTCGTATTGGATAAAGTCCTATAACATCACGTCCCCATGCATCCTTTCCTGCAAGATGATTGAAAAAGTCGTTGTATGCCAAAGGAGCGAATTGCCTGTTGGGACAATCCGCACATTTGTACTTTCGCTTGTCGCAAAATTCACGATTCCATTCCCTCGTGCATACAGGTTGGTAGCCTGACTTTTGAGTCGTACTACTGTACCAACGCTTGGCAAAGATATCATCACGACCTTGAAAAACACTACGAAATAGCGCAACCTTGTCCTGTAGACTCAGCTTTGAATCTGTATGGAATATGGCTTGTAGGCTTTCTTTCGTTGTGACATTAGGCTCGGTTACAATGTATGGTATTCCATGCACATCAAGAATTTTTCTTAACCTGGCATTTTCTTTCTCTAATTCTTGAAGCTTGGCAATAAGCTCATTTGCATTTAGTTGTTTGCCTGTATCCATAGCGGTTCTTGTTCCCAACCAACAGGGAATCCAAGAGCTGCCAGGTCTATCTCTGGAAACTTGCTGAACAAATTGTGCATTTTGTCAAGCATGTCATTGTTGGGAGAGATGATGTCAAGGAAATACTTGATGATGCACATGTTATAATAGATTCTTCGCTTGTCAGCAGGAATAGTAATCCAAGGACGAGTCATGCCTCTCATATCATTTGGAATAATCTTGTTGACTTTGTTCCAAACACGAGCGTGATGACAACAAGCGTTGCGAGTAAGCGTAAGCACAGAAAGCCAAGACTCAAACACTGGAGCATGAAGGCAGAAACGCTTGGCGATCTGCTTTTTGAGTCCTTTATCTTTCAAGTTCCTGTAGTACATATTCACGCTACCCATTGGGAGAAGTTCACCAAGAATCCATGCTGGTGGAAAAGGTTCTGTATATGTTCTTTTGAAGTGTTCTATAAAGTCTTCAGTAGAACGTTCATACTCCTTCGACAACATTGCCATACTATTGACGAAAATGGACTGATCACGAAAATGTGCAGAATTGGTAAGCCAATATATATCACCAGTCCGTTCAGCCGTCATATTCATTACGGCTTCTCTTACAGCAATTTCGATCTTCTCAATCTCGTTAAAAAGGAGTAAGCGCAACTTTTTGTCAAAGCGATAAAGCATCATCACTTTGTTAAATGTAGCACCTTCCTTATACAGATGAAGAATCTTTGGAGTCTTCAACAAAGGATGCATATACGCAGACAATCGATAATAGCCAATGCTCTCCAAATACAATTGAGCCTTTTGCCTATCATTGATTATCAATCCACGATTTTCCAATAAGGTTACAAGTTCTCGTGGAGTCTTGTAATCTTTTCCAAAATTTCTCTTTGTCATAGCTTATAAACAAAAAAGCCCAGCCTATTTAAGCATTGTAAAGAGGCTCGGCTGGAACTAACGCTGCAAAAATACAAATAATCATTGATAATACAAACTTTTTAGCAAGAAAAATCACGCAAAAGTGGAATTCTTTGACATATTTATATTTAATAATGTTAAATCGGACCTTAAAATCATACTTTACCAGCAAAACAAAGTGGTTTTCAAGGTAAAAGTATTACCTTTGTAACGTCTATACCCATACCGAAAGTCCCGATGGGCAGAGGTTGGGCAGACATACATATGGTAAAAGGCGTTTTTGTACGCTTTGGTTTTGACGATCGATGAACTTCGCAAATTCAACTGTAAGTCAAAAACAAAGCAATGCAGAACGCCTCATGAGGTGTATTATATACAGCCCTCATTGGCTTCGGGCAATTCTATTGTTTGTTGTCAAGAGTGCTTTCTATATACTTACACTGGCGTGGGGCTTTCGGCGTTGTATCAGCGTTGTACATAGTAAGATGATATTTCTTATTTGTTACCTACTTGATTATCAGCAGGTACACGATAATG
>ERZ1034973.719-NODE-719-length-22132-cov-10.114508_pt1 | contig 22132 bp, 42 predicted proteins | sample MGYA00520686_ERZ1034973 | MGnify/ENA primary metagenome ERZ1034973 (study PRJEB33766, sample SAMN09781775) | gut metagenome | biome: gut microbiome | host: Homo sapiens | place: Madagascar | study: EMG produced TPA metagenomics assembly of the PRJNA485056 data... | reverse complement strand
GATGTAATATGTTGCTTATCAATTTCAAAGCTTTTTTCAGGGTATAGAACTTTGTTTAATCCATCGATTTTTATAAAGTTTGAATTCACTTCTTCCTCTTCCAACGGAATCATACAAACTCTATTTCCTAAATTCGTATCACATAAATACATTGCGATTTTTTGCTCACCGCATGCATCTTTATAGTTGTAGATATTCCCATGAAATAATTTTAAGTTTTTTTCCATATCTTTTCCTTTCTGATAGAATATATGTGAAGATAGCCCAAATGGGTAGGGTAGAGCTACTGACTTGTTCAGTGGCTTTATTCGTTCTTTAAATTATTATGATCCACACGTACACAAAAAATAGGGGTTCGAGCCGAAGCCGAACCCCTCAAAAAATCTTTCGATTTTTTTCAATGTGCAATTATACTATGCTAATTCTTCAAAATCGTCAAATATTTTTTGAAGAAAAGCAAAAGTATTTACAATGAGTTCGTTAGCACTATAATAATCTAAATTTTCTAACATTTTTGGTGGCTTTTTTTACTTTTATATACAAAAATTCCGTACATGGCATACCACATACGGAATTCTTGCAAGTCTAGGTTCACTCGGAATTCATCTAGCTTTCTTCGTAAGTAGTATATCATGTCTATGCCAGTGTTTTGCCATCAATTTGCCAATTGATAACGCAAAATGTTATAATCTTAATGTAATCTGTTTATTAAGCAAATCGCTTAATGCATCTTCTGTCACGATATCGTGACAGTTTTTTTATTTATGGATTCAGTTTTAATAATGTTTTAATTGCTTTTTGAGTTGTTGGCTCTGCTTCTCTATAAGCTTTAATCAATGAAATTTCTTGTGTGGTTATTTCTGATGAAATGAAACCTTCCAAATCAACTCTTCTTCTAATTGGAGTCCTCCCCATCAAATAATCTACATCAACGTTGAAAAAATCGGCCATAGCTTCTTGAGTGTCTGTACTAGGCGTTCTAAGATTTGATTCATACTGTGAAATGCTGGATTTTCCAACTCCAATTTTTTGAGCTAATTGTTCCATTGAATATTTCTTCTCAACTCGCAGTTCTTTTATTCTATTCATACGGTTAACTCCTTGTGAAATTATTTTAACAAAATGTTGACATCAAGTAAACGTTGCGTTAATATAAAAGTGTTCACAACAAGTGAACTTAGTGAAAGGTGGTGAATAGACATGGATTACAGACTTGATTCTAAAAAAATCTCCGAAAAATTAGGTAATCTGCGATTAAAAAAGAATGTCTCTCAGAGTCAGGTGGCAGAAAGCTTAGGAATTACGAAAGCAGCAGTTAGCCAATATGAGTCTGGGCAAAGAATTCCATCGGATGAAGTAAAAATTAAATTGTCCAATTATTATGGGGTTTCGGTGCAAGATCTTTTTTATACCTTTTAAGTTCACTACAAGTAAACTTATATTTCACTATTTTCATTTCCAACTCTGAAAGCTGCACATCTATTAGTACTTGTATTTTCTCCCGACAGATCGTTTACAGTGTGCAGCTTCCAGGGTTGGAACAATCATCTCTCATGCAATGTCAATAATCTGGATCATATTGATTTAGCATGTGGAAAATTTTTTAAGGTACATTAAAAACAGAAACGAAAAGGACCTATGGAATTATGGCAATCTGAATGTCATTATTTCAGAATTCGGCGATGATGCCTAGCCGACTACTCACGAAAGATTATTGGCATTTCATGAGAGATGAAAAAAAGGTATCCACTCGCACTGGATACCAAGGTTGAAGTCAATTTGGAAAAACTTCTCCTACATTCTACCACACAGAAAGAAAGGAAAACTATATGGAAGTTACATTTAATTATGCAAATTCTGAACCTGATGAAGTAGACCAGGACTGCATGATCAGATTCATCTGCAAAATGATTGCGGAAAGAAAGAAGGATCCGGTATACATGGCTGGATTTGAAAAGTGGAAAAAGGAAAGAGAGGAGCAGAACAGTGGAAGACAAACAACTGATATGTGACTGTGCTGCTCATGCATTGAAGCAGACAGATGCGTTCAAAGATATCATCAAGATTGATTATTATCAGTCAAAGGAATCAGATGAATCACACGTAGTTATTCACTATCTAAGCGGAACACGTATTATCTGTACAACTATGGATAGTGGCTTTGAACTGCTCAAAGATATCATCAATCATGTAGGAGGCTGACTATGGAAATCGCAGAAATTGTAAAGAGAAAAAATTCGGCACAGAAATATGTTCATGACAATCTGGACAGAAAAGAAATCATTATGCAGCTTGCTGAAGAAGCGTCAGAGTTGTCGCAGTCATGCCTCAAATACATCCGTGCTTTAGATGGAAAGAATCCATTCACAGAATTTGATCCAGAGTTTTACATGGATCGAATCATTGAAAGATATTCTTGTGTTCTAAATGCTGCTGAAACCGCACGTATCTATATCGATTATGAGATTGTCGTTAATAAAGCAGAGCGCTGGGTAAAAAGATTAAAGGCATTAAAAGAAAGTGAAGGTGCAGATCATGAATGAAGAAAAGGCTCTGGAGGTGCATCATTTCGATAAACCGTTAGAGATTCCATCTTTCGCAAGAAGGAAAGCAGTTGAAGAAGAACCAGTGCAGACTATCAGCAACAGCGACGTTGTTCTGATCTGCGGTATGACAATCGCAATTCTAACGCTTGTTGCCATTCAGCTAGGAATCTTGATGCTATGACAGTTATCGCAAGAATCAAGTTTCTGGAAGAAAGGAACAATGTACTTAGGAGAAGAGTTAGTGATCTCGAAAAGCTGAATAAGCAACAATTTGATGCACTGCATAAATCTGAATTGAGAGTTCAGCAATTGGAGGCAGAGAATGCTCTTCTAAGGGCACGAGATAATGATTAATTGGAATTTATGGAAGGAGATGGAAGCGATGCAAAGTAACTTTCACCTGGATGCATATGAAGTGGATGCAGTAACACAGCAGGGCAGACCTGTTAGATTCGATATCACTGACGGATGCAATGGAAAGTATCTGATTCACACAGAACACGATCAGCTCTATGTGGACAAGTCTGCACTGATTAAAGTCATGCAGCTGATAGAGAACGAGAAAGCAGGAGGATGATGAAGCATATGTATATGTGCAGCAAGAACAATGGCGCAATGGCAAAGAGTACTGCAATCCCACAGGAAGAAGAAGTAACAGACCAGGATATAAATTATCTGATTTCACAGATACTGTCACTGTTCAGCGACGTTCTAGAACAGGCTGAAGATGCTGACAAGGAAGTCTATGACAAGATGATGGCACATCACAGTCAGGATCTGATTGATGAAATTACAGAAATGATAGAAGACAGGAGATAGAAATGATTGATCTTAAAGCAATTCATGATGAATTGACAAAGTATTTGTCAGAAGTGGCAGAAAGCTACTTTGACAACAGGGTGGATTACTACAAGCCACGCTATGTGGATCTGCAGATTAAATTCTCTGTGGATCCAGCAACAAATGAAATTATACAGACAGTGTCATGTGGGAGAAAGATTCCACCTAGATACATTGGATATCCACGTCATATGACACGCGATCAGCTTCTAGAGGAAGTAAAGGAGGAAAAGAAAAATGTATCTCTACGAAATACCACAGGCTTATAAGACTATTCTGGACAATGCAGATCCAGAAACAGGAGAAATCGACTATGAAGCATTAGACATGCTCGAAGATTCTCTTCACAGCAAGGCAGATGCCTATGCAAAGATCATTCGCTCACTGAGCGCTCAGAGTGCAGCAGTCGAGGCTGAAATCAATCGTCTTGAAACACTGAAGACTGCAAATGACAACAAGGTAGCAAGACTGAAGGAGAATCTGCTGAAGGCAATGGAATCAATGGATGATGAGAAATTCAAGACAGATCTGTTCTCATTCAGTATCAGACAGGCAAGCTCTCAGCCGCTTGAAATCGATGAAACACAGAAGATCCCAATCAAATGGTGCAAGACTACAGTCACACCTGATAAGGCACGAATCAAGGAGGCTTTAAAGAAAGGAGAGGAATTAGGTTTTGCAAAACTTGGCGAGAGAAAGCAATTCCTTATGATCAGATAGCATGGCAATCAATGTAATGATTCTAGGCGCAAGCGGAACAGGCAAATCTGCTTCGATGCGCAACTTCAATTCAGAAGACGTAGCACTTGTAAATGTATGTGCAAAGCCTCTTCCCTTCAGAAAGAAGCAGTTTGAAACACTTGATTCAGACAACTACGCAGAAATCAAAAGGTTTCTGAAGAAGACATCACGAAAGATCATCGTAATTGATGATGCACAGTATCTGATGGCTGATGAATACATGAGAAGAGCATCAGAAAGAGGATTCGACAAATTCACTGATATCGGTCAGAACTTCTGGAATCTGATCAAATTCTGCGAAGCACTGCCTTCAGACAAGGTAGTCTACTTCCTGCAGCATACAGAAATTTCAAGTGATGACAAGACAGTAAAGGCAAAGACAATCGGCAAGATGCTTGATGAGAAGATCACACTTGAAGGACTGTTCTCTATCGTACTTAGAACATCAGTAGATGACGGACACTACACATTCCATACTCGCAACAATGGGTCAGATACAGTCAAGTCACCTATCGGAATGTTTGACAAGTCTGAAATCGATAACGACCTTGCAAAGGTGGATGAAGTCATCAGAGCCTACTATTCAGATATTTACGCTGAGCAGGACAGCTACAGAGACTCTGTTGCAGTTCTTGATCATGAACCAGAAGACAAGGATACAGAGCGTATCAGCAAGGCAATTGATGATTCAGAAGCGCCTGGAGGAACACCAGCAGATACTCCTCTGTCTAAATGGGGAGAACTCAAGATCAGACTTGACGATGCAAAGATCACTGCTGATGAGCTGAAGAAATTTGTTGTATCAAGCGGAGTCGTTGAAGCAAGTGTTGAACCATCTGACTATGAGGATGACTTCATCGATTATCTGCTAGCTAATTTTGAGAAACTGAAGAAGAACATTAAAGGAGGAAAGTAATAATGGCTAATTCAAAATACAATACATCATTCGAAGTTGAAGACAAGGAGTATACACTTCTTGAACCAGGAGAATATCCATATGTAGTCACAGAAGTAAAGTATGGTGACTACAACGGAAGTGCAAAGATTCCAGCTTGTCCAATGGTAACTGTCGAACTTGAAGTAGACGGTGGAGAACAGGGCAAGATCTCAGTAAGCAACAACTTCTATATCTGCAAGGAATGTGCAGGACTGCTGGCTGCATTCGCAAAGTCAATTGGTGTAATGGACGATGGTGAAAAGGTCGTATCTATCGAATGGGATGAAGTAGAAGGCATGAAAGGTACTGTCTACATCAACCATCGTGAATACAACGGCAACAAGTACAACCAGGTCAAGAAGTTTGTAAAGAAGGTTAAAGCTAAGAAGAATTATGACATGTTCTGAGGGATTGGTGTTTCAAGTCCCTGGAGAACCTGTAGGCAAGGGAAGACCTAGATTCACTAGACAGGGCAGAGCCTATACTCCTGCCAAGACTGCAAAGTATGAGAATCTAGTCTCTCTTGCTTTTCAACAAATGTATCCCAATCATGTGCCATTTGAAAATGCTGTCGAAATGAAAATGATTGCTTATTTCTCGATTCCAAAGTCCTGGAGCAAGAAAAAGCATCAGCAGGCAGTCTTGAATCAAATATTTCCTACAAAGAAACCTGACACTGACAATATTGCAAAAGTAAAAGATGCACTCAATGGAATTGCATTCAAAGACGATTCTCAAGTCGTAAAAGAAACGATCATAAAGCGATATGCAGAAGTTCCTAAACTGATAATCTACATCAAGGAGGTGTGATATGGACAACAGAGAAATAATAACAGAATGTCTCAAATACATAGATCCATCCAGATGTGACTATATGGAGTGGTGCCAGATTGGCATGGCTTTGAAGGTAGAAGGCTTTGAATGTGAAGTGTGGGATGAATGGTCAAGAAAAGATGATCGCTATCACGAGGGAGACTGTGAGCGCAAATGGAATACTTTTGGAAAGATAGGTGTTACAGGAGCAACCATCGTTAAGATGGCTAAAGATAATGGATGGGAGACTCAGAAGAAAAAGCAGCCAAAGCTCGACTACAGAAATCATTCTCTGAGAATCGAATTTGAAGAGGCTCTTCCATCAGAAAATATTGTCAAGGAAGGATGGATTGAAAAAGAGGAATTCACAGAACCAGGAGATGGATGGAATCCTGTCAAGGATGCAGCGGATTATCTGACTGCACTCTTTGATCCAGGAGACATTATCGGTTACGTGATGCAGTCTCGATACATCCAGGACAGGAATAAATACATTCCTGCAGATAAGGGAACATATACAGTCACATGCGGCCAGGTTCTTGATGAACTGAACAGAACCAATTCAATTGAAAAGGCATTCGGCTCCTATGAAAAGAAAAGCGGTGCATGGATCAGATTCAATCCATTGGATGGCAGCGGTGTACGCAATGACAATGTGACTGAATACAAATATGCACTGATTGAATCAGACAATATGGATCTTCCGACTCAGCTTGCAGTCATAAGAGAACTAAAGCTTCCTTGTGCTGCACTCGTATACAGTGGATCTAAATCAATTCATGCAATTGTTCATATTGATGCACAGAGCTATGCAGATTATCGTTCAAGAGTTGAATATCTCTTCAGGGTATGTGAGAAGAACGGACTCAGCCTGGACAAGCAGAACAAGAATCCAAGCAGACTGTCTAGACTTCCGGGATGCTTCCGTGGGGAACACAAGCAGTTCCTTATCGGTGTGAATCAGGGAATGGCTGACTACAACGAATGGAAGGACTACATTGATGAAATGGATGACAGTCTTCCTGATGTCAGCAGTATCACAGATCTGTTTGACAATCCTCCAACACTTGCACCATGTGTCATTGATGGAATTCTCAGACAGGGAAGAAAGATGATCCTGTCGAGTACTTCAAAGGCAGGAAAGACACATCTCTTGATTGATCTTGCCTTCTCATTTGCAGAAGGAATGAACTGGCTAGGTCACAGATGCAGACAGTGCAAGGTACTGTATATCAATCTGGAAGTAGCATTTGATACTTTTGCAAAGGACATACTTGCCGAGTATCTGTACAAGGGAATGGTCGGTGATGGAGCACACCTTGAGAACATTATCGTGTGGAACCTCAGAGGAAAGGCAGCAGGCATCGGACAGATCAAGCGCTCAATTATCAGAAAGGCAAAGGCAGTAGGTGCTGAGGTAATTATCCTGGATCCACTTTACAAAGTAATGGATGGGGATGAGAACTCTAATTCAGATGTAGGCAGAATGTGCCGTGAATTCGATGATATTGCACAGGAGACAGGTGCATCAATCATTTATGCTCATCACTATGCAAAAGGAAACTCAAGCAACAAGTCAGTCATTGACAGAGGCGCAGGAGCTGGAGCGTTTGCAAGAGATCCAGATGCAATTCTCAGCTTGACACAATTGGACTGGTATTCAGTCAATGATCCAGGCAAGAAGGCATTCAGACTTGAATCATCATTGAGAGAGTTTGCATCGATTGAACCAATCAATCTGTTCTCAATGGGATTCAAGAAGGAATACAAAGGCAGAGAATACTCAACACTTGTATTTGAGAAAGATGTGAATGGAATTCTGGATGATGTCGATTTCCTGGGAGAGAAACCAGCCAAGAAGACACAGTATGAGCTGGCTGATGAGAAAGACAGAGCATTACGCATAGTAAGAGAGCTAGGTGGTGAATGTACTGTCTATGAGTTTATGGACAAGTACAAAGAAGTAACAGGCAGTGAAATCAAGAGAAATTCAGCATATAGACTTCTTGAAAGGGCTGGTTTGGAAACAGTTAAAGAAAATGGGAAGGCAACCAAATATAAATTTAAATCTGAACAACCTTGAACAGGTCGAAAAATACAGGGGTGTTCAGGTGTTCAAAACCTTAGTATTTGAACAGGTACTTGAACAGGTGACCTGTTCACGCTGAACATGTAAAAATGGGGTGTTCAAAACCTTAGTATTTGAACAGGTGCACAACCTACCTGTTCAAAACCTATATAGTATTATGAACAACTATGTCACAGAGGACACATTGTGTTGTAGAAATGCTCTTCGAGCTCGCATTTCCTACAACCGACAAATGTCCTTGGTGCCGACAACGTTTTATGAAGAGACAGAAAAAGAAAAATATTATCATCCTAGAAGATGATGCTACGGATGAGGAAAGGAAGAAAAGGGAACTTGATGCTCTGCTGTTTGGAGAGCTTGTCTTTCCGAAAATAGAAACACCTAAAGGCTATGTTACCTTGCGTGACCTGGATGGAGAGGCTTGCTGTCAGATCAGTACCAAAAAGATTCCTTTCTGAATTATGAAAGAAATGAATTTAACAGAATCAGAGATTCAAGGCTACAAGATGGCTATAGAGGTTCTGACAAACGCACTCAATGCTGTTGACAAAAAATATCGAATTAAATGCAAACCATTTAAAGTCAAAGGCGAAACAGTTACTGATGAAGACCAGATCTATAAGCTTTATTGGAATCAGACTATTGCAACAGAGAAAGGACTCCAAAGCTATTTAGATAAATTCAGAAAAAGAAATACCAAAGATGCAGCAGACAATGCAGCAATTGATTTCTGTACTGAATTGATTGGCAGAATGATCAGATCTGTAAAGGATGCTCTGACTGAGGACAGGTTCTGGAAGTACTACACAGTAGTAGATGGGAAACTTGTGAAGAGAGGATCATTCGAGGAAAAGAAAATGGCTGAATCCAAGCTGGAGGAATAAATGAGAGGCAGACCGACAAAAGAATTTGCGTGCTATAAAGGCGATGAATTTATTGCAATTGGAACGATCAAGGAACTTGCTGAAAAAACAGGCTATGCAGAAACGACTTTAAGGTTCTGCACTCATCCAGCATCGAGGAAACGCAGCAAGGGCAACCGACTTGTCGTATTTGAAGTAGAGGATGAATGACTTGTGAAAACTTTTAATGAAGAACGGTTTCTGAAAGAGCTGAAAAACGAAATCAGACTGTACAGAAAGCGTATCAGAGAGCATGAGCAGTCAATTGATTATCTGAACAGTCTGATAAACATGCGTGAAAAGATAATAGAAAGGTGCGTGAATAAGTTTGAATAAATTAATAGGAAAGATCATTTATGAAATGATTGTGCATTACAAAGTGACAATTGCTGTGTTTCTCGCAATCCTTGTAATCGGATACACATATGTTTGAAGCTTTTATTGAAGAGGAGGTAAAGCAATGAACTACTACAAACAGACAGATAAATATACCTGGATGCTTCAACAGTTTTCTGCAGATTTTGAAATTGCGTTAAATGAACCATCTGCAATGCTAGACCTGAAAGATCTGATTTTATTACAGGATAAAGATCTTTTAGATGATATTCAAATGCTTGGAGAACTAGCACGCAGACTTACAGATGGGTCTGTAAAAATTATTGAAGAATATGACAGACCAGAAATTCTAGAAGAATTAAGATATATAGATTTACAAAAGATTCTAGAAGGAGAAGATCAATGAACTATTACAAGAAAATTGCAGAGATGCTCGGAGTGGAACTAGAAGAAGAGTTTAAGTTGAAACCTTCCTGTCTAGAAAAGCCATGGAATTGTCTATATAGATTTTCAAAAGATGGACTTGAGAACAAGTATTCTGATTTGAGTTGGGTAAAGTGCGAAAAAGGTGCGATAGACAACATTCTTATTGGACAAACTGAAGTTATAAAGATTCCATGGAAGCCTAAAAAAGGAGAAGCGTATTGGCACTACTCAAAAAGGTGGGAACAAGCAACATTTCGCAAGTGGGAAGGAACCATTGATGATTTGTGTACATGGAAGTGTGGAAGCTGTTTTAGAACCGAGGAAGAAGCAAACACCAAAGGCAAGGAAATTATGGAACAGATTCAGAAAGAGTTTGAAGAAGCATGATTAGCAGAGCAAAACTAAGAGGTAAAAAATTAGATGAAGATTGCAATAAAGCCTACACATCTACTAATGAATATGGGTCAGATGATGATAGAGTGTTCTGCTATGGACTGGTTGACTGTTCAACTGATGATCTTATTGAAAAATGTAAAAACTGTAAAGCACTTGTTTGGAATGCAGCACCACTAGAGGAAAAAAGAAAATGAACGCTGAAGAAATGTTTGAAAAATTAGGATATAAAAAAGTGACTGATGACATTAGAAGAACTTGAACAGTACAGATGGATCTCAGCAGAAATCGACGCACTTAACGAACAGATCTGCGTTATGTACAACACATATCACTCGCCATCGTTCAGTTCTGCTGGATCCTTTAACGCAGAACCTCACTCACCAGTGGAAGCTGCACTGAAGAAAATTCAAAAGCTGGAGACAATATACAATACTAAAATTAATAATCTCAGAGCAAAGTCTAATGAAATTGAGAGATGGCTTGATACAGTGAATGATATTAATATCAGAACATGCATCAGGTATCATTATCTTCTGGGATATACCTGGAAAGAGACATCAAAAAGAGTATACGGATACAAAAACGGTAATTACTACAATGCCAGGAAAGCTGTTTTCCGATACTTTGGAAAAGAGTGAAAAAGTGCAATATCTACGGCACTTTTTTTGAATTTCTTTAAATATTAGTGATAATATGCTTGCATATTACGTGTAATATGATATAATAATATCAGAAAGGAGGAAATGATGAGTAAAAAAAAGAAAAAACTTGCTTCGAAGAAGTGGAGCAGAGCTGACAAACTTATGCTCCTGTCGATAATTGTTGACTTAATCGGAATTCTTCTAACAAGTTTAAAAAAGTAGTAGCAAGGGAGACAAAGTCTCCCAACTACTTTACAGAATAAATTATACTCATCAATTAAAGGAAATGACAACAAGAAAAAAAGTTTTAAGCTCTGCATTATTCTTTATTAGTGGAATGCTTTGTATGGCTGGCATTCTAAATTATTCTATCGGAAATCTGATTTCATCTGCTTGCAGTGTTGTTATTGCCGTGATCTATATTAAGTAATATGGTAAACGATAAAAGTAAACAGTATAAGCAGCAGAACAGCTGGATCAAAGAAAACTGTACACGTATTGGTGGAACATTTCCAAAGGATTTTGCACAGGAGTTCAAAGATGCTTGTAAAGTACTTGGTATTTCACAGGCAGAAGCTATCAGACAAGCAATGCAGGAGACAATTGAAAAGGCAAAAAAATAAATCTGTCCAAATTGTCCAAATACTACGTGCTATTATGGTAGTGTCGAAAGAGAGTTCATTAAGAGCCCTCTTTTTACGTGGCACTGTCGAACCTCCCTATTTTTTTTAGAACAACTGTAATATTGATTGGCAGTGCCTTTAAAGAGGAATGATCATGGATGAAGATGTAATTGATGTATCACACTTGTCAGAAGAAGAATACAAGCAGCATATGAGACGGCTGCAACAGCTATACACTTCTCCATGTCTATATTGCACGGCTGTCTGTACTGACTGGGTACGATGCAAGAAGTATCAGAAGTGGTACAGAATAGCTAACAGAATAAAGAGGTGACTATGGATAGAAATATAAACAAGCTCAAGCAACTGAACAAGGACAATAAGTCACCTTGTGGACAGTGCGACATTCGCAGTCACTGTAACGTTCCAGGCAAATGCCCGGCTTACACACACTGGCGCAAGGTTTACCTGTCGAGAAAGATTACACATGACTAGAAGAGGTACCTCTGGTGCTAGATTCAGACCAGACAAAGACGGAACACACCGTGCAGCATTCGATAAGAACAAGAAGAGAATCTATGCAACACAGACTGTCTGTGCTCTATGTGGCAGACCTGTAGACTTCTCTCTGAAGTTTCCTCATCCTATGTCAGCAACGATTGATCATATTGTTCCTGTATCTAAAGGCGGTCATCCTTCAGACATAGACAATCTTCAGCTTGCACATCTGTCATGCAACAGAGCAAAGGCTGACAAGACAGCAAAGATAGTCTTCCTGGCTGATGACAAGGCAATAAGCAATCGTATTCTTCCTCAGTCAATGAACTGGTCTGAATACAGATCCAAATAGGGGGCATACCTCCCCAAGAGGCTGGCAGGCCGATAACCCGCCCGCACTGCGAATATATCTCGCGGAAACGCTTAGCATTCTGAAATCAGAGTGCTTTTTTTATACAAGGAGGTGCTAAATGGCACAAGGAATTGGATATTTAAAACGCAAACTTGTAACAAAGCAGTCTAGAGTTCAGACTCGTTACAGATACTACGAAATGAAGGAATGTCATACCCCAAGAAATCTGATGGTTCCTGATCAGCTTAAAAATAAATTCTCAATCAAGCTTGGATGGTGTACAAAGGCAGTAGACAGCCTGGCTGACAGACTGCAGTTCAGAGGATTCAAGAATGACAATCTAGATCTGACTTCTGTCTACCAGATGAATAACTTTGATGTGCTTGCAGACAGTGCCATCCTTGGAGCATTGATTACAAGCTGTGACTTCATTTACATCTCAATGGATAAAAACGGTTATCCTCGAATGCAGGTCATTGATGGCTACAATGCTACAGGCATCATGGATGAAATCACAGGAATGCTTGAAGAAGGCTATGCAGTGCTTGACCGTGATGAGAATGGTCAGATTATTTCTGAAGCTTACTTCGGCAAAGGATATACAGATTTCTATATCAAAGGTCAGGAACCATACAGAATTGAGAATATCTGCTCTTATCCACTGCTTGTTCCAATTGTGTACAGACCTGATGCAAAGCGTCCATTCGGTCACTCAAGAATCAGCAGAGCATGCATGCGTTACCAGGACAATGTCGCAGATACACTGCTGAACATGGCTATCTGTTCCGAAACAAATGCATTTGTACAGAAGTATATTGCTGGAAGTGATCCAGATATGGAATTCGATTCATCAAGAGCATGGATGAGTTCCTTCTTGAATATCAGTGCAAGTGAAGATGGAACCAAGCCAGACTTGGGACAGTTCCAGCAGGCAAGCCTTGCACCATATATTGATGAAATTGAAACACAGGCTTCTCTATTCGCTGGAGAAGTAGGACTGACATTAGATGATCTAGGCTTCTCTAAATCAAATCCTGCAAGTGTAGATGCAATCAGAGCATCACATGAGAATTTAAGACTGACTGCTAGAAAGGCACAGAGACAGTTCGGTACTGGTTTCTTGAATGCAGGATATTTAGCTGCATGCTTAAGGGATGAATTTGCTTACAATCGCGAAGTGCTTTATGAAACAAAGCCAATCTGGGAACCTGTATTTGAACCAGATGCGAATGCTATCGGAATGATTGGCGATGCTGCAGTCAAGGTGAACAGCGCTGTTCCAGGATACTTCAATGCTGAGAATCTTCGAGATCTGACAGGAATCGACAGTGATGAATGATGAAGTAAAGAAAGCCTGGAATCTATTTCTTGAACATGTTCAGAAAAACCATGAAGTGCAGAAGCTGATGAAAGCAGTCGGTAACGGAACAGCAACATATGCAGAAGCACTTGAGTATTCTTCACTGCTCAGCAAACTGCTTGTTGAAAGTGCTTCAGAGGTTTATCCCAATGACTCTCAGAAAGTTCTCGGAATGCTCAAGAACACTCAGTACTGCAGGAACTATTTCAATCATGTAGACAAGTACCTGTATGATCTTCAGAGTTCGCTTAATAAAGACAGCGGACTTGGCATGAAGCCAGTCAAGATGATCAAGTACAATCAGCTGCTTGATCAGAGTGTTTCATCATCTGATGACTACAAAGCTGATATAGAAAAGTACAAAAGCAAAGCAGAGCTATCTGCAAACAAGCATGTTGATACATATCAGCAGTACAATGCTAAAACTCAGAATAAAGCTGGATACAAAGTAACAGTATCACGAACATACGATGGAGTAGGCTTGTCAGATAAAAGAGCATGCGCATGGTGCCTTGAAAGAGCAAAGTCAAATGTTCCATATGATGAAGCATTCAAAAATGGCATGTTCCAGCGTCATGAAGGATGCCATTGCATCATTGAATATAACAACAATGGTGAAAAGAGTTATCAGACAAGTAAAGGTGGGAGAAAAAGTTTCCAGAAGAGGGAAGATTTTATTAAACATTCGAAAATTTCAGAATATGAAAAAAGATGGAACGTACAAGATGTAACAAGGGTGTTTTTAAAAGAAAATGATTTTGGAATTGGAACAATCAAAGCTGAGTCAGGATTCTATGAATCGAAAAATGATCATAAAGATGAAATTGAAGTAAGTAGATGGATTCTAAAAAAATTTGGTGGGAATATAGTTTTAAAAAAAGAAATAGATGAAAAAAAAGGCATCAAATCTGCAGATTATTACTGGGATGGGAGACTGTGGGATTTAAAATCTCCAACAGGTAATGGAAAAAGAACAATTGACAATCAATTTGTGAAAATAGAAGATCAGATAAAAGATTCTCCGGGAGGAATGATTTTAGATTGTACGAAATTAGATTTTGAAATAAATGATATTCTAGAAAAAACAGCTAAAAGAATAAGATTAAATGAATTTGAATCAGATGTAATTATAAAAAAAGGAGATAAATTAATTGCTATTTTAAGAAAAAAATAAAAGAAAAGTGGGACCCCCCTATCACCATAGCAGGATACCACTTCTCTATAAATATAATAGCACACATATAAGAAAAATAAAGAGGCAGGGCATGGCAAAAGACGATTATTATGTGATTGTGTATAAGATACTAGCGTATCTTTATGTACAACTGAAAAAAGGTGAATCAGTTGAGGCAGAAATGCTTATGTATGATGGTGACTTATTTCAGATAAACAGAACCTATTGGGTATACATCTTTGAAAATCTATCAAAAGATGGATATATTACTGGATTGTCAAATATTACTGTAGGCAATGGCTATTATTTGAAAGAACAGTTTCCTAACTGTCAAATTACACCAAAAGGAATTGATTATCTTTGTGAAAATTCATTATCTGAAAAAGCAAAACAGTTTTTGAAAGACATCAAAGATATCACACCATTTATATAGAATCAGCAACCATAAAGGTTGCTTTTATTTTGGAGAAACACAATGGACTATTTTCAAAAAGAGAAAATAAAAAACATAATCAAATCATGTGTTCATGCTTTGATTGGAGCTGTTATTGCAATTGCAACAATGAAATTATTTGGTTAGAAATAACGTGATTAAAGTAGTAATAAAAGCTACTAAAGATGGAAAAATTATATGAGTGATGATTGCTGACAGTAGATCACGCAGCCTTAAATATGAGTTTTCTTTTCCAATATACTTCAATTGATAAATATAAGGAACTTTAGTTTCAGAAACTAGATTGTTATCAACTAGATATTGCATAGTTCCTTTGAAGTCACATGATCTTACTTTATATGAAGAAAATATACCATTTCCAATAGATTTATTAGTATTTTCAATGCTCATTTCAGATATTGGATAAACTTTTTGACTGTATATGTCTATGTAAACGTATGAACTTAAAGAAGTTTGTACGTTTTTAATAGCAGTCAGCAATGTTCTTGCATCTTTAGAAAGTGGTACAGAATTCATAAATTATTACCTCAATATAAACAAATTATAGGAGATACAAAATGATAAATAAAGAGATTAGAGCACCCAACGAAATAACATCAGGATAAGGAGGATATATGGCAGAACCTAAGAGATTAGGTCGCCAGACTCCTACAAAATCCGTTGTTTTACCATATGAGAATACATATGGCCAAGAAGCAATTGATATCTATGAAAAGACTGGAAGACAGGCACAGGATTGGCAGAAGCTTCTGATCTATGACATGCTATCCTACAATGATGAAGGATTGTGGGTTCATACAAAATTTGGATATTCTGTACCTAGACGTAATGGTAAGAATGAAGTCATTACGATCCGTGAAATGTACGGATTAATTGAAGGTGAGCAAGTGCTGCACACAGCTCATAGAACCCCTACATCATCTAGTGCTTTCTATAGATTGCTAAAGCTATTGGAAGATGCAGGATATAAAGACAAGCATGATTATATTGCTCATAAGCAATACGGACTTGAAACAATTGAATTTCCATCAAGCGATGGGAAAGTCAGCTTCAGAACCAGAACATCTAAAGGTGGACTTGGTGAAGGATTCGATTTGATGATCATTGATGAAGCGCAAGAATATCAAGATGATCAAGAGACAACATTAAAGTATGTTGTTTCATCTTCAAAAAATCCTCAGACACTGTTCTGTGGAACACCACCCACAATGGTGTCTAGTGGAACCGTATTTATGAAAATGAGGAATAAGGCACTCTCTGGTGAAACAGAGAATACCGGATGGGCGGAATGGTCTGTTGATTCGATGACAGATGTTCACGATGTAGAAGCTTGGTATGAAACTAATCCATCATTGGGTACGATTTTCACAGAACGTATCATCAAAGATGAAATTGGTGATGATGATCTTGATTTCAACATTCAGCGTTTAGGATACTGGTCAAAGAAGAATCTGAAATCTTTCATTTCTGAAGTGCAGTGGAACGAATGCAAGCTTACTTCTCTTCCAGAACTGAAAGGAAAACTCTATGTTGGCATCAAATTTGGAATCGATGGGCAGAATGTGGCAATGTCTATCGCATGTAAGACCACAAGCGAAAAAGTATTCGTAGAGTCTATAGACTGTCAGCCAAGACTGAATGGCAATAAATGGATGCTGCGCTTTCTGAAGCAGGCAGATATTGCATCTATTACCATTGACGGCAATGGATCTGCAACTCTTGAAGAAGAACTGAAGGATATGAAGCTGAAGCACATTATCATTCCAAAAACATCAGAAGTAATTACCGCAAATGATGTTTTCAAAACATCACTGGATCAAGGCCTGGTTGTCCATATGGGACAGCCGTCACTTGCTCAGTCAGTCAGCAACTGCCAGAAGAGACTGATAGGCAGTCAAGGCGGTTATGGGTATCAAAGTATCAAGGAAGGCATAGACATATGCCTTATGGAAAGTATGGTTTTCGCTTTCTGGCAGGCAAAGACTGCAAAAGAAAGACGGAAACAGGTTATTCACTATTAAAGCAGCTTATCTCAGCTGCTTTTTTAGATATTACGTACACTACACGGAAAGTAGGAAAAGGAGACTTAAACATGACATTCACACCAATTGAGACACAGGAAGCATTCGAAGCAGCATTGAAAGAGAGACTTGAGCGTGAGCGCTCAACTATGACTAAGAAGTTTGAAGGCTATACATCACCTGAAGCACTTCAGAAGATTAAGGATGAATATGACTCTAAGATCAAAGGCTTGAATACTTCAATCACAGAAAATGCGAGCAAGTATGCAGACTATGACAAACAGCTTGCAGAAAAAGATGCCAAGATCAGTGCTTACGAGACCAACTCGGTAAAAATGAGAATTGCACATGAGAATGGAATTCCGTATGAAATGGCTTCTAGATTGTCAGGAACTACAGAAGAAGACATTCGAAAGGATGCAGAAGCATTATCTAAATTCATTGGTAATCGAGGACAGGTACCACCTTTAGCAAATCACGAAGATCAAAAAGGTGATACATCCAAACAGATTTATTTACAGATGGCGAAAAACCTAAGAGGAGAATAACAAATGGCAACAATTACAAAAACTACAGATTTATTTCCAGCGGAATTAATTCCACAGATTTTCAGCAAAGTAGCTGGTCATTCTACATTGGCAAAGCTTTCAAAGCAGGAACCTATTCCATTTTCAGAAACATCACAGTTTGTATTCACAATGGATGGCGAAGCATCTATTGTCGGTGAAGGTGGTGCCAAGCCAGCAGGTGATGCAGGATTTAAACCAGTAACAATTGCACCGGTTAAGTTTGTATATCAGCACAGACTTACAGACGAATTTGTGAACATGTCTGAAGAAAAGCAGGTTCCATATTTACAGGCTTTCACAGACGGTTTTGCAAAGAAGATGGCAAGAGCTCTGGATATTGCAGCAATGCACGGTGTAAATCCTGCAACAGGTGATGCCTGCGAAGCTATTGCCAGCAAGAACTTCGATATGGCAGCAGTTGGATCCGTAACGGTAACAGCTGGTTCTGAAGATGATACTCTCGATGCAGCAATTCAGACAATTGTTGCTTCTGATGGAGCAATTACTGGTATTGCAATGGCACCATCATTTGGAAGCGATTTAGCTAAAATCAAAGTAAACGGTGTAGTTCAGTATCCTGAATTCAGATTCGGCGGCAACCCTGGTACATTCGCAAGTGTTCCTTCTGATATTAACAACACTGTATCATTCAAGGCATCCAAGGATTTAGCAATTGTCGGTGACTTTGCTAATGCATTTAAATGGGGCTTCGCAGAAAATATCCCAATGGAAATCATTGAATACGGTGATCCAGATGGACAGGGTGATTTAAAGAAAACTAACCAGATTGTATTGAGAGCTGAAGCATATATCGGCTGGGGAATCTTAGATACTGACTCATTCAAGAAGATTGTAAAGGCTGACGCTTAATAACTATGAAATACAGAAATATTAAAAACGGTTCTGTGATTGATATTTCTTGTGTCCTGACTGATGTGAACTGGGAGGCTTTAGAGCCTTCCGAGCCACAGTCAGTTGAAGAACCACAGGAAAATGAAGCTCCATCTGTTGAAGAACCACAGGAAGAAGAAACAGAATCTAAGAAACCACAAAAGAAAACCGGAAAGAAAGGATGATGATTTATGAGTAAACCATTTGCTACAGCAACAGATATTGTTAATCGATATAAACTGCTGACATCAGAAGAAACTGACAAGGCGGAAGTACTGTTAAGAGATGTATCCAGTGCTTTGAGAATCAAGGCAAAGGAATGCAACAGGGATCTTGATGTGATGATGGCAGAGGATGAAGATTATGCAAATGTAGTCAAGATGGTTACTTGCGATATTGTCATCCGCAGACTGGATCAGGATTCATCAAACAGTACATACAATCTGCAGCAGGAATCACAGTCAGGTCTAGGCTATACATGGAGTGGAACATATGTGAATACTGGTGGTGGAACATCTATTCTTGATAAAGATCTCAAAAAGCTTGGACTTCGAAAGCAGAAGGCAAGCTTTATTGATTTCTATGGAGTCGGCAATGCATAGAATTAAAGGTATTACTGTTACTCTTTATTCAAGAGCAGACACAGGCAAGAGGGATGCTTTCAATCATCCTGTCTATGAAGAAAAAGCTGAAGAGATTGAAAATGTACTCGTGTCTCCTATCACAAGTGAAGACATTCTGAGCAACACCTCATTAGACGGCCATAAAGCTTCATATACGCTTGGTATTCCTAAGATGGACAATCATTCATGGGAGGATGCAATCGTTGGATTCTTCGGCAAAAGATGGCACGTAATCGGCATTCCACAGGAAGGTATTTCAGAGAATATCCCACTCAGCTGGAATAAGAAAGTGACGGTTGAAGCGTATGAATAGCAAAGTGAAATTTGAACATGATTCTAATGGATATATCGAGCTGATGAAGTCACAGGAAATGCAGAATGTGCTTTCTCAGTATGGAGAACAGATCAAGAACTCTGCAAACAGTTCAGGCCACGCTGGTGACAGCTATGAAAGCAGTACATCAGTCGGTCAGACAAGAGCAAATGTCAAGGTCTATCCAGGGAATCAGCATGCTGCACGAAGCAACTGCAAGTACAATACGCTGCTGAAAGCGTTAGGAAGTGTGAAAGGATGATCATAGAAGCTGTTGTTAGAAACTATCTGGAAGCAGAACTGAAGCTTCCGGTATTTCTCGAACATGAAAAGAACATGCCTGAACAGTATGTCATGATTGATAGAACAGGTGGTGGCAGAGTGAATCTGCTTAACAATGCAACTCTTGCAGTGCAGTCTATCGGTCAGTCTATGTATGATGCAGCAGTACTGAATGAGCGTGTCAAATCAGCTATGTATGAACTGCCTGGATCACATGGTGTTTCATCATGCAGATTGAATTCTGATTACAATTTTACAGATACAGAAACAAAGGAATACCGCTACCAGGCGGTATTTTATTTAACTCACTATGAGTAGAAAGGAATAACATATGGCAACAAATAACGCAGCAAATGTTACAGCAGGAACTCCTAAAGTCGGTGGTGCTTTCTTTCATGCACCTTTAGGAACTGATTTACCTACAGATGCGAAAACAGCATTGAGCACTGCATTCAAGAACCTGGGATACATTTCAGAAGACGGTTTAACTGAATCTACATCCATTGATACAAATACTGTCAAAGCATGGGGCGGAGATGTCGTAATGGTCAATCAGACTGGCAAGACAACTACTTTCTCTTTGACTCTGATTGAAGCACTGAATGAAGAGGTTCAGAAGTACACACACGGCGCAGACAATGTTACAGGTAATTTAACTACTGGCATGACTGTAAAGAATGCTTCAGGCGAATTGGAACCGGAAGTACTAGTAGTTGAGCAGATCATGAACGGAAATGTTCTAAAACGTACTGTCATTCCAAGCGGAAAGATCACAGCTATTGGAGATATTTCCTACAAGGATGGTGAACCAGTTGGATACAACGTCACTATTACTGCTTCTGTAGATGCTACAGGAACAGCATCATACGATTACTACATCAAGCAGGGAGAATAATAAATGATCAAAGTTACTACAAAGACAGGTTTTGAAGCGGAAGTCAATGAGGGCAAGATCCTAGACTTCCGTTTTTTAGAAAAATCAGTTGAAACGGTCAAAGGCAAAGATGATCTCGACAAGATGGATGCGACTATGCAGATGCTGAAAATGATTTTCACTAAAGCTGACAAGGAAAGATTTCTTCAGCATGTTGCAGATCACAATGACGGAATTGCAGATATCAGTGCTGTTATGACTGAGTTCACTGAAATCCTGGATCAGTGCAAAGAAGCCAATAAAAAAGTAAAAAACTGATGGTCATGGCAACCATGATTGCAACAGATGAAGACAGTCTGATCTGTGATTTTGCACAGTATTACCATGTGTTCGATTACAGATATATGTCTGTTGAACTCGTTGCAACTTTATCCGCAGGGTTGCCTGAAGACTCACGAATAATGCGGAAGCTATCGAAACGTAATATTTCAAAGTCAGAACTGATGCTTGCTGCTATTTATGATGATTTGAATTTTTATCTCTATTCAATGACTTCAAACGCAAAGCACGGTATCAATAGACCAGCGTCTATTGCAGAAAGATGGCTGAATATTACTGAACAAAAAGAAAACATGGCTTTTGATTCTGTCAACAGCTATGAAAAAGCCAAGCAGAGAATATTAGGAGGTGGATAATATGGCAGATGGCGCAACACTAGGCAAAGCGTATATACAAATTATCCCATCTATGGAAGGCACAGGTTCTAAGATCTCTGCCTTTTTAAATGGTGAAGGTGTAAAGGCAGGCAATGAAGCAGGCGAAGCAAGCGGAAAAAGTATGATGCAGTCACTGAAAAGTACAGCTGTAAAGCTTGTTTCAACGCTTGCCATCGGTGCAACAATAAAGAAAGCATTTGATATTGGTGCTGATCTAGAACAGCAGATTGGCGGTGTTGAAACTCTCTTTGCTGAAAGTTCTGCGATTATCAGAAAATATGCCGACGATGCATACAGAACTGCAGGTGTAAGTGCAAATGAATACATGAAGAATGTAACGTCATTCAGTGCTTCACTGCTGCAGGGATTAGGCGGTGATACTGCTAAGGCTGCTGAATATGCAAATACTGCAATGGTAGACATGTCAGACAATGCAAATAAATTTGGTACAGATATTGGTGCTATTCAGAATGCATACCAAGGGTTTTCAAAGCAGAACTACACGATGCTGGACAACTTGAAATTGGGTTAACAAATAGCTCAATTAAAACTATGTGAATTCGGTGGAACTCTCTAGCAGACAATACCGAGCCAAGTTTATTTATATAGAAAGCTCTCAATGTATGATAAAATAAAATTATACAAAGTGAGTGGAATGTGAAAGAAATAAAAGGATTTGAAAACTATTTAATTAGTGAAGATGGAACTGTAATAA
>ERZ1034973.718-NODE-718-length-22180-cov-12.891932_pt1 | contig 22180 bp, 19 predicted proteins | sample MGYA00520686_ERZ1034973 | MGnify/ENA primary metagenome ERZ1034973 (study PRJEB33766, sample SAMN09781775) | gut metagenome | biome: gut microbiome | host: Homo sapiens | place: Madagascar | study: EMG produced TPA metagenomics assembly of the PRJNA485056 data... | reverse complement strand
ATTCTATATTAGGAGGAAAAGATTATGGATTTGAAGAAAATTGGTTTATTTGCCGGCGGCGTATTGTTTGGAACGGCCGGAATCAAGGCATTGAGCAGCAAGGATGCGAAAAAAGCATACACACAGACCACAGCGGCTGCATTGAGAGTAAAGGACAGCGTGATGAATACGGTAACCGCTGTGCGGGAGAATGCAGATGACATCTATGCCGGCGCTCAGGCGATTAATGAACAGCGTGCCGGGGAAGAATGCTGCGCTGTCATTGAAGATGCTTCAGAGGAAGCAGAGGAAGATGCAGAGGAAACCTGCGATTCCACAGAGGAGCCTTGCGAAGAAGCGGCGGAAGAATGCTCCGAAAAAGCGGAGGGAAGCGAGGCGGAGTAACGCATGAAATGTACGATTTTACATGATTTGCCCGGGCGGCTTCGAGTCCATCTGTGCTGCGGCCGAATGACGCTGCGGCAGGCGGATGTGCTGGAATACTATCTGCGGGCTGTGGACGGTGTAAAATCCGTCAAAGTCTATGACCGTACCCGGGATGCAATTGTAGTGTATTCTGCGGAGCGGGAAAGCGTCATCCGGGCATTGGCGAGATTTGCCTTTGAAAAAGCGGAAAAGATGGATCTGGTTCCGGATCATACCTCCCGAGAACTCAACCGGGAGTTTGAGGATCAGCTGGCCGGTACCGTCATGCGCCGGTGCATTTCGAAGATGTTTTTACCGGTTCCGCTGACATCGGCCATCGCCGCGGTTCGCTCGGTGAAGTACATCAAGGCCGGACTTTCCGCATTGTGGCATCGAAATCTGTCCGTTGCCGTATTGGACGGCACCGCGGTTACGGTATCCATGCTGAGAGGGGACTTTGCCACCGCAGGTTCAGTGATGTTCATGCTGCGGCTGGGCGAAATCCTGGAGGAATGGACTCACAAAAAGTCTGTGGCCGATCTGGCCTCCGCCATGAGCTTAAACGTGGATAAGGTTTGGCTGCAAAAGGAAGATACGGAAGTGCTGACCGACATCCGAGAAATCTGTCCCGGCGACCGTATTGTGATTCGTACCGGCGGCATGATTCCGCTGGACGGCAAGGTGCTGGAAGGGGTGGCCATGGTGAACCAGTCCTCTCTCACCGGAGAGTCCATGCCGGTTGCTAAGCGTCCGGGAAGTCCCGTGTATGCCGGAACCGTTGTGGAAGAAGGCCGATGCGTCATCACCGTGGAGAAGGCCTCCGGAAGCGGCCGTTATGACCGGGTGGTTCGCATGATTGAAGAATCGGAAAAGCTGAAATCCACCGCCGAAGATAAAGCCGCCCGAATGGCCGATAAACTGGTTCCATACACCTTTGGCGGTACGGCACTGACCTATCTGGTGACGCGAGATGTGACCAAGATGCTGGCAGTACTGATGGTGGACTTTTCCTGTGCCTTGAAGCTGGCCATTCCGATTGCAGTGTTATCCGCCATGCGAGAAAGCAGCGGACACAATATCTCCGTCAAAGGCGGACGCTTTCTGGAAGTCGTGGCCGATGCGGACACCATCGTATTCGATAAGACCGGAACGCTGACCAATGCGACCCCTACCGTTGCACAAGTGGTTCCTTTTGGCGGACGAGATGAAGCCGAGATGCTGCGTCTTGCCGCCTGCCTGGAGGAGCACTATCCGCACTCCATGGCCAATGCGGTGGTGGCAGCGGCAAAACAGCGTGGCTTAACCCATGAAGAGTATCATTCGCAGGTGCAGTATGTGGTGGCTCACGGTATTTCCAGCATGGTTGAGGACAAAAAGGTCATCATTGGCAGCGCGCACTTTGTCTTTGAGGACGAAGGCTGCTGCATTCCGGAAGGAGAACAGAAAAAGTATGACGACCTGCCGGCTGCGTATTCGCACCTATATCTCTGTATTGACGGAGAACTGGCGGCGGTCATCTGTATTTACGACCCGCTTCGCCCGGAAGCACGGGATGCAGTCCGAGAACTGCATAACTGCGGCTTTACTAACGTGGTTATGATGACCGGCGATAATCGCCGCACGGCGGAAGCCATTGCACAAGAGGTCGGCGTAGATGCCGTGTATGCCGAGGTTCTTCCGGAGGACAAGGCGGCCTTTATTCGAAGCGAAAAGGAGAAGGGCCATACGGTTATCATGGTGGGTGACGGGGTCAACGACTCTCCGGCGCTGTCGGAGGCAGATGCCGGCATTGCAATCTCCACCGGAGCGGCGATTGCCCGCGAGATTGCCGACATCACCATTGCGTCGGAGGACCTCTTCGAACTGGTGACACTCCGCAAGCTCGGCGTTGCCTTGATGAATCGCATTCACAGAAGTTATCGCTTCATTGTGGGCTTTAACCTGTCGCTGATTGCACTGGGCGTCGGAGGCGTGCTGCAGCCGACAACTTCGGCACTGCTGCACAATGGATCTACGTTGGGCATCAGCCTAAAGAATATGACCAATCTGTTAGCAGAAGGTGAAACCGCTCAAAGTAAATAGATGAACAGGAGAGCAGAGGGACAGTGATTGTTTCTCTGCTCTTTCAGTAGGGAGTGGAATTCATCACTTAAGATATTTTGCAAGGAGTAATTGTTGTGATAAAAATACTCTATCATGATGGACTATCCGGTGCAGCGGAGTTGCCCGGGCAAACCGATGTTTTTGAGAATGCTTCCGGAAACGGCGAGATACACTGTTATCGCTTATTTGACGGTGTTACCGCTATGCGGATGCGGTTGGAGATGGAAAGGTATACGGAGGTCCGCACTCGGACCGATGTGTTGGAAATAAATTTCTGTGCCGGCGGCCGTTTTGAAACCCAGTTTTCTATGCAGGATCACGTTCTTATGAAGCCGGGAGATATGGCTGTCAGCTGTTATGATGGGTATCACGGCAAGAGCTCAGAGTCATGGTTCCCACTGGGATATTACGAGGGCATCTGTCTGGAAGTCGAACCGGTGGATGCCGGACGATGGCTGGAACGGAACGCCCCTGCGTTTTCTGTAAATTTTAAGGTGTTAAAGGAGAATCTTCTGGGAAATAAATGGTATCTGAGCAGTCCTGCCGGACCTCGCTGCGAGCACGTTTTTCGGGAGCTATACGAAAGCATGGACTATATGAAGCCGTGTTTTTCCCGGCTTAAGGTACTGGAACTGCTGATGCTGTTGAGCGATATTCCACGTATGGATCGAGAGAAGATGTATTGCTCGGTACGACAGGTGGAACTGATTCGACATCTTCGCGATCATCTAGTCATGGAGCGGGAACACTACGTATCCCTTGCTCAGTTGGCGGCAGAGCACGATATTTCCGTATCTCATATGCAAAAATTGTTCAAGCAGGTATACGGTGTCCCCGTGTATCGCTATATCAAAGAGTATCGGCTGGAACAAGCCGCTGTAGAGCTGGTTCAAACAAGAAAACTTGTGACACAGATTGCACAGGAAAATGGATATGATAATGCCAGCAAGTTTTCTGAGAGTTTTAAAAAACGGTATGGCATGACTCCGTCGCAATATCGCATCAATGCAAAGAACATGGAGAAACGGAGCAAGTGAACGAAAATGGAGTAGTCGCAGTTTCGGAAGATGTGGTAAAGTTTTTTCTGGTTAGAAAGCACTAACTGAAAAATATTAAAGGAGGCATTACTACATTGAAAAAGCAATCTAATTTATCTCGGTTGCTGGACTATGCCGGGAAATACAGAATTCTGACCTATCTTTCGTGGATGTTTTCCGCCGTCAGTGCGCTGTTGGCATTGGTACCGTTCTGGTATATTTGGCGCATTCTAAAAGAGATTATTGAAGTGGCGCCGCGGTATGAAAATGCTGTTCATGTGACACAATACGGCTGGATGGCGGTCGCAGTTGCGATTGCTTCTGTATTGGTGTACATCACCGGGTTGATGTGTTCGCATCTTGCGGCATTTCGGATTGCCACCAATTTACGCCTTTCCATGACGAATCACGTCGCGGTGCTTCCGCTTGGTGTGATTGAACAGTTTGGAAGCGGTAAACTGCGCCGAATCATTTCTGAGACTGCTGGGACAACGGAAACGTATCTGGCGCATCAGCTGCCGGACAAGGCGAAGGCGATGGCAACGATTGTCGGTCTGCTGGCATTGCTCCTGATTTTTGATTGGCGATTAGGACTTTTGAGTCTCGTGCCGGTGGTACTCGCTTTTCTTGTCATGACGCGTATGACCGGAGCGAAAATGCAGGAGAAGATGACGCAATACCAGAATGCACTTGCGGATATGTCCAACGAAGCGGTGGAGTATGTACGAGGGATACCTGTCGTCAAAACGTTTGGACAGACCGTGTTTTCTTTTAAAAAATTTAAGCAAACGATCGATAATTACGAGCGTTGGGTTGTCGCTTATACGAAACAGCTGCGCTGGCCCATGACATTCTATACGTTGGCGGTGAACAGCGTGTTTGTATTCCTGATTGCCGGCGGCTTCGTACTTTCTTATGGAGGTGCGGACAACGAGATGTTGCTGAATATCCTTTTCTACATCATCATTACGCCCGTCATTTCTCTGACGCTTACCAAGCTGATGTTCATGAGTGAAAACAGTATGATTGTGCAGGATGCAATGAACCGAATTGACAGTGTGCTGCAGAGCCCGGGTCTTTCGCAGCCAAGTGTTCCGCAGCATCCAAAGGATAATTCTGTTGTACTGTCCCATGTCACTTTCAGTTATGATGGTACGAAAAATGCATTAGAAGATGTTTCACTGTCAATTGGTGCGGGACAAACCGCTGCGTTTGTAGGTCCGTCCGGCGGCGGAAAAACTACGTTAGCAGCGTTAATTGCTCGATTTTTTGACCCGCAAAGCGGCAGTATTTCCATTGGCGGCGTAAATGTAAAGGATATTGAGAAAAACGAGTTGATGGATACCATATCCTTTGTGTTCCAGGACAGCCATCTCATTAAGGGAAGTATTCTGGATAATGTTCGGATGGGAAAGCCCAATGCTTCGGAGGAGGAAGTGATGGCTGCACTCAAAGCCGCACAGTGCATGGATATCGTTGAGAAGTTTCCGGATGGTGTAAATACGATAATCGGTTCGCAGGGAATTTACCTTTCCGGCGGTGAGACCCAGCGACTGACCGTAGCACGTGCAATGCTGAAAAATGCACCGGTGCTGATTCTGGACGAGGCAACTGCTTTTGCAGATCCCGATAATGAGACAAAAGTGCAGGCGGCTTTCAACGAGCTGGTAGTGGGACGTACCGTCATCATGATTGCTCATCGCTTGACTACCGTTGTAAACGCGGACCTCATTTTTGTGCTGAAGGACGGTCATCTGGAAGAGAGCGGCAGCTTTGCGGAATTGTCCGGGCAAAAGAACAGTCTTTTTGGAACCATGTGGGAGAACTATCAGAAGTCCGTCCGCTGGAAAGTGGCAAAGGAGGCCGAATGATGATGAAGTATTTACAGAGACGTTACGCCGTTTCCCGAAAGGGAGCCGCGGACATTATCAAGGGGAGTTTAAGCTGTGCCTTGCAAAATGTTTCCTTCATGCTGCCGGTGTGCTTGCTGTATTATCTGGTAGGGGATATTATGGCGGGCACGTTGACGGCAGAGAGAATCCCGTTCTATACAGTCGGTTGTATTGTGGCAGCGTTTTTTATTGTGATTTGTACGCGACTTGAATACGACAACACCTACCTTGTCACCTATGTGGAATCCGGCGTGCGCCGGGTGGGGCTTGCGGAGAAATTGCGGAAGATTCCGCTTTCCTTCTTTGGAAAGAAAGACCTTGCGGATCTGACATCGTCCATCATGAATGACTGTGCTGTGCTGGAACAAAGTCAGTCTCACTTCGTTGCACCGTTGTATGGTGCGATTCTCTCTACTACGGGCATCTCGATATCCATACTGGTTTTTAACTGGCGCATGGCACTGGCTGCTATTTGGCCTCTTCCGATAGCGTTTGCCATTGTGGCATTGGCTTCCGGTGTGCACAAGAGCTTATCCCGAAAGGCGATGATGGCGAAAATCATATGTGAAGACGGGATACAGGAATGCATAGAGTCTATGCCTGATCTGCGTGCAGCCAATGCTGAAATCGGATATCTTGTCGGATTGGAAAAGAAAATCCGTGGCGTGGAGAACCGACTCATTAAAAGTGAGCTGGGAACGGCCATCTTCGTGGTTTCCGCAGCACTGGTTCTGCGACTTGGAATTGCTACTACAGCCCTTGCAGGTGCCGCTTTGCTGGTAAAAGGAGAAATAAACGTTCTGACTTTCTTTATGTTTCTGCTAGTGGTGTCGCGGTTATACGATCCGTTGGAAGGCACGCTTCAAAACCTTGCCGCTATCATTGCCACAAACAGTAATATTGAGCGAATGAATGAGATTTTGGACTGCCCTGTGCAGACCGGCAGTGAGCATCTTACGAATCAGAATTGCGATATCGAATTTCATCATGTGGGTTTTTCGTATCAGAATGGCGAAACGGTGCTTCGGGATGTATCTTTTATTGCGAAACAGGGACAGGTCACGGCACTTGTGGGCCCTTCCGGAGGTGGAAAGACGACGGTTTCCCGTCTGGCGGCACGATTCTGGGATATTGATCGGGGCATGATTACCGTAGGCGGTATGGATGTGTCGAAAATCGATCCGGAAAAGCTGATGAGTCTCTATTCTATCGTATTCCAAGATGTGACGCTGTTTAACAACAGCATTTTGGAAAATATTCGTATCGGCCTTAAAGACGCTACGGATGAGGAAGTCATTGCGGCGGCGAAGCTCGCCAATGTAGACAGTTTTGCTGAAAAATTGCCGGACGGTTGGAACGCCAACATTGGGGAGAACGGCTGCGAGCTCTCCGGCGGCGAGCGACAGCGAATCTCTATTGCCCGTGCTTTCCTGAAGGATGCACCGATTATTCTGTTGGACGAGGCGACGGCCAGTCTGGATGTTGAGAATGAGACGGTAATTCAGGAAGCTCTTTCCCGCCTCATCAAAGATAAAACCGTCCTCATGATTGCCCATCGGATGCGTACCGTTTCCGGTGCAGACCGGATTGTGGTGCTTAAGGACGGTGCGATTGCAGAGCAGGGAACTCCCGCACAGCTCTTGCAGACAGACGGCATCTTCACTCACATGATGCAGCTCCAGAAAGAGAGTCAAAATTGGACGCTTCGACGGGCGTGAAACTCTTTTTACAAAAAAAGACACTTCAGGCGAAGGCATTGGATAACCGGATGGAGTCTTGCCGGAGAATTATAAAAGAAGGTATGGAGCTTGCCGACATTTCACCGGAGGTTCTTTCGGGAAATCGAGAGGAATGGTTGGAAAAGTTGCGGCATATCGTCGATGAAGATATTGATAAACGCTTTATTCTAAAAGGCGTTGCTTTTACCGCAGCGTTTGCCGTTTGTGTTAAATTTACGGTGGTGGTGCTAACTATGGGTGGGTTCTCGCAGCAAGACACGCAGCAAGACACAGTGTTCTGTTTTTTTGGCGGAATGCTGGCGATTTTATGCGGATTTGTGTATATTTTTGCGGAAGCCTTGACCAAGCAGGATTTCTTGTATGCGTGGGGAAAGAACTGGGGAGGGTCCGGAATGGGCGGACTTGCCAATTCGTATTCGATTCTCGGCATCGGGGTTGGTTTGGCCGGAACCACGTGGCCGCTCTGGGGCGGCCTGCTGATTGCGTGCATTGCCCTTTCTGTGATTATCCGAATGGTGCTGATGCATGTAATAAAAGAAGCAGAGCGTCAGAAATGAAAGCACGACAAATGAATATGATGAGAAGGAGGCGACCGGGTCGTCTCTTTTTCTTTTCGTAGAATGAGGAATAATGTTACAAAATGCATCGAATAACATCGGAAAAATGTTACAGATTCTGCCGTAAAATGAAGAATAATGTTACAAAATACATTGAAAAGTGTCGGAAAAATGTTACAATGCTAGTATTGGGAGGTCTGTGAGATGCTAGAAAGGAACATTACGGAGAAATTAATCTCGTGGAAAAATCAAAAAAATAAGAAAGCACTTTGCATTATTGGTGCGAGGCAGACTGGAAAGACGACGACAATTCGAGAGTTTGCGAAGGAACAATATGAATATTTTGTCGAAATTAACTTTATACTGGATAAAGGCGCGGAGAAGATTTTTGAAGGAAAATTGGATGCAGATACGATCATTGAGAATCTCACGGCATTTAAGCTGCAGGAATTAAAGCCGGGAAAGACACTGATTTTCCTGGATGAGATTCAGGAATGTCCGAATGCGAGATGCGCCATTAAATTTCTTGTGGAAGATGGCAGATTTGATTATATAGAATCCGGGTCGCTGTTGGGAGTTCGGTACAAAGAAGTACCATCATATGCCGTGGGATTTGAAGAAATCGTATATATGTATCCGATGAACCTTAAGGAATACTTTATTGCGAATGGCGTGCAGAAATCGACGTTCGAGATATTACAAACATGCTATGAAAAGCACGAACCGGTTCCACAGACGATACATGAAACGTTGTTGAAGTTGTTTGCGACCTATATCGTTGTAGGAGGGATGCCGGACGTTGTGCAGACCTATGTGAACTCACATGACATCGGAAAAGTAATTCAGCTCCAGAGAAGCATTTTAGAATTATACAGACAAGATATCTCCAAGTACTCATCTGATACAGAAAAGATAAAAATTAAAGCTATTTTTGATAGCATTGCTTCACAATTAGACGATAAGAACAGGAGATTTTTTCTGAATCGGATTGATAAAAATGCAAGAATGAATCGATATGAGGATTCAATCCTATGGCTGAGTGATGCAGGTGTTGCACTTCCATCCTATAATGTGACAGAACCTCAACCTCCACTGCAGCTTAATGTAAAGAGAAATTTGTTCAAATTGTTTATGGGAGATACAGGTCTTCTGTGTGCTTCTTGTATGGAGAACATACAGTTTGAATTATTGCAGGGAAACATGGACGTGAATATGGGAAGTATTCTGGAAAATGTATTCGCACAGATGATAAAGGCGAATGGATTCTCTCTGACATATTTTGAATCAAAGAAGTATGGAGAATTGGATTTTGTGATTCAGAATGGGATGAAAATCGATCTTCTTGAAATTAAATCCGGAAATGATTATCAACGGCACTTGGCACTGGATAAAGTTGCTGCTGTAGGGAATTGGAATTTTGGAAGAAAGATTGTATTTTGCAAAGGAAATGTAACGAAAGAATCAGGAATTGAATATTTCCCATGGTATATGAGTATGTTTTATCAGCCGGAGAAAGAGCCGAAGAAGTATATATACGAGGTTGATTTATCCGGATTACAACAATAGAAATAAAGAGGTCTGCAATGGAAAAAAGTATTATATCGGAACTTACTGCATTTATCGAACACGCCCCCACGGCATTTCATGCGGTGGCGGAATTAAAAAATCTCCTGAATCGAGACGGGTTCGAAGAACTGCATGAATCCGAGCGGTGGGAGATCGAACCCGGGAAAAAATATTACGTCACAAGAAATAATTCCAGCATCATCGCGGTCAAGGCCGGAACCGACCTGGATGATTACAGCTTCCATGTGACCGCATCCCACAGCGATTCTCCCTCTTTTAAGCTGAAAGAAAATGCGGAAATCGAAATCGCAAAAAGATACACGATGCTGAACACCGAAGGGTATGGCGGAATGATTTGTTCCACCTGGTTTGACAGGCCTCTTTCCCTTGCGGGAAAAGTAATGGTAAAAAACGGAAATCGATTAGAGACTCGCTTGGTAAAAGTGGATCGAGATCTTCTGATGATTCCAAGCCTGGCCATTCATATGGATCGAAAAATCAATGAAGGCCGGCCTCTCAACAAGCAGGTGGACATGTTGCCCATATTATCCGGCAGCGTGAAGGGACCGGGTGCCGTTAAAAAACTGATTGCGGAAGAGCTGGGCGTATCGGAAGAGAACATCTACGGGATGGATTTGTTTTTATACAACCGAATGGAAGCGGTACGATGGGGCCATGACGATGAATTCATCGGATGCCCGAGACTGGATGACTTGCAATGTGCTTTTACCTCTATGAAGGGATTCCTGACGGCAGAGAACAATCGGAATATCAATGTCTATGCCTGCTTCGACAACGAAGAGGTGGGATCGGGCACAAAACAGGGAGCAGCGTCCACGTTCCTTTATGATGTTCTGTGGCGGATGAACAAAGCGCTGGGCAAGGACGAAGAAGAATTTCGCCGTGCCGTGGCGAGCAGCTTTATGCTGAGCTGTGATAACGCCCACGCGGTACATCCGAATTATCGGCAGAAGAGTGATGAAACGAACTGCGTCTACATGAACGAGGGCATCGTAATCAAATCCCACGCCGGGCAAAAATACACCAGCGATGCGGTCAGCGTGGCGATTTTCAAGATGCTTTGCGAAAAAGCAGAGGTGCCGGTGCAGTTTTTCTCCAATCGGTCGGACGAAGCGGGTGGCAGCACTCTGGGCAACATTGCCATGTCCCAGGTGTCCATGAATACCGTGGATATCGGATTGCCGCAGCTGGCGATGCATTCGGCGTACGAGACGGCGGGGGTGAAGGATATGGAGTATATGGTAAAAGCAGTGACGGAATTCTACGCATCGAATATCCGGGGGGATTCCGACGGAAATTATCGGATTTAGCGGCGGATTGATTTTCTTGTTTACAACGAATAAACGCATAAGGTATACTCACTTTGTTATGTTCATTGATTTATTAAGAGATGGGCTTGCATATTCTATGTACAAATAAATGGAGGCTTAGATGAAAGCAGAAAGACGTGTAGGTACGGTTTCCCGTGGAATCCGGTGTCCGATTTTCCGTGAAGGAGATAATCTGGCAGAACAGGTAGTGGAGAGTGTTCTGGAGGCAGCGGAATCCGATGGGTTCGAGATTCTGGACAGAGATGTAATCGGTATTACCGAGTCTGTGGTTGCCAGATGTCAGGGAAACTATGCTAGTGTGAACGACATTGCAGAGGATGTAAAGAACAAGTTGGGTGGAGAGACCATCGGAATCGTATGGCCGATTCTTTCCAGAAACAGATTCTCCATCTGCCTGAAGGGCATGGCAATGGGTGCCAAGAAGGTTGTTGTAATGCTCAGCTATCCGTCCGATGAAGTGGGAAATGCACTGCTTACCATCGATCAGGTGGTGGATGCGGGAATCAATCCGTATTCCGATGTGCTGGATGAGAAGAAATACAGAGAACTGTTCGGCGTGAACAAGCATCAGTTCACAGGCGTGGATTATGTGGAGTTCTACAGTGAAATTATTCGGGAAGCCGGTGCTGAGGCAGAAATCATTTTCTCCAACAAACCGGAGACGATTCTCGAGTACACGAACAATGTCATCAATTGCGACATTCATACCCGATTCAGAACCAGAAATAAGCTGAAGGATCTGGGCGCAAATGTTTACGGCATGGATGAGATTCTGAATGCACCGGTAAACGGAAGCGGCTTCAACGAAGAGTACGGCCTTCTGGGAACCAACAAATCCACCGACGACAGCGTAAAGCTCTTCCCGAGAGATTGTCAGCCTTTTGTGGATGAGATTCAGGCCATCATGAAGGAGAAGACCGGAAAGCAGGTGGAAGTTCTGGTATACGGAGACGGCGCTTTTAAAGATCCGGTGGGCAAAATCTGGGAACTGGCGGATCCGGTGGTTTCGCCGGCATATACGGAAGGCCTGAACGGAACACCGAATGAGCTGAAGCTGAAATATCTGGCCGATAATGAATATTCGGATCTTGCCGGAGATGAGCTGAAAGAAGCGATTAAGCAGGCCATCAGTGATAAGCCGGAAGAGAGCCTTGTGGGAAACATGGCATCGGAAGGCACCACGCCGAGAAGACTCACCGATCTGATTGGTTCGCTTTGCGACTTGACATCGGGATCCGGAGATAAGGGAACACCGGTAATTCACATTCAGGGATACTTTGATAATTACACCACCGGAATGTAAATGGAAAAAGAGCTGAACGGAGGTCTGGAGGATGAGTAACAGGCGAACCTTCTTTTATTACGTAATCCCCTCCGTGTTGTCCTTCGCACTCTCTGGGATTTACGCCATCGTGGACGGTTTTTTTGTGGGCAATTCCATCGGGGATGCCGGGCTTTCCGCAATCAACATCGCGTATCCGATTACGGCGGTGCTGATTGCCACCGGAACCGGAATCGGCATGGGCGGTGCTGTCAAATACTCCATACTGAACGCCGGCGGGCACGAAGAAAGGGCGCGGGATTACGCCGCCGAAGCGATATGGATGATGCTGTTGTTCAGCGTGCTCCTTACCGGATCTTTCTATGTGATGTCGGAACGGCTTCTTTCCGCGCTGGGGGCATACGGCGAGCTGCTGGTCCTGGGAAAAGAGTACACGACGGTAATCATCCTAGGAACCGTGCTGCAAGTATTCGGCACCGGAATGGTTCCATTTATGAGAAACTACGGCGGCGCGATGTGGGCCATGATCGCCATGATATGCGGTTTTGCCACCAATGTGATATTGGATTACATCCTCGTATGGGTGTTGAACCGGGGAATGACCGGTGCGGCCCTTGCGACGGTGATGGGACAGGGAGTCACCATGGCGGTGGCGCTGGTCTATTGTGCTGCCAAAAAGAAATTGTTTTTGAAGATGACTTCCGGCGATATGGGGGTACGAGCGCTGCAAATCGTGAAAATTGGGTTGGCGCCCTTCGGATTGACGCTCGCTCCGGAAATTTCCCTTGTGATTATCAATCGCTTTTCCGCTTCCTACGGCGGACAGCGGGCAATCGCAACTTATGCCTGCATTTCCTATGTCATCTGCATTATCTATCTTCTCTTGCAAGGCGTAGGCGACGGTAGCCAGCCCCTTATGAGCCAATTCTACGGAGCGGGGCAGGGGAAAAATCTGAAGGAAACCAAGAAGCTGGCGTACAAATCATCGATGGCCATCGCGGTAATCGGCGGGATTCTGATGTATCTGCTTCGCGGTCAAATCGGTGTGCTGTTCGGCTCGTCGCCGGAAGTCAATGCGGAAATCATAATGGTCATGCCGATTTTCCTGCTTTCCCTTCCGGCCGATGCCATTACAAGAGTAACATCTGCAGCCTTCTATGCAACGGAGAAAAGCGTGTGGTCCTATGTGCTGATCCTGTCGGAGCCGGTGATTACGCTGGTACTGGTGATGATTCTGCCGCCGCTGTTCGGAGGTCAGATCATGATCTGGTGGAGTTCCGTCGCGGCAAAAATCGCTACGGCAGTGGTAGGCATTGCGCTGTCTGTTTTTGTGAGAACGCAGAAAGGACATGAAATGAAGTTATCGAAAGAATTGTATTGAGGTGGAAATCAATGGGACTTGTTGGGTTGAAATTCGAATATATTGGGTATGGCTCGGAACACATGATATTGCTGCTGCATGTCAAAAATGAAGAGTACTGTTTGGAGTGCATGAAAGGCGATGAAATATACGAGGCAGACGTGACAAAGAACCTCGATGTTTTCTGTCAAGGCCTGCAGGAAATGAATATTAATGAATGGAACTGCAGGCATTTCGAAAGCATGGTAAGTCTTTTTCCAGGTTTTTCGTGGAATTTAAGTGTTACAACAAGTGAGATTCACGTTGCGTGTGATGGGAGAGATGCTTTTCCTCCGAACTGGAGTGAATTCTGCGATTTGCTCCATCGGCTCGGATTGCCGGAGTGGGAGGATTCTTTTTTTTGAGGATGGAAGTTGGATGTGCTGCTTCGGCATATCCAACTTCTGTTTTTGATTGTCGCTTTTTTTTCTTCACTTTTTTCGGGGATTTTAACAAAAGAGCAAACCTGCAGGTCGGGAAAAGCCTGAGCATGTTGGCGTGCCCCGACGGAACTTCAAGGGTTTGCGGGCATGCAACGCCAACATTTGCGCCGGATACCTGCTAATGAGATTCAATTGTTGGCGTGTCTCGACGGAGGACAAAGGCATTGCGGTGAGGAAGGCGCCAACAAAGATGCCGGCAGGTCGGGAAAAGCCTGAGCATGTTGGCGTGCTTCGACGGAACTTCAAGGGTTTGCGGGCATGCCAACGCCAACATTTGCGCCGGATACCTGCTAATGAGACCCAATTGTTGGCGTGTCTCGACGGAAGACAAAGGCATTGCGGTGAGGAAGGCGCCAACAAGCTCATGTCCATCATTAAGAAAAGAATGTTTACCTTATACAAAAAAGGCAATCCCCGAGGAAAAAGTGAAGAGCCTATAGCGGTGAACGTGAACCTTAAAGATAGTGTAATACAGGGAATTGAAAGGGATTTCACGCAAGGTAACCGAAGCATTGTCGTAGACATGCATTCTTGAACCGCAATGAGGACAGGTGATAGATTCCGAAGTTTGATTACTGTAGAGTTCAAATATTCTGGTACCGGAATCCACATTTGTGAAAAAAGAATTGCAAAAGAAGTTTCCGATTGTGAAATTAAATGTTATACTGTCAAACATAGAGCGTTGTATGTTCCTTTCTGGTTTTTGTAGCTATTAATTATGATGGGGCATACGCCGCTCTATTTCAATATGTAAATTTAAAAACCTGCATCCGGAAAGCAATCTCAGCTTGACGATGAGCAAGAGCATGCTAGGCTGGGTCAGCCAGGCTGGCACGAGCGGAGGATCCGCGACGTGTCACCTGGCGGCAGCCTAATTGCATGCTCTTCGAGGCTCATAGTCAAGCTGTTGCTGAACGGTGCAGGTTTGTTCTTTTATTAAAATCCCCGAGGAAAAAGAGAAGAACCACTTTTTTGAGGACGAATGGTCGCTGGACGTCTGTGCCCACCGTGCCCTGAAGGATGGATTCTTTACCCGGGAACAGATCGTCTGCACGAAAACACTTTACAATATGCAGACCTCGGGCTCCTAAGGATCAAGAACATCGATCTTCCGGAAAAGCTGCGGCGCGCTCCAAAAATGACACGGGTCCGCGAGGACAAACGGGTCCTTGGCAGAAGTATCGAAGAGCGGCCGTCCAGCATCGATAATCGTACGGAATTCGGACACTGGGAAGCAGATTTGGTTATCGGTTCAAAGAGCGATAACGATGACGCCCTGCTTACGATGATCGAGAGAAAGACCCGGGAATACTGGATGATCCGGGTACCTGGCCGTGACCCAAACGGCGTCATGACAGCGCTCTGTGAAATCAGGACCCGGTATGGTGAGCATTGGGATGACGTCTTCAAGACGATCACCACGGATAACGGTTCTGAGTTCTCACTATTGTCAGGACTAGAAAATCTGAGTAAAATGCTGGTCTACTTTGCTCATCCCTACACCTCTTGTGAAAAGGGATCCGTAGAGCGCCATAATGGCCTGATACGTAGATTTATCCCAAAGGACCGTAGGATTGACAGCTACTCAGATGAGCAGATCTGTCAAATCGAGGTCTGGTGCAACAGCCTTCCGAGGAAGATACTCGGATACAGTACTCCGGATGAACTCTTTGAGACCGAACTGGACAGGATCTACGCCATCGCAGTATAACGTTCTGGGTAGCACAGGCTCACAGTCTGTCAAGGCAACCTCTGACGAGGCGCCTTCGGCGGCCTTGACTGCCTGTTCGCCATGTGCAATTGGGCACCTAAGAGGAATGTAACCATTCCTCCAGGATAACCATCCTGTGTGCTTAGGACTATTCAACTCTCAATGTTCAACTTGTTATTGCAATTTGGGCAATCAAATGCGGAGGTTCTTTTCTACTTTCTATTGAACACAATGAACTCGTTCCGGGTCGAACCGATCTTCCTGAGGGCAGGCGTTTTCCGGCTTTGCCCCGATAATATCACAGATGACAAATTTTTGAAATATACGTGCGAATAGGCTATAATAATAAAGTTCGAGAAAAAATGAGCAGAGAGAAGATCGCATTATGGATGAAAGAAATATTGTTATTGTAAATGGAAGTTTGTGTGACGCTTCGGAGTATGATGCACTGATTAACTCGCAGGAGGCATATGCGTATGAAGTGATTCGGGTGATTGAAGGAAAACCGCTTTTTCTGGAGGATCACCTGGAGCGGCTGAAGAACACCCTTGCGGGGATTGGAATGCGCTGTGATTTCACGGCGGAGTCGCTTCGGGCGGATTTCGGGCGTCTTTGCACGGCGAACGGTGTTTTGTCGGATAACGTGAAAATCATCATTTGGGAGGACACGGTGTGCATGATGTTCACCGGGGCCACCTATCCCAGCGAAGAGATGTATCGTGACGGCGTGGGCGTAGGGGTTCTGGCGGCGGTTCGGGAGAACCCACAGGTGAAGATTAGCAACTTCTGGCTGCGGGAATTCGCCAATCGCATGATTGCGGAGAACGGTTTTTTCGAGGTGATGCTGGCCAATCGGAAGGATTGCATCACGGAAGGCAGCCGATCCAATATGTTCTTCATTAAAGACGGCGTTGTGGTGACCAGTCCGGCCGAGGGTGTTCTTCTTGGAATTACTCGTAAAAGAATCATTTCGGTGTGCGAGGAGAACCGGGTGCCCATCGAATATCGGGAGATTCCGCGGAAGGAACTGGGGGATTTCGATGCGGCGTTTATCAGCGGAACATCGCCGAATGTACTGCCGATTCGCTTTGTGAAAGACGGTAATCGGATGCTGGAGTACGATGTAAATGACCGGACGCTGAGACACGTGATGAAACTGTACGATTCGGAGATTGCCGGGTACCTTGGATGTTAATAGAATTGTTTTAAAGAAACACAGGAGGAAGTTATGAATAAGGCAGACCGTGCGGAAGAGCTGTTCCGCAAAGGATACAACTGCAGCCAGTCGGTATTTGTGGCTTTTGCAGAGGAACTTGGAATGAGTGAGGAAGAGGCGGCGAGAATGGCCGCTCCCTTCGGTGCGGGTTTCGGCAAGCTCCGGGAAGTGTGCGGGGCCGTCTCCGGAATGACGATGGCAGCCGGTGTTCTTCAGGGATACTCCGACCCGGCGGATGCGCAAGGGAAGAAAGAGCTGTATGCACTGGTGCAGAAGATATGCCGGGAGTTTGAGGAGAAAGAGGGATCCCTCATCTGCCGCGAATTGCTGGGGCTGAAGAAGGGACAAGATCTGGAGGAGCCGGCGGTGAGAACCGAGGAGTATTACCGGAGTCGCCCTTGCGTGGGTGCCTGCCGCACCGCGGCGGAAATCGCAGAGAAATATTTACAGAGAGAGAATGGCTAAGATACAAAAAAATAATATAAGCGCACATCTATATTGAAATCGTGAATTTGACTTCACTTTTTTCGGCGATTACAATATTCAGGTACATTAATTGGGAGATTTGTATCATCTGAGAAAGGGTTGAATAATATGCCTAATTTAGAATTGCCAAAGTCATTTGACGAATTTGTCGATGCGAGAAAAGCCGGCTTCATTCACGTAAAGGATTACGTGGAAAACGGCGGACATTTAGTCGGAATCTTCTGTTCCTACACTCCGCTGGAGCTGTTCGATGCGGCCGGCGTATGTGCGATTGGCCTGTGCGGAACCAGCAATGAGCCGATTGCGGATGCTGAGAAGGTGCTTCCGAAGAATCTATGTCCGCTGATTAAAGCAAGCTACGGTTTTGCATATACGGACAAGTGCCCGTACACCTACTTCTGCGACTTTATCGTTGGCGAAACCACCTGCGACGGAAAAAAGAAGATGTTTGAACTGCTCAACGACATCAAAGAAACCTACGTAATGCAGCTTCCGCAGGGTCAGAAGAGAGCGTATGCGAAGGATATCTGGTACGAAGAAGTCAAGCTTCTGAAAGAAAAGCTGGAAGAAAAATACGGTGTGAAAATCACGGACGAAAAGCTGAGAGAGGCAGCCAGAAAGAGAAATGCCCTGAGAAGAACGCAGCTGGAGCTGTATGCACTTCAGGGGATGAACCCTCCGGCACTGAAATCCACCGAGGTGATGTCCACTCTCGCTCAGGGACTCTTTCACTTCGGCGTGGATGCACAGCATGCAACGTACCGGGCAAGGGTCGATGCGGCAAAAGCAGCATATGAAGCGGGAGAAAGACCGGTTTCTGAGAAGGCGAAGAGAATTCTCCTGACCGGCTGTCCATCCACCGGTGTTATTCAAAAGGTAGGCGTTACCATTGAGAACAACGGCGGCGTAATCGTCTGTCTGGACGACTGCGGCGGTGAACGTACCACAAAGATGATGGTAGACGAGGATGCGGACGATATTCTGAGAGCGATTTCGGACCGTTATCTGGAAATCCATTGTTCCGTTATGACCACCAATGAAGGCCGTATCGAGAACACAAAGGAAATGTGCAAGAAGTATAACGTGGACGGCGTGGTAGAACTGGTACTTCAGGCGTGCCACACCTTCAACGTGGAAGCAACCCGCATGCAGGAGATGTGCGATGAGGAAGGCATTCCGTACATGAAGCTGGAAACGGATTACTCCACAACCGACAGCGGTCAGATTGAAACAAGACTTGCAGCGTTCCTGGAAATGTTATAGACTTTAATAGCATCACAAAGAGCAAGAGTTCTCTTGCTCTTTTCTATAGGAGAAAAATATGTATCAAGTAGGAATAGACATCGGCTCCAGTGCCGCCAAGGTGGCTGTAATCAAGGGTGACGAAGTGGTAAAAACAATGCTGCTGGATACCGGGTTCAGCAGTCGGAAAGTGGCAGACGAAATCTATGCGGCGTTGGTGTCCGATGGAATCACCAAAGACAATGCGAAATACGTGGCCACCGGATACGGCCGGGTTTCCGTTCCGTATGCGGACAATGTGGTAACGGAAATCACCTGTCACGGAAAAGGTGCAGATTACCTGTTCAAGGAAAACGGAACGGTAATCGATATCGGCGGGCAGGATACCAAGGGAATTTCTCTTAAGAAAGGGCGCGTCATGAAATTTATCATGAACGACAAGTGCTCCGCGGGCACCGGCAAATTTCTGGAGGTTATGACCGGTCGACTGGGATTGACATTGGAAGAGTTGTCGGACTTGGCAAGAGAAGGAAACGAGATTTCTATCAGCTCCATGTGTACTGTTTTTGCGGAATCGGAAGTCATTAGCTTGATTGGAAAGGGGACGCCGAGAGCGGACATTGCGTTTGGCGTAATCGAATCCGTCATCAACAAGGTGGTGGCTTTGATTGCTCAAGTACCGGCGAATAAATACTTCCTCACCGGCGGACTGTGCGAGGATGACTATGTGCGGGAGCGCTTGGAGCTGGCATTAAATGCACCGGTGGAGAGCACACCGCTGGCAAGATATGCCGGGGCCATCGGTGCCGCAATTCTGGCGGCGGAGGAATAACTGATTTAAATGGGAAAATGAAACCGGCATCTGAGGAGGATGCCGGTTTTACATGAGAAAAAGCGCAAATTTATCTTTTTAAATTAGCCTTTTTCTCTGTACAATAGCAAAAAAATAACAAATAAACTAAAGGTAGAATCCTTTGATACCATAGGTGCATTGACATCATAAAGAATAGCGTGTAAAATAAAAATACGAAAATGCATATGCATTTTCTTTGCAAAAAGGAGAGGGATATGATTGATTTTCATTGTCATGTTTTGATGGGCATTGATGATGGAAGCCGAAATTTGGAAACCTCCGCATCTATGCTGGAGGCATCGAAAACGCAAGGGGTGCAGCAGATTGTGTGTACACCCCATTTTGATGCGGCCAAAGATCGGATGGAAGAATTCCTGATAAACCGGGATCACGCATTTCAAGTACTTCAGAAATGGATCGATGCGTCGGACACAGTTGACATTCGGCTATATCCGGCTGCAGAGGTCTTTTTTTTCCGCCACATGAGCGAAGTGAAGGATCTGAAGAAGCTGACCATCCGGGGTACAAACGTGTTGCTTTTGGAAATGCCCTTTGATGTCTGGGAGGATTCCTACATAAGCGAGATTGAAGACCTGTGCTGCGAATATCGAGTGGTGCTGGTCCATTTAGAGCGGTATATGAACTTCAAGAATCGAAAGTATATTCGGAAGGTAATTGAAATGACGCATCGGCTGCCGCTGTATGTTCAGATTAATTGTCGATCGGTTGCGGAAGGATCTATGCGAAAAAAACTCATCAAGATGTTCCGGAACGGAGAGGCTCATTTTCTGGGGAGTGATTCTCACAACATGACTCGCCGGCCGCCGAATATGGAAAGCGGTATGAAGGCGTTGGAACACAGCCTGGGAACGGCTTTTGTGAAACAGCTGAAAGCGCAGAATCGGAAGTTTCTTCAGGATGCTCGGGACGAAGAGCACGATAATTAAGAAATAGAATAGAACAAACAGATATACAGGTATGGAGTGAGTGGATGAACGATAGGAACCGAAAGGCAAAATTAAACAAAAAATCCATGGTGATGATCGGTGCAGCATTTTTGATAGTTCTGGCGGTGGCTGCCCTTATGTACTATATGGATCACCGATCCACCGGTACCAGCGAGGGCTCCGGCAAAAAGGTCTACACCATTGACGGTGAGGAATGTTACAAAAAACAGAACATCGAGACGTACCTGTTCCTCGGTGTGGACGCTGCCGGCGACAGTAAAAATACGAAGCAGAAAAAGAATCAATCCGTTCAGTGCGATTCCGTGATTCTTCTGGTAATCGATCGGGTGAACAAAAACTTTGCCATTCTGCCGTTAGATCGGGACGCGATGGTATCGTTGGAGATTCCGGACGAAGATGGAAACATACTGGGCGAGAATACCATGCAGCTGGCGTTAGCCTATGCCTACGGAGACGGCAAAGAACAGAGCTGTGAGCTGGCCGAGGATGCGGTTTCCGGACTGCTGCACGACCAGCGCATAGATGGATACGTGTCTTTGAGCATGGACGCTATCGGCACGGTGAACCACCTGGTGGGCGGTGTGGATGTTACGGTAACGGATGATTTTGCCGGAGAGAGCGGCCTGGCAAGCGGTCAGACCGTACACCTGTCGGATGTTCAGGCGGAAACCTTTGTGCGCGGACGAAAGTCTGTCGGGGACGGCACCAACGAAAATCGAATGAACCGGCAGCAGACCTACATCGAGGCGCTGTATCCGGCGGTGATCGACCATGCAAAGCAGGACAATAACTTTGTTTCAAACGCCCGCAAAAAGTTGGACAAGTACATGGTCACGAATATGACGGATTCGGATTTCAGCAAGATTATCGAAGCACTTTCCTCCGATAAAAAAATAAACGTATCGGATATTAAGTATTCCCGTACAATCAACAAGGATACCGGTTATGCGGAAGTGGAATACGACGAGGGGAGTCTGGAGAGCGTGATTAAGAAACTTTTCTACGAACCGGTGGAAGAGTGGCCGGATGATTCGGACGAGGAATAATTTCAAAAGATACGGAAAGAAAGATATTGAGAGAGAGCAGTTACGGAAGGAGTACACAGACAGATGACAGAGAAAACGATTGCGGAATCGTCGAGAAGGGGGAATGAGGTACGAGAAGATGAAATCGATCTTCTGATGTTGGCATCTCATTTCCTGGAACATGCGAAATTTATCATTGTAAGTTTATTTATCGGGGCATTTCTTTTCGGTGCCGTATCGATGTTTTTAATTCATCCGAAGTATGAATCCACGGCGAAGTTGTATATCATTTCCGCTTCCAAGGGTTCTATTGTGGATCTAACAGACTTGAATGTAGGTACTACTTTGACAGCGGATTACGAAGAACTGATTATTAGTGAACCGGTGGCGGAACAGGTTATTAAGAATCTGAAGTTGAAGGAAACTCCGGAAAAACTATTAAAGAAGATTTCCATCTCCAATCCGCAGGATACTCGTGTACTGTACATTACCGCTACAACGGAATCTCCGTCCGAGAGTATGAAGCTGGCCAATGAATTCATGGACGTCTCCTTGAAATACCTTCCGGATACCATGAGCACGAATCCGCCGAATGTGGCACAGCGTGCGAAGATGCCGGATAAGAAATCCGGACCGAGCAACAGCCGGAATACGCTGATTGGCGCGCTCCTTGGTTTTATCCTGGCGTGCGGAATTCTGACCGTACAGTATCTGAAGGATGATACCATTCACTCGGCAGAGGAATTCGAAAACTACTTCGGAATTATGCCGATTGCATCCATTCCGGAAGGAAGCGGAGACCTGTTTGACAAGGAAGAAGAAGGCAAAAAGCGAGAAAAACGAAAGGGACGGAAACATCGCTCGAAGAAAAATGGAGGTGCAAGATAAATGAAAAATTTAAATA
>ERZ1034973.716-NODE-716-length-22199-cov-182.415011_pt1 | contig 22199 bp, 17 predicted proteins | sample MGYA00520686_ERZ1034973 | MGnify/ENA primary metagenome ERZ1034973 (study PRJEB33766, sample SAMN09781775) | gut metagenome | biome: gut microbiome | host: Homo sapiens | place: Madagascar | study: EMG produced TPA metagenomics assembly of the PRJNA485056 data... | reverse complement strand
GCTTGCGCCGATGGTACTGCAATGCAATGCGGGAGAGTAGGTGGCTGCCTTCTTTTACTTTGGGTCTTCAAGGTCTAACGACTTTGGAGACCTTTTTTTATGTCCTTATTTTTGCCATGTATGTTTATCATTATATGTACGTATAATGTTATTATGTACGCATAATGTTATAGTACGTACATATCTTATTGATAATCATAATAATACGTTTGTCTCTTTTTATAATTTTGCATTAAAATTTATTTTTAAACCTAAAAACAAGTAACACACATGAGACAATTTTATTTAGCAGCAACAGCGGCTTTATGTACTGTAGTATCAGCTTCTTTTGCCCAAAGTTCTGATTTGGAAAAGAAGGATGCCCTACCAGTCACATTGCTCAGCAGTAAGAGTTACTCTGCCACATCAGTTGATGTTTCGCGATTATCAACTCCTGCTCCAGGCAAGGCTTATACTCTAGAGGTGAAGGCTCGTTATCTTAGTGGTAACGGTCGTGGACTCGACGTAATGGCAAATGATGCAACGGGCTTAGGCTTCCGTGTTTCTATGGATGCAACTTCGCTTAATTGGACCAATCCCCTAACAACATCTTCTACACTTTCTGCTTCTGATAATTCCAAGTTGCGCACTTTGCGCTTTGCGGTAAAGGATGGTAATGTAAATATTTATGAGGATGGTTATTTTGTAGCTACGCGTCCGATTGAGATTATAAATGAGTCGATAAGACAAACTCTTGGTGAAGACATTAATCCTGAGGTTGTGCCTGCATCTTGGAGTGGCACAAAGCCTACACCACAATCTAAAGGTTGGTATATTGTCAATAACGGTACTGAAGTTAATTCATGGCCAAATGCTCGTTATGAGAATGACAATAATCGATTTGCAATGAAAGATCCTGATGGTTCTGCTTACAGTGGCTCATTCTTCTTTATACGTTGGGATAGCAATAATATTAAAACGTATAAATATGCTTATCCAGTTGAACTTGAGGCTAATTCTACCTATGAATTCTCAATGGATGCTGCTTTCTGGGATAATAATGGAGCTTTAAATATCACCACACAGGTGTATTCCGACAAGATGCTTACAAGTAATGTTTTGGGAAGTCATGTTTTTAAAACTTCCAATTCTTCTACTGGCAAGCGCCTTTTCTATGCAGATAAGTTCCAGTTTACCACAACAAAGGCTGGTACCTATTATATAGCATTGTCAAGTGGATGGACTATGTATGCTATAAAGAACTTGCAGTTGCATAAGGTTAAGAAGAATGTGACGCCTGGGATACTCATTGGTAAGGATTATGAGGGCGAGGCAAACCTCAGTGTAGAATCGGCCACATATGATGAAACTGGCGCATACGCACCTACTACACTCATTGGCGAACCATCAATTGTCAACTATAGTAATGCTGGTGATGTTAAACGTGGATTCTTTTTCAATACAACTGCAACAGTTTCTGGTAAGACAAATATGCATCTTACAGCCGAGCAGACACCATTTGAAGGTTCTACCATTGACCTTCAGGGCGACGATGCATGGCTATACTTCGACTATATAAAGCCGAGTCGTGTTATCAATAACTGGTTGAAGTCGGTTAAGATAGGTGGTGCAAAGGCTGAAGATGGCGTGAATTGTCGTGTGACAATGTGGGCAAATGGTGCGGTGATAATACCTAATGGTCCCGCCTATGATAAGTGTGCTCTTACTGCATATAAGGGTGAGAATTTCACGGGTGATACCAAAGAGTTTGAAATCAATACATATCACAACAATCTTGGTACATGGGATAATAGCATCCGCTCGTTCAAGCTTAAGAAGGGTTATATGGCAACACTTGCCAATAATGCTAACGGTACGGGCTACAGTCGCGTATTTATTGCTGCTGATGAAGACCTTGAAGTTCCAGTAATGCCAGAGGGAATGGAGAAGTTTGTGTCGTTTGTTCGTGTATTCCGCTGGAACTATACTTCTAAGAAGGGTAAAGCCAATGGTTATGGTGAGAAAGATATACTTAATATCACTTGCAACTACGACTGGAACGTAGGGGGTAAGAGTGATGATCCCGATGTGGAGTATTCGCCTATTCGACAGAATCTCGGATGGCCGTCATGGAACGACATTAACTCAAAGTCTGGTGTAACCCATTTGCTTGGCTGTAACGAACCTGACCGTCCTGACCAAGCCAATGCATCAGTAGATGCTGTGATTGAGATGTGGCCAGAGATGCTTAAGAGTGGATTGCGTCTTGGCTCACCGGCTCCATCGTCTGTTTGGGTATGGAATGGTGATTTCTTCAATCTCATCGAACAGTTGGGATATCGTTGCGACTTTGCTGTAGCACATATCTATGAAGAGAATAAGAACGGTGCTTCGCTTGTAGACCGTATAAAGACACTCTCAAACAAAGGTAAGGGGCGTCCGGTATGGATTACTGAATGGAATAATGGTGCAAACTGGACCAATGAGTATTGGCCTACAGCTAAGGGACCGAAATGTGATGCCAATTCCAACATTATATATAATGAGGATGGTTCAACTACAGAAATAACTCGTCCGCTCTCTAAAGCGAATGCAGAAAAACAGCGTCAGTTTATGGCTGAAGCATTGCCTGCACTTGATAAGTGCGACTTGCTTGAGCGTTACTTCGAATACGATTGGGTGCAGGATTGTCGTGCTCTTGTTCTTGGTGGTGAGTTGACTCCTGCAGGTAAGGTCTATGGCGATCATAAGGCAGCCCTCTCTTATCACAAGATGGAGCGTCCGTGGGAGGAATGGAAAATATGTCCTCCGTTCCCAATTATGGATATAGATAATGACTACCGTAATATTACTGTACGCTGGTACGACCACAATGGTGAGACTGGTAAGAAGTACATCCTTGAGCGTCGAATGGACGACGAGACAGATTTCACTACATGCCGTGAGTTTATTCTCGGTACCGACTATGAAGCAGGTGCAACTGTCAAGTTTACTGAAGCTATACCATGCATTTCAAAAGTGGAATATCGTATCAAGGCTATTTCGTACAAGGATACAGAGTCTATCTATTCTCGTGTAAAGACATTTGTACGTGATGCAGCCATCGCTGCTCCTACACTTAAAGGCGAGGCAATCTCTACAAAGATTATAAAACTCACTTGGAACAATGTGGATGGAGCTAAGGCATATCGTATAGAACGTTCTGTAAAGAATACAGAAGGATTTGAGGTTGTTGCTGACAATCTCAATAAAACAGAATGGCAAGACGTTAATCTGCAGCCCAATACAACATACTTCTATCGTGCCTATTCACTTAACTCGGCTGCTGAGCGTCCTGTTTCTGAAGTTGTTGAAGTTAAGACAAAGGCCTTCGGTATACCAGAAGATATGCATCAAGTGCGTATTTCGGCTGGTTCGGGTAGTGCGTCATTGCGTTGGGCATTTGCTTATGATACGTTTTACCGCATAATGCGTGCTGACAAATCTGATGGCGAATTTAATGTGATAGCCGAGAAGGTAGATGCCACAAGTTTTATAGACAGCAACCTAAAGAATGGACAGACATACTTTTATAAGGTGCAGCCGTGGAATGAAGCAGGTTCGGGTAATGAGACAACTGTACTTGAAGCTACTCCACAGGCTGGCAAATATTTACACCTCGCATTCGATGAAAATGAAGGTAGTGTTTCTTACGACGAGTGGGGACCATATGATGGAACTTTCCTCAACTCGACAGTATTTACAGAAGGACGCAATTGTGGTTATGCTGCTAAACTAACAAAGAACAGTAAGTCATACATTGACCTTGGAAAGGGAACGGTGAGTCGCCTTGAAGACTTTACTATTGCCACATGGATAAAGCTACCTGGTGGTAAAGGACGTGTATTCGACTTTGGTTCTGGTACTGGTATATTCATGATTGCCGCAGCTGGTGGTTCAAATATGAAGTATAAGATAACATGTGCTAAGGGTGCATTCGACTTTACTGTACCAATGAAATGGTCGACAACTGAATGGAATCATGTAGTCATTACACAGCAAGGTGCCGAGATGAAAGTTTATCTCAATGGAGAACTTGCTGGTGAGGGGGATAACGCAAAACTTATTTACCCGAAGGATATGGGTGAGACAACTCAAAACTGGCTTGGACGTTCGCAGTGGGCACAGGATGCATATTGTGATCATGTTTATGACGACTTCCGTATATATGACCGTGCTATTTCTAGTGACGATGTAAAGACTCTCTATGCCGATGGCGAGTTGACGTTCAACGATTCTTCGACTGGTATCGAAAGTTTTAAGAAAGAAACATCTTCAGTGAAGGGTATTTACAATCTTAGTGGAATGAAGGTGAATAAGCCTGGCAAGGGTTTCTATATCATTGATGGAAAGAAGAAACTTTTGCGTTCCAAATAGGAATCTTATCCTCTTTTGAATTTTTTATAGCAACAAGAACAATATTGATTTACACAAGATATTTGTAAATCAATATTGTTCTTGTTTTCTGTTTCTCATTCATATTCACATGCTAAAATAACGTGAGTTCGACGAATTAGAATAACGTTAATTGTCTATCTACTGTCCTTTGAACTGCAATTGTTGGTTTCTTAGGAAAGAAACAATAAGCAGCCAAAGATCCAAGAGTGTTGACAATGAAGTTATCGAATGATCTGTGTCTGGAATGTTCCACTTGTGCAATATTCTTAAGTTCGTCGTTAATGGTCTCTATGATCGCCCTCTTTCTAAGCAAGAGCCTGTCTGATATTTTCATGATAGAACCCTTCATGTTGCTTTTTAGTTTCGTGATGAGTTGTATTCCATCAACGAAAAGTCGATTGAACAGGTTCTTGCTTATATATCCTTTATCTCCTACAAGCTTGCCGTATATGAAATCCACAAACGCTTTGTATTCTAATGGTTTACGGTCGTCAATATCGCCAGGAGTTATCATGAAGTTAAGCAATTCTCCCTTTTCGTTACATATAAGGTGGAGCTTAAAGCCGAAAAACCATCCCATAGAACATTTGCCTTTTTGTGCGATGCCTTTAAATGTCTTGTGAATATGGATTCTTTGGGTTCTACATACACGAAGAGGTGTGCTGTCTACGAAACTTATTCCGATACATTTTCCAAAAAGAACCTTCTTTATAAAGATAGCCAACGGAATGGCAATGGTCTTCTGAAGTTCCACAAAACGGTTATATGATACTACATTTGGAAATAAATGTCGAAGATGAACACATACATATTCCTTATAGAAATGTTTCAGGCAACGAAAGCCTGAACTGTGGAAAAGTATAACGATAACCATTATTTCTGCCTTTGACATGGTGAATTCACGATGATATCTACGTTTGGTGTTGCTTTTTATGGTGTATTTTTCCATTTGGGCATCAAAAACTTTGCAGAAGTCATCCGCAATACAGAAAATTTCAGTAACTTTGTCCTCGGTGATCATAGCGATTATTGTTTGTAAACTTTTGATTTTTAGCACATTAAAGTTACAACAATTTTCGCTAATCACCAAATTTTTAGACACTTATATTTGGTGATAACTCTCACACCACCGTACATGCGGTTCCGCATACGGCGGTTCCTATTTTGGGTACCATTCGAGGAAAACGAAAGTAGGAGAAAAACTACTTCGTTTTCCTCCTACTCGATTTTTCTCTTACCACTCTTCAGTCTCTCCTCTCTTCTTCTCTCTCCACTTACCTCTCTCCAGCCACTGTACATCCTTATCTACAGAACAGACCGAACACAGATTTGCGAAACTTAAGATATAACAGAAACCAATAAGATTTTTAGAAAATTATATTATCTCTTAATTCGTAGTTTTAATCTATAAGAATACGCGCGTGTAGCCTTTTATTTCAATAAGATTAAAAGTATTGTTTGTAACAAACCGTAACCTGAGAGCTTAGTTGAAAGTTGCATTTCCTGTATTTTGTTGCATATTTTAAAAAAAATAACTATCTTTGTAGCGTACATATTTAACATTCGTTAATATGTACGAGGGTGAGACGAATGGACATACAATGTTCACATAGAGAATACTTATACTATTAATTTTTCCTCTAAAGAGATTATCAACATGAAAAAGAGAGTTTTGAGCCTTGCTCTACTCTGCTGCTTTGCCCCACCATTTGGGCTTATTCATGCAGCCGAGACTGAACAAGCAGAATTCTTGGTTTTAAAGATGGCCGACTCCAAGACGGCAGAGTTCAAATTAAGTACGCGACCCATCATCGCTTTTTCCGAAGACAAGTTGCAGATTACATCCGATGAGATTTCCACCGACTATCCTCAGAGCGATGTAACCGAGTTTTATTTCACAGCCATTTCCACAGGCATTGAGGAAAAGGTAAACACATCCACCATGAGTTTTAGTTACACCGACAACGCCACGATCTGCATCAGCGGTTCTGCGGCAGGCGAAGCTGTGCTCTACGATGTCAACGGCAAACTGCTACAGCGACAGAAAGTAAGCGGCGGAAACGCAACCATCAATGTTGCCTCTTACGCACCGGGTGTGTACATTCTGAATCTTACCAACGAACATTCCTTTAAAATCATCAAGAAATAATGAAGAAAACTTTACTTTTATTTACATACCTTCTTGCCTTCTTAGCCATGCCTGTTCTAGCACAGCAAAAAACTGTCAAGAAGCACGTTACATTTCAACTCCTCAAGAAGCGTGGCGCTGACGCTGCCGTAGCAGGCAGAAGAAAAGCCGCAGCTGCACAGGCTGTCACCCATATCAACAACAGTGTGCTGCTGGCTTACTATCCTGCTGCCGGCTCAGGAGTAGAAGGATATGAAAACTACTACTTGGTACTTTCAACTTATGAAAGTACATATAAAAAGTGTTTGAGAGAAGAATGAGGAAAGTTTACTGGTTATCAGTTACTTTCCTCATTTTGGTTAAAAGTGGCGAGGACAGACGAAGACGGGAATACGACAAGATGAGACAGAGGAACGTTACCTATCCGTAACCTATACCCCAAATGGGGAATGTTGAGGTTCGGAAGAATAAGGAAGGTTACGAATTGAATTTTAAGACTCTGATTTATAGTGAGTTACTAATGAGCAACGTAAGTTTTTTGGTTACGAACCAAATTTGCCGTGTTCTGCCGTGAAATGCGTAGCAAGAAAAGACTCTTCATGTATTAATTTTGAACGCAAAAAAGAATGACGTTATGAAGAGTACATTTTCAATTATCTTCTACCTCAAAAGACAGGTAGTAAAGAAAGATGGTACAGTTCCAGTTATGGGACGTATCACAGTGGACGGAACACAGGCGCAGTTCAGTTGCAAGACAACTGCCAATCCAGATTTGTGGGACACCAAGGGCGGACGCATGATAGGTAAGAGTATGCAGGCTTTGGAAGTGAACCGCAAATTGGACAAGATGCGTGTGAGCATCAGCAAGCACTATCAGGAGATTATGGACAGGGACAACTTCGTCACTGCCGACAAGGTTAAGAACGCCTTTCTTGGATTGGAGTATCGCTGCCATACCTTGATGAAAGTCTATGAGCAAAGCAGGGATGAAATGGAAAAACAATACAAGGCAGGCATGAAATCTTTGAGCACATTCACAAAATATAGAATCGGTTGTGCTTACGTGGGCGAGTTTTTGCAGTCGCATTATCGTGTAAAGGACATTGCCTTGAAAGAATTGTCCCTGCCGTTTATTACGAACTATGAGACATTCCTTAGAATAGACAAGCAACTGAAGATAAATTCCGCAATGGTGTTTGTCCGTAATCTCCGTGCCATGACTTTTCGGGCGATTGATAACGAGTGGCTCGTCAAAGACCCTTTCAGACGATACGAGTACAAGAACGAGGAAACAACAAGGGAGATTCTGACAAAAGAAGAAATTCACCTGTTGATGGAAACGCCTATCACCAGAAAACATATGAGGTTGGTGCGTGACTTGTTCCTGTTCTGTTGTTTTACAGGTCTCGCTTTCATTGATCTGTACAACTTGAAGGAAGAGAACATCAAGACATTTTTTGACGATGGCGAGTGGATTGTTATCCACCGACAGAAGACAGGAACGGAAGCCGACATCAAGTTGCTTGGCTATCCCAAGCAGATAATGGAGAAATATCGTGGATTGTGCAAGGATGGCAGAGTCTTTCCTGTACCACCTTATAGAAGTTGTCTGCGTTCGCTCAAAAGATTGGGAAAGAAATGCGGTATCACCAAGCCACTTTCCTGGCATGTCTCAAGGCACTCGTTCGCAACCTCGGTTTGCCTCTCCAATGGTGTACCAATAGAAACAGTAAGTTCAATGCTTGGTCACAAGGACATAAAGACAACCCAGGTGTATGCCAAGATTACCAAGGAAAAATTGAGCAAAGACGTGGAAAAGTTGTCTCAGCAAATTAATAACATTGAGGAATTCACGTTTGGAAATGTTTGCAACGATAATACTAACACTATAAATGGCAGAGTATGAAACGACAAGTGATAACAATACAAGAAGATATGGTCATCTACGCCCCACATCATGGTGAGGTGTGGATGACAGTTTGGGAGATTGCCGAACTGTTGAATGTAACAGGGACAGCAGTGAAGAATACCATCAAGCGCATTTGGAAACAAAGTGTGCTGAAAGATTTCCAGCATTCTCAATACATCAAACTTGAAAATGGATATTCTGCGAATGTCTATGATATGGAAGTGATTATCGCCATAGCACTTCAAATGGATACATACCAAGCCTTGTTGTTCAGACAATGGTTTATCAGTAAGGTTGTGAACCGCAAGGATTGCCAAGCAGAGCAAGTAAAACACGAGTATCCGATGATTATTGTGATGAACGGAACGATGCCGAGAGGTATCAGTTAAGCATTACACCTTAATTATATAATAGCGTACAGAGAAGAAATACCAAATGGTTGTATCACTCTGTGCGCTTTTTGCTTTCTATTTGTAGCGCAGTTTGCATATTTTAGAATGTTTGTCATCTATTACGGTGCGCTTTCTTACACAAAATAATCGAGATATTCAAGCGAATTGGCTTAAATAGTCTTAAATTTGTGTTGTAGCATTTATATTTCCTGCCATTTCTTGTCTTTTCTCAATAACTTTTCGTACTTTTGCAGTCGGATTGTATAGCCAGACCGCAGTTGTCGCTGTAAGACGAGTTCTTTCATGATAACCGAGTCGGCAGCCTACGCCGTGCTGAGTGTAGTGAAGTCAACCATGACATATCTATACGAAAGCGGGCTTTGGGTGGGAAGACAATCCAGACATAATGGAAGGCGTTTATCGACGCTGTGTTTAAGACAGTCTGTAAATCTAGCAAGTTCACAGTATTCATAGTCTTGAACGTGGTCAACGGTAGATGTCCCGGGTGTGATTATTTCAATCCCGTGGAGACCTTGTAAGCATAGATTGTACCCTTTCGGGCGCAATCAAATGTATTATACAGGTCTCTTTACACGGACATGATTTTCATATCGGCGTGGGCTCTGACGTTGTCTGTTCAACTATGAAAGGCAATTGCTAGAGCCTCAGACTGTGGAATGGACAACAGGACGATTCCACGTTTTTTTTGTGTCAATTTATTAACTGGGTTCTGCTTAGAATAAGTTAACACCGATATGAAAGTCGATGAACGTGCATTAAAAGATGTACACACCGTAGGAGGTGGTGAAACTCCTCCCTGTGTTGGACTTACCTCCAACACCCTCCCCAAAGCTCAAAGCACTGTATCTGCGGAGAGTTCACAAACAGGGGTGTCCACCAGAAATGCACATATAGCAGTAAAGCCTAAAGCGCAAAAAGATGAAGATGTTCCTCATTGGTATGCCTTACGTACCACTTATGGCAGAGAGAAAAAGGCATATGACTATATGACAGCCAGAGGCATTACGGCTTTCTATCCTACCATCGATACGGTTAAACTTATAAATGGTAAGCGCAAAGTTGTTACTGAGTCACGTTTACCTAACATCTTCTTCGCTCACGGAACAGAAGAACAACTCAAACTTTTTGTTTACGACAACGTAAACCTCCCATTCCTTCGTTTTTATTATCACCATACACATATTGGCAGCAGAATAGAGAAAACTCCATTGATTGTTCCCGACTATCAGATGGAAAGTCTCAAAATAGCGTGCGCTTCAGAGGAAGATGATGTCATCATTGTCTCTGGAGAAATCCAGAAGTTCGAGAAAGGTCAGTTGGTACGAGTGGTAAAAGGTGAGTTTGAAGGTTTTATGGGAATAGTGGCACGTCATAAAGGACAACAGCGAGTGGGCATTGTTGTGGACAACTTGCTGACTGTCTTGACGGCATACGTACCGAGTGCTTATTGTGAGGTGGTAGAAGATAAACAGAAGTAAAAGGTTACTGTACCTTATTATGTAAAAATATAGCAATGATTGTAAAAAAGATATTTACACAAGATTTGCAAATAGCCAAGTCATTGATAAACAAGGACGAAATGGTTACACGCAAATACTTTTACCAACAATGCTATCCCCTGTTTAAGTCTATCTATGACAACTACTATACAGACTGTGCAAATTGCAAGGAGTTTATAGACGAGATATACATTGTTGTCCTTGCTCCAAGCAAGGCAACAGGAAAATGCCAGATGGAAAATTTCAGAGGAGAGAGTACATTGACAAGTTGGTTGAAAACAGCATGTTTGTTTTATTGCTACAAGCAGTTTGAAACAAAAGGGAAAATGCCTAAGCATGAGCAGATTTCTCACTCCAATATAAAAGAAAATGACGACGAGGGTGATAGAACGGATTCTATTTATGGTTCTATAGAGATAGATTTTTCTAATCTCAATCGTCAAGATGCTCTGACTATCATCAAACAGATGCCCAACAAGCGATATAGCGAATTGATACGTCTGCGTTATTTGGAGCTGAAGACCAATGAGGAAACAGCAAAAGAATTGGGTATGTCAATGGAGAACTATTACAACAAGCACAAACTCGCCAAGGAGCAATACGAGCGAATTTTCAGAAAGGAGGTAGGTCATGCATAAAGATTTTGTACCACCAGTAAGTATCGAAGAATTTGCTGCGTATTTGGATGGTAATCTTACGGATGATGGGATGGAATACATTTCATCTGTCATTTCCAACAACCAGAATCTTGCGGATATAGCAGAAATAAGTGATGTTGTAGACGATATAACAGAACAATATATATTGGATGATGATTTACAGCTTTTTGACGCAGAAAATATGAATTTTTATATTCCTGATATTTCTGATGATACAGTAACGGAACAGTATATTGTCTACAACGAAAATGCTTCGGCTATTGGTGAAACTGAAAAATATAATCATCAACTGATAGATGATGTTACAGAGAACAATCTATATAATAAAATAAGTACAAATCAAAATAACATTGAATTTATGGAAAAAACTTTTGATAAAGACAATGGAATGCAAGCTAACATTGCAGCTCATAAGATATTTGGTGAGGATGGATTCGGACCTGATGGAGGTTTAAACCCTGTCATTTACCAAGGTAACGAAGGTGTGTGTGCTATTCGTAGTCAGCAAATAATTTTGCGTGACTATGGTATAGACATATCTTTGGATGAACTTAAACAGTATGCGACCGAAAACGGTTGGTATGACCCGAGTCCAGAAGGTGGAACACCGATGTGGGCTATCGGCAACTTATTGTTAAGTTGTAATGTTCCTTGCGAACAGTCTGTTGATAATACCGTTTACGATTTAATAAACGAGTTGGCACAAGGTCATCGTGTTATTGTTGGCGTAGATGCCAATGAGCTATGGGCTGACAGAAATCATGACACAATTGCCGGAGCAAAGGAATGGTTTAAAGATATATTCCAAGGTGAAACTCCTAATCATGCTTTGGTCGTTGCTGGAGTAGATGTCAATCCTGATGACCCAAATGACATAAAGGTCATCTTGACAGACCCAGGAACAGGCGATTTGAGAATTGAATACAAATTAGACGATTTTATAGATGCTTGGAAAGACTCTCAGTGCTTCATGGTTTCCACGGATACTCCAGCTCCATTGCAATATGATCCAGAAACAGGCAGTGAAGTTCCGTCAAATTTTGCCGTAGCTGAGTATATCAACACTAATAGCATACCATTAAATCCAAACAATGTAATACTTCCAGGAGAAATGGCTGCAAAATGTGCAGATGCTTATTATTCTGAGGGACACTTGGACAAGGTTAGTGTAGACGGAGAGGATGTGGATTACAAAGACTATGCAAAATCTGTGGAAACAGTGCATAAGTATAAATCATACGTTGGCGGTACGCAAACGTTTGGACAAGACCATTTCGATTCAAAAGAGTTTTGCTCAGCTTTGAAGCATTTTCTTGGAATGGACTCTGATTTTGAGCCTGTCGATGGATTTAATCCGGACGAGCATACTCCTGAAGAACAGAATCCTCCTACTATGGAGGTTCCAACTACAGATGAGCCCGATGATTCTGATCAAGACAAAGATTTGGACGATGACGATTTTGATGAATCAGATGATGATGCAAACGTTTTCGATGATGCCAATTTGGACTTTTAAAATGCCAATAATCGAGAATTGTAAAATATAAAACGCAACTCTATAAATCATATAAAATGGAGAATAATAAAGAAAAAATTTCATCTACTCAATTAAAGAGTGAAATAATAAAGCTTATGGATGGCATGATTGCCTTCCCAAAAGCTTACCCTAAATTTAACTTTCCCAAAACTTCCGAGAATTTCAGCTTAACTCGTGAGTTGCTTGAAAAGGGTGAATTTAACTTGGCAGTATGTGGTAAAGTTAAGAATGGTAAAAGTTCATTGATTAATGCCTTGATAGGAAAAGAACTCTTACCTGTTTGTACTGATGTAGCTACATCGCGTGTGTTTAAGATTTCTCATTCAAAGGAAGAGAAATTTTATGTGGTGTATGGCAATGGAAATCGTAAGGAAATCTCACAAGAAGATTTGGCTAATTATGGTAGTCAAGCTGTTATCAACAAGGAGGGAGAAGCTGAAATAGAAAATACTATTTCATACATTCAAGTATTCACACCTATGGATTTCCTTCCCGAAGGAGTTTCTTTGATTGACACTCCGGGTATTGGCTCAACCTATCCTCATCATACGGCAATAACAAAGCAATATATCAAACAGGCTGATGCCGTAATGTTTGTGATGAATCCAACGCCATTGGAGGATATTGAAGTTGATTTTTTGAAAGAAATAGTTAGTGTGACTCCTGGTATTCAGTTTGTAACTACAAAGATTGATCAAAATGGCAATGAAAGTGTAGAAGAATCATTGAATAGAAATCACCAGATAATAGAGAAAGCAGTCGGTAAGGATTTGCCATTTGGTATCTCTATGCTAAAGATGTCCAGTAAATTGTTGCTAGAGGCTGCAACTGAAAAAGATGAAATGACATCTGAATTCAATTATGAAATTTCAGGCTATGATGATGTAAAGTCTGCCATGAATAATATGGTGTTTACTATTTTGGGATATTATCGTTCTGGACTAGCATACAATGCATGTGTAGAGTATTATAAGGAAGTTCTTAATGCGTTGAAACTGCGTCATGAAACAGCAGTCAAAGCAGCTACGGAATATGACACTCTGCTTAAATCTTACGAAAAGGCATTAGCAAACTTCAATGAAAACATGGGGGACTCAAAGAGAAAGGAACTCTTTACAAAAGTTGAAACCGTGTTAAAAACAATGGAGTATGACTTCAACCAAATCTTCACGTCAAAAGGAACTATAGCTACAAAATTCAGCGATGAAATAGAAAATTTATCTGAGGAAAGCATAACCACCTATGGTGAAGACTTTGGAGATAGAATTGTAGCAGATGTACAAAATGAGTGGGACAAATTAACTTCATTGGTTATGTCTCGTATAGAAGACTTGTTAACTAATTTCAACAAAGAGTGCTATATGTCTATTCCTGAAGGCTTTATCTCTATAACTAAAGAAGGAGTAGAAGACCCATCTGTAAAAGATGTTCAATTAAGAGACAGAATAGGAAAAATGAGGAACGAAATGTTCTTGGGAACAGCTATCACAGGCGCATTAAGTACCGTTGTTGGAGGTGCTTATTTCTTCCTTCCAGCATTAGTTACACCAGCTCTTCCTGTAATTGCTCCTGTTATGGTTGTTCTTGGTATTGGATCCGTTCTTTGGGGCGCAATAAGTGGTAATCAGAAAGCTAAACAAGAAGCATTACAGAAAAACAAATCCAATCTCATTAAGCATTTGTCTGAAACGATGGCATTTTGTCGCAAGCAGATAGTTGATGTTTCCTTGGCTGACGGCAAATACCAGTCTTTGTATCAGGGTTTTGTTAATGCAACTCGTGAGCAGGTTAAAAATTCCATCACTAATATTTATTCTAAGTATAGCGAGGAATTGGAATCAATGAAAAAGACTGTCGTTGAATCTAAAAACAATCCACAACTTGTCCTTGCTTTGGAGCATTTAGTAAAAGAATGGAGTAAAAACAAGACTTTGATACAGGACATACATGATCAATTAGAAACTGTAAAACCTGAATAGAATGGCTGTACTGGGAATAGATTATGGCTCCTCATATACAACCGTGTCGTGGATTAATCCACGACACGGGAAGCCTGAAGCTGTAAAGTTCAACGGAGATGGATCGGTAAAATACCCATCTGTAATCTTAGGCTATGACAATGGATTAGTTAGTGGTCATCAAGCATTAAACTATTTGGAAGAGGTTGACAAACTTCCTACTGAGAAACGTTTTGAAATGCTGGCGAATTTTATTCCGTCATTGAAACGTATATTGAATCCTAAGGGAATCGAATTTATAGGAGATAAAGAATATACTCACAAAGAGCTTTTGGAGTTTTTCTTCAAACAAGTCAAACAGTTGGCAAACGCTCATTGTGGCAACGAAGTGGATTTTGACTCTGTAGTTATATCACACCCTGTTGATTGCGAAGAGCCAACCATTCAGATGCTAAGACAGGCTTTGTCTGCTTCTGGTTTCAAAGAAGTTAAAACAAGATTTGAGCCTATTTCAGCTGTAATGGGATATGGAATAGACCACGACATACCAGAAGGGCAAGGAATTTTAGTCTTTGATTTCGGTGGTGGCACAATAGATGTTGCTTATGCAAAAAAACACCTTGATTCTTATCGTATCTTATGTGAACCCAAAGGAGATAAATCTTGTGGTGGTCAAGACATCGATATGCTACTTTACGAAGATTTAAGGAAGAAAGTGTTGGCTAAATATGACATGGATATTTCAAAAGGCAATATGGTTGACCTTGGAATGTTAAATTCTTGCCGTAGATTGAAAGAGCATTTCAGCGACTCAAACGATGTACATGAAACTTCTATCGTTTTTGTAAAAGATGGTAGAATCATTACATACAAGTATAAACTAAATAGAGATTCTTTCAACAATATTATAAGCCAAAAGATTGCAGATGCTATCAATGTAGCTAAAGCTGTGATAAAGCAAACGGTGACCAAACAACTAAAAATAGATAAAGTCTTATTGATTGGAGGAAGTTCCCAACTGACATTGGTTAGGCAAATGTTGACAGAAACTTTACCTGAGGCTACAATTGATACTTGTGGAGAGAAAGACATAGCTGTCGCATTAGGTAACATAGCAGATGAGAGTGATTTTAACAAAAAGGAAACAGATGATTATCCTAAAGATGACGAAATAGAATTGGATTTTTCTCGTCATATTAATTGTATTGAATGTACCTCTTCAAAATGCTACAAAATAAAAGGTAAGCCTGGATATCATTGTATTAATTGTGGATGGGAAGGCGTATATAGAATAGTTCATTTTTAAAATAATTTCTATGAATATATTAATGGTTGGACATAGTAGGTCTGGAAAAACATCTTTTATGGCGGGCATGTATCGATATCTCGGAGAATCAACAGAGGGGTATGGTATTAGTGCAAAAAAAGAAAATCAAAAAGAGCAACTGACAAAAATGGCTTTAGATTTATCCAAAGGTAGATATCCAGATGGAACTAATATTCAAAATGAATATGAATTTTCATTGAATGTTCACGGAGAAGAATTAGTCCCATTTAATTGGATAGATTATAGAGGAGGTATCTTGATGAGTGACGATCCTAGCGATAGTGATATTGATGATTTCATGAATGCCTTAGAAAGAGCAGATGCCTTAGTCGTTTTCTTAGATGGAACAAAACTAGCTGAATCTGGAGCAAGATGGAACATAGAATATGATCTTCTGATATCTTGTATAACAAAGTCTTTAAGTGTACCTCATAGTTCTTGCTTTCACATTAGTTTCGTAATAACAAAGTGCGATATGGTCGCATCCGGTGCCAATTTTTATGGTCTTAAACGATTCGACAATCTTCTTCGCCAAATTAATGACAGTCAAACTGTTTGTGCAATGCTGATTCAATGCCAAATCACTCCAGATTATTATTTCACTCCTTTCCTTGTTTTGGCATATAGCGTTTATGGAGGTACTCCTATTTATATAAGGCGTATTACAGAAGCTATAAATAAAGCAAAGAAAAGGGCTGAAGAGCATAGACCTACGAGCTTGTTAGGCAAGATATTTGGCGTCGGAGAAATTATTCTTAGCGGTTTGTTTGGAATTATCGATATGGAATGGGAAACTGAATACGAAAAGACATGGGCTGCTGAAAAAAACGAAGAGGAATTGATGGAAAAACTTTCGGAGTTACAATCAAGAGCAGATGAGCTCCTTGAAAAAATAAAAAAATGGAATAGTGAAGATTTAATAACAATATATTAAAATATGGCAGAAAAAATATCACTTTATGGACTTAGCCGTTCAGGTAAGTCTTGTTTTATTTATGCTATGTCACAAGCATTATCACAAGGTATCGAATTGGCAGATGGTGAAATCATGAATGTAATAACACCAGATCCACGCCAAATGTTACGTCTTTATAACGCTTATGATGGTATGATAAATGGAAGTTGGCCAAAAGGTACAGATAAGTCTTTTGTTTATAACTTTAATGTATTAAAGAGTTTGGCGTTGTTAACAACTATTGATGTTGAAGATTATCGTGGTGGACTATTGCAAGACCTTGACGAAGATGCCCAAGAAGAACAAAATGAATTATACAATTCGTTTAATCAATCGAGTGTTTTGTTATTCTTTATAGGAGCAGATGTTATTAAGGCTAAAAATACTCCTCAAGCGATTTTGAATTTTGGTCAGTTTGCCTCTATGTATACAAAATATTTGAATGAATCAAACAATGGGGCTCAAACCCCAGTAATGGTAGTAATAACCAAGGCTGATTTATTAACACAACAAGAATTAGCACAAGCTTATGAAACCGTTAAGGATAAGTGGAGATTTTTATTTGGCAGAGGTACAAATCTTACCACAGGCATTACGGCTGTGTCTTTAGGTAAGAATTTGACAAATGAAGGTGGCGTCTTGGAAGGAGAGTTGGATATACGTGCAACAGCAGGAAATCTAAGCATACCAATATTGTTCTCTTTATATCATGTGATGGGACAAAAAATAGAAGCTTCAGTTGGTAAAATATCAGAAACAGAAAGTAGCTTAAACAGAGCAAATGGGCAATTAAATCATGAATTATCTAGAAGTTCTTTTGCTCGTTTTTTTATAAACAAAGAAACGAGCATCCGTAATCAAATAGACGCGCACAAAGCCAATCTGGGGAGAGAAACAGAAATCTTGCAAAAACTAAATAGTTCAATGGCTGCAATAAAAGAATTCCTGCTTAGTGGTGCACAAATTTATATAAATGGCGAAAGGGTATAAAATATGGCACAATTATATATTTATACAAGAACAAAGGAATTGGACTATCGTGCGATAGCCATTCCTTCTGAGGATTTCTGTTCTAAAGAAGACAGATTAGCTTTTCGATACGAAATCCAAGGAGTCATTGATGTAGAAACATACGTTGATGAACTGAATGAGCCTCGCTGGTTTTACTCCAAGCGAAAGGATCTTGTATTGTTTGGCATTGGAGTTATGAACAAGGAGTTAAGTGACACTTGTAATACTGACTATGTAGGAACTCCGATACGTGGATTCTTTGGTATAGTTTTCAGAATTGGAGAAATCATAGAACTACCATATGATAAAGAGTTCTTCAGAAAGGTTTATAAAAAATATGTAGAGCCTATTTGGAATATAGAATATGGTGATGATAATGCTAAACAAAAGAACATAGAAGTAGAAAAGTCTGATATAGATGGAAGTTATTTTAAAATTGTGCCACAAGACAATCGTATTTCCTTAAATGATAAAGTTGGGAAATGTGCAATTTTAGGAAAAGTTGATTGTATAAAAGTTTTTCAACAAGCTTTATACAACGAAACTGAATTGTCGGTTGTTACAGGTCTCAATAATAAAAATCATGCATATGCAAAAGAGGCAAAATATAAGTTCCTAAATGCTTTGGTGAACGGAGTAGATATTCGTGAAGAACAAGAAACAATCAAACCTATAAGTGAACAAGAGCATTCAACATCGACTAATTTCCAAATTTCTGAAAATCCGATTAAGCCAAAAAAAGAACATCGCCTGAAGTTGATAGTTTTGGGGACTATCGCAACATTTATAGTAGTAGCTTTGATCGTTGGTCGTTGCAGCAAGAACGGTCAGACGAACCCTCAAAAATCAGTTTCGGGCGACACGGTGAAAACAGTAAAAAACGTTCAAAAAAAATAGATTGTGATATTTTGAAGTTGCTTGTTTTACTGACTCGCTTAGTAGAGAAATATGGCATAAAAGAAGTTGTCTCAAAATTAGAATCTCTTATGTGAAATTTTTAGAGTGCATTTTTCTTCATCTTATTGGTGCAAGAATGATGCACTTATTTTTGTGATATTTCTCAGCCAAGTGATAGAATGATGTAAATTGTAGTCTCTATTAAAAGAAAAACGATATGGATAAAAAAGATATAACTACTCAAATATACGATTTGCTGGAAGAAACGGCATCCTATATTGACAACACAACATGGCACAACAAATACTCGTTGGCACTTAAAAGTTTGCAAGAAGAATTGAAAGCTCCATGCGTGTTAGCTGTTGCAGGAAAGGTAAAGGCTGGAAAAAGTTTCTTGGTAAATGCATTGTTAGGAGTTGATATAGCAATGACAGGAACAACAGAAACCACGGCTACAGTAAACATCTTTAAAAAAGGCACACCGCCATCTAAAGAAAGGCCGATTTTATGCGTGTATCTTGATGGTCATAAAGAATGGGTTTCTAAGCAATACTTGGATTCCCTTCAAGGTACAAACAAAGAGGCTTTAGAAAAGACAGCCCAGATAGACAAACTGATAATGTATATCAATGATAATCCATTATTAGATTATGTTACACTTGTAGATACTCCGGGAATCGGTGCTGAGGTAGGTGAAGATGGAGATTCGCATCAAATTCAAACAGATGCCTATTTTAATTTGCGTGAACGCCATCAACAAGATACTATAAATCTGTCTAATACAGCAGATGCAATAATATACTTGTTCAATACTGTTCCGACAGAGACTGATAAGAATTTTTTAGCGTCATTGTATAATGGAGGACATGGCATTACATCACTAAATGGTATAGGGGTATTATCCAAAGTGGATAAGGACTTAACACAAATAGATAACATTTCTCACTTTTGTAAAGAGTTTGAACAAAATCTATTCACAATCGTTCCAACGTCTGCTGCGATTGAAAAGTACATACCATCAGAAGAACAAGCCTATCATTTGCGTGATAAGTTAAAAAAAGGATTTTCTGTAGAAAAAGGCTTTTTATTAGCCATTGGTTCAGAAACAGCCTTTCTTCATGAAAAGTTGCCTTACTGCAATATAGCCGTTTCGGATAGGAAAGCTATTCTTGAAAGTTTTGCTGCCCATGATTTAGCATGGAGTTCGTTTGCTCTAATAGCTAAAGAACTTTATTACTCTGATGACATATCAATAACATTGAATAAACTCAAATGTGTGGGTGGAATAGAAAATCTGCGGAATTTGATATTTGACCATTTCTTTAAGCGAAGTCATATGCTGAGAGGAAACAAAGTTGTAGAAGATTTACGCGGCATCATAAACAGTATAATATATGATGAATCCTTTGCCCTTTCCGAGGATTATGCAAAGATGAAAGATGAGTGCATAAGTTCTTGTCAGTGTCTTCCAGCAAGAACTCGGAACATGGTAATTGATTTAATCAAATCAAACATTCCATCATTAGAGCAGGTTCAGAATGACAAGAATCGCATCTTCAGTCTGAAAGGAAAAATTGAAAATATACAAGCGGAACTCCAACTTGCAAATGACAAATACATCATGTACATGAGAATAGTTGATGCTAAGGAACAATTTTCACAGACCGAATTTGCAGAATTATGCTCATTATTCTCCGGACAAATCACAGATGGTAATCCACGCAATAGATACAAGTATTGGTCATCCATTTATAATATGTCATTGCCAAATAGCGTCAGACAACATGCGGCAATGCTGGCAAAAAAGATGTACTCGGATTTGTTAAAAAAATAGCTTATGAAACTATTAAATGATTTATTCACAAGAAGCAAGGCATTATGTGGACAGCTTATGTCTTCAATGTTTGACTCAAATAATCCAACAACAGCTGTTGATCAATTGTTTGAATCAACAGAGAAAACGTCAAGCGCATTTAAAGAAAGCAAAGACTCGGAAAGAACCATGCCATTAAGCGATGTACCAAACATAGACTATTATATGGATTCCAAAGAAGTAAGGGGAGAAAACGATGAAAAGAAAATAGGAAAAGAAGAAGAGACAGAATACATACAGGAAGAAAAAAATAATAAGGATTATGTTGATGACCCTAACTTGGATAATAGTTGTGGCAAACAATTAATTTTCGAACTGCCAACTCTGCTTGAAGAACTAAATAAGTTGCGTTCTCAAACTACAGACGAAAATGTTATATCTACAATCCTGTTTTGCGAAAGCCGAATAGAGGAAATGATGCTTTCATGTGGTTGTGAACCAATTAATGAAGAATCAACCTTTGATAATTCACGTCATGTTCCATACCCGTTTTCTTTCGTACAAAATGGTTGTATAATAGAAAAGACTATAAAACCAGGGTTAAGTTATAATAATAAAGTTTTAGTAAAAGCAATAGTTAAATGTAAACAATGATAATTATGGATGAAGATTTTGAAATTTTGTATGATGATGACGTAATAGATTTTCCTGATGATTTACCACAAATAGAAGAAATTCATCAAGAAGAAAATGGGCAAACAACGCCTACAATGAATACGTCACCGATATTTGAAAATGACCCAAATGGTGGTGTTATAGTAACTGACATATTTGGTGGAGAACACCATTATATGAATATGGAACAGGCTCAGACACTAACGGATTTTATGAGTGGGTTACCAATTGCCACAAATCCTACATCTGTTTCTGACAGTCCATCTAACGCAGGAGCTTTTCCAACAGATATCCACACTCCTAATGATTTGTCATTTTATGACGGCAAACTACAGGATGCGCAACACAGGCTTGACCAAGCTTTGGATGATGCAACACATTCAACAAATGCGAGTGAACTGGAAGATGCTTTAAGCAGACAAAAGCAAGCAGAAAACGATATTGAATATTGGAAAGGGTGTCGTTCGCAAGCAGACTACAATCAAACAATAGAACATCTAAAAAGCGACAAGATAATCAATGGTTGTAATGATGCTTTGAATAAGTTGCATGATATACTACATAATAAATAAAAGGCTTTTGTGGTAAATCAAGACAAAAGAAAACTTGCAAACTAAAAACTACATTTAGTTTGCAAGTTTTTCTTTTTCTGTGATAGATAGTTTTTCTTTCCACACTCTATAATATAAAAATGTACAACAAAAAACATAGAAAATATGAACAAGCCAAGTATTATAGACACCACAGTGTTGAAAGAAAAGTTGCAAGAATACGCAATGAAGGTTGGTCGCATTAGTGCTCGACCAATATTGTTGCTTTATTTCATCATGGTCAGCAAGGATACTCCGAAAAGTGATAAGTTGATGATTCTGTCAACCATATCATATTTGGTGTTCCCAATAGATTTGATTTCGGCTAAGCGGTTACCTATCATTGGATGGATAGATGAGGCATTTTCACTTTCAGTAGCCTATCAGAAAGTGAGCAAGAACATCAGTCCCG
>ERZ1034973.709-NODE-709-length-22268-cov-5.994643_pt1 | contig 22268 bp, 21 predicted proteins | sample MGYA00520686_ERZ1034973 | MGnify/ENA primary metagenome ERZ1034973 (study PRJEB33766, sample SAMN09781775) | gut metagenome | biome: gut microbiome | host: Homo sapiens | place: Madagascar | study: EMG produced TPA metagenomics assembly of the PRJNA485056 data set... | reverse complement strand
GCGATGGTGTCCATCGAGTCGTTGCCGCCGATGTAGAACACCGCGCCGATGTCGTGCGCGGCAAAAATCTGGAACAGCTTTTCAAACGGGGCGGCGTCCACCTTGGGGTCGGGCAGCTTGCAGCGGCAGGAGCCGAGGTAGCTGGACGGGGTGCGCTTGAGCAGCTCGATATCCATCTTGTCAGCGAGCTTTTCGTCCAAGTCGATGAGATGACCCTTCAGCACGCCCTCAATGCCGTACTGCATACCGTACACGCGGGGGGCGCCGCACGCCTTAGCGGTTTCGTACACACCGGCGAGGCTTGCGTTGATCACAGCGGTGGGACCGCCGGACTGACCTACCAGAACGTTTTTCATAAAATTACTCCTTGTATAATCGCAAATTGTGCTTTACAGAACGTATTTTTCGATGGCGGCTGCCACACCGTCGTGGTTGTTGTCGGTGCTTACGGCGTCGGCAGCTGCCTTGACCTCCTCAGTGGCGTTGCCCATGGCGACACCCAGCCCGGCGGCCTGCAGCATGGCAAGGTCGTTGCCGGAATCGCCCATCGCCATCAGCTGGCTGCGGGCAAGCCCCAGATGCTTGGCGAGCGCCAGCAGCGCACTGCCCTTGGTCACGCCGGGAGCGTTGATCTCCAGGTTGGAATCAAGGCTGGTGGTGATCTCGGTGGGACCGGCAGTCAGCACCGCCTGCCATGCGGCGTCGCGGGCGGCATCGTCGGGGTAGATGATGCTGAACTTTTCAATTTCCTGCGCGTGGTCCCGCATAAACTGCCGCAGGTCGGCGGCTTCGCCCCGGGTCGTGTGGAAGTAGGCTCTCAGGTTGGGGGGCAAAAAAGCATTGCAGGCATCCACGTTGCCCGTTTGCGAGTAGCTTTGCCCGTCCACAAACACGCTGATCAGCCCGCCGAAGGGCTGCAAAAGGTCATACAGCTGTATCGCCAAGGCGGGGTCAAACGGCTGTTCGACAAGTTTTTTGCCGGTTGCCAGCTCGGTGACGGTGGCACCGTTGCTGGTAATGGCGTAGTCTACACCCGGCCAGTCCAGAAACTGCTGCGGCACCCCTGTGGCGGGACGCCCCGTTGCGGGCAAGACCAGCACGCCCTTTTGCAGGGCGGCATTGATGGCAGCGGCATTGCGCGGGGAAATGGTTTTGGCATCGTCAAACACGGTACCGTCCAGATCCAGCGCCACGACGCGGATATCCTGCATAGGCTGCACCTCCAGATTTTCTCAGGATAATAGTACAGCAAAACGGGGAGAAATGCAAGAGATAATGGAAATTGGCGCGGTAACCGATCGTTTCCCCGTAGGGGCGGGGCAAGCCCAGCCCGCGTTTTTGCGGTAATGCCCAACCTACCGGGCAAACCGCACGGAAGGTTTTTTCCGGCAGGCGTCTTTTTTCAATTTTTTTCAAAAAATTTCACAATTTCACCACGCAGCTGCGGTATGATAGACTTATAGAGGTATCGTATAAGGAGGAGTTTCCCCATGCCGAACATTCTGATCGTGGACGATGAACCCCGCATCCGGGATTTGATCCGGGAGCATCTGCAATACGCCGGCTTTACCTGCGCCGAGGCGGGTGACGGCGGCGAAGCCCTGAGCCTATTGGCGCAGGGCGGCATTGACCTTGTGATTCTGGACATTATGATGCCCTTTATGGACGGTATGACCTGCCTGCGCGAGATGCGCACCCGCAAAATTATGACCCCGGTCATTATGCTGACCGCCCGCAGCGAGGAATACGACAAGCTGGCGGGGCTGGAAAACGGTGCCGACGACTACGTTGTCAAGCCGTTTTCCCCGCGCGAGCTGGTGGCACGGGTCAAGGCGGTGCTGGCGCGCACCATGCCCAGCACCGCCCGCGACGGCACGCTGTACACCTTTGGGGCGCTGACCATCGACACCGCCAGCCACAGCGTCAAGGTCGCTGGGCAGGAAGCCCCGCTGACCCCCAAGGAATTTGACCTGCTGGTTTTTTTGGTCAACAACAAGGGCATTGCCCTCAGCCGCGAAAAAATCCTGCAAAAGGTGTGGAACTACGACTACTACGGCGAGGACCGCACCGTGGACACCCACATCAAAATGCTGCGCAGCCACCTGGGGGCTTGCCGCAATCTGATCGTAACCGTGTGGGGCATCGGCTACAAGTTCGACCCCGATGCCCGGTAAAGGAAGTGCCGCTGCCGTGAAACACCCTGCACACAAACGCCCCGCGCTGGCGATACGCTGGCAGATGATGCTGTTTATCAGCGCCTTAACGTTGTTTACGCTGGTGCTGATGTGGGCGGTCATCACCTACGGGCTGGAACCGATGTACAACCGCACGCTGCGCGCCCGGCTGGAAAACCGCTGCACCGCCATCACCGCCATGATCGACCAAAGCGACGAGGAAATCTCGCAGCGCACCTACACGGGGCTTTGGCTCAACAGTAATTTCTGGAACAGCGTCAGCGACGCCTTTGCCCAGCAGCGCATTGATGTGGACGGCGCCTGCGTGGATTTCAGCGATGCGACCCTGCACTGCCTCAAGGCATACGAAAGCCTGTTCCCCTGCCTGCTGCACGACAGCTCCGGCGCGTTCGGCGGCGAGTTCGCCTTCACGCCCGACAACCCGGTGGTCATCTCGCTGCGGCAGCAACTGTTTGAGCATGGCAGCCTGTATAAAATTATCGCAACCGGCAGCAACCGGCAGATGGTCGTGGGCAGGCTGTCGGCGGACGGCAGCTACGGCGTGCTGGTTTCGGCAAATCTGGCGCAGATCTTCACCGCCGCCGAGGTGCTGCGCAGCCTGCTGCTGCCGCTTTCGCTGGTTTTGCTGGTCATTGACCTGCTGGCGGCGATGCTGTTCAGCCGCTGGATCACCCGCCCCATCCACCGCCTGTCCGCCGCCGCGCGGGAGGTCGCTGCCGGCAACTACGACACCTGCATTTCGGTGGAGCACAACGATGAAATCGGACGTCTTGCCGCTGATTTTAACCATATGACCGCCGAGGTCAAGCGCAGTGCCCAGCTGGAAAAGGACATTCTGGCAAACGTCAGCCACGACCTGCGCACCCCGCTGACGCTGATCAAGGGCTACGCCGAAACGGTGCGCGACATCACGGGCGACGACGCCGAAAAGCGCACCGAGCAGTGCAGCATCATTGCCGACGAGGCCGACCGCCTGTCGGCGCTGGTCAACAGCGTGATGGAGCTGAGCAAGGTACAGTCGGGCGCTGAAAAGCCCGAGCCGGTGCAGTTTCATATGGATGAGCTTTGCTTTGAGGTGGCGGGACGCTACGATGCCCTGTGCGAGCAAAACCACTGGCAGCTGCAATTTTTGGGCGACGACCCCTGCCCGGTCAGCGCCGACCCCGCCATGATGGAGCGGGTGCTGCACAACCTTTTGGGCAATGCGTTCCACCACATCGGCGCGGACGGCGTGGTGATCCTGCGCGCCGCGCCCATGCCCGGCGGCGGCTGCCGGGTGGAGGTCACCGACCACGGTCCCGGCATCCCGCCGGACGATCTGCCGTACATTTTTGACCGCTACTACCGCGCACGGCAGGATTCCGGGCGCAGCGGCACGGGGCTGGGGCTGAGCATTACCAAGGCAATTTTGCAGCAGCACGGCTTTGCCTTTGGCGTAAACAGCGCCGTGGGGCAGGGCAGCACATTCTGGTTTGAAATGCGGGACACCCGCGCCAAGTAAAGGAGGAGCCTATGCAAGAACTGAACCGCACCCCCGACGCACCCGAAACGGCGCTGCAGGAGCAGCTGGACCGCATCGAGGCGCAGAACCAAAAAATTTTGCGCAACCAGACGATCCATATGGCGGTCACGATTGTGCTGGCCGTGGTGGTGCTGGCAGCGCTGGCGTTTGCCGCCGTGCGCCTGAACGCCGCCTACGCCGAGGTGCTGGACGCCTGCACGCAGGTGGACGCGCTGGCGGAAACCCTGCAAAGCAGCCTTGGCACGCTGGACCCCGCCGAGCTGGACGATATGATGCAAAAGCTGCCCGGCATTGTGGATCAGCTGCAAAAATTGGACGTGGAAGCGCTGAATAAAGTGCTGGCAGGTCTGCCCGGCTTGATGGAAAACGTGGACGCGCTGCAAAAGCAAGCCGACAGCATCGCCGGGGTATTCAACAGCATCGGGGCAATTTTCGGCAAATAACGGCATGGGATAGTATAATATACTATAAAAGGAAGGAGGTTTGCCTCCTTCCTTTTTTGCTGTGATCTTGCCCCCTCGCAGGGCGGTTCGTAGGGGCGGGGCAAGCCCCGCCCGCGGTTTTGCGACAACGCCAACCTATCGGGCAAACGGCACGAAAGGCTTCCCCCCGCCCCCGCAATAAAAAATGTGCCCGCGGGGCGGGCACACCAAATCTAAACTCTACACTCTGCACTCTTAACTCTCATCAAAGCGGTCTTACCAACAGCTCCATCCCCTCGTTGCTCCAGCCGAAATCCGCCGCCGCATAGCCGCGCTCCAGCACGCGGGGCAGGGCGGGGTCGTTCAGGTGCAGGCGGCGCAGCGGCTCGCGCCAATGCGCCAACCCCCGCGCGGCGTAAACCACCAGCCCGTCGGTGTCCTGCAGGGGCAGCACGGCGCGCAGCGTCAGCCCCGTGGATAAGTACTGCGCACACAGATCCTCGCAGGCAGGCAGGTTTTTAAAATCCAGCACCTGCACCGCCCAGACGTGGTAACTGGCGTACCGCTCGATCGCCCAGCGCAGCGACAACCGCAAAAAGTTGCGCAGCTGTGTGTAATTTGCGCGTACCAGCGGCGGGGTCAGCACCGCGCCCTGCCCGTCGGCACCAAAGCCGGCGGCACGCAGGCGAGTGGGCAGCTCGTCCTGTGCGTACAGCGGCAACAGCGCCGCGGCGATCTGCAATTGCTCCTGCCCGGCAAAATCGCCCACGATCTGCCCGTTGTCCAAGGCGGGGCGCAGCGCGTCCAGCATGGGCAGCCCGGCGGGGTCTGCCAGCTCGCGCAGGGCGTCGTACTGCGCTGCGGTCAGCACCTGTGCGTCAAAAATATGGGTCTTTCGTTCTAAGGTTTGCAGCATTTCCATCGCTCCTTTTCAAGATATCACACGACCTATTATACGGGGCTTCCCCCGCCGGAAATGCCGAAAACGGGCGGGTAAACCACATTTTCCGCACGCATATTTGCCGCTTGTTTTAGTTAAGCGCTGCGCGAAAAAACAAGAATAAACTAATCTTTATTTTAAAATAAAACACAAAACTTTATTTTATTAACCAAAAAGCCGGAATTTTTCTTGACTTTTGAATTGACCGTGCTATAATAAAACTGTACCCGCAAATCGTGTACGCCCGGCGCGGTCAAACAGAGGGTCCGCGCAAGGCATCACGCCCGCTGTGCGGCGGGTGCGGTACCATTTTGTTTTTGAGGGAAGGTATTACACATGAAAAAACTCATTGCTTTGGGTCTGACCTCCGTCCTGGCTGCCTATCTGGTCGCCTGCGGCGGCGCAGCCTCCTCCGCTGCCGAAAGCGCAGCCCCCGCCGAGAGCGCATCCGCCAGCGAGAGCGCCGCGGACTCCACCGCTGCCGACAAGACTTGGGTCATCGCCACCGACACCGTCTTTAAGCCGTTTGAGTACACCGACGCATCCGGCAGCTTTGTGGGCATCGACGTGGATATCGTCGCCGCCATTGCCGAGGATCAGGGCTTCAAGTACGAGCTGAAGTCCCTGGGCTGGGATGCCGCCATCGCCGCCTGCCAGTCCGGTCAGGCGGACGGTATGATCGCCGGCGCCTCCATCACCGAAAAGCGCAAGGCCAGCGGCTGGACCTTCAGCGACGGCTACTATGACTCCAACCAGACGCTGACTGTCCCCGTCGATTCCGACATCACCGGCTTTGCCGACCTGTCCGGCAAGATGGTTGCCGTCAAGACCGGCACGCAGGGCGCCACCTACGCCGAGAGCCTCAAGGATGAGTACGGCTTTGACCTGACCTACTTTGAGGATTCTCCCACGATGTATCAGGCAGTTTTGGGCGGTCAGTGCGTCGGCTGCTTTGAGGACACCCCCATCATGAAGGCGTCCATCAAGGACGGCGACCTTGCCCTGAAGGTGCTGGACGACACCGCCAGCGACCCCGCCCCCTACGGCTTCGCCATTTTCAGCGAGGACAGCCAGGAGCTGCTGGATATGTTCAACAAGGGTCTTGCCGACATCAAAGCCAACGGCAAGTATGACGAGATCCTGAAAAAGTATTTGGGCTAAATAAGTAAATAGCGCGGGGACGCCTGTTTTCGCAGGCATCCCCGCTTTTTTCGCAACAACCAAACCCGAAAGGAGTCCTTCGCCTTGGTTTTTAAGATCCTTGCCGAGTACGGCACCATGCTGCTGGCCGCCATGGGGCAGACGCTGCTTCTGGCGCTGTGGAGCCTGTTTTTTGCCTGCCTGATCGGTCTGTTTGTGGGCATTTTAAGCGTACTGAAAAACCGCGTCTGCAACGTGATCGCCACGATTTTCGTTGACATCATCCGCGGTGTGCCGATGATCGTGCTGGCGTTTTTTGTGTTTTTCGGTGTGCCGATGCTGATGAACGACACGCTGCACTGGTCTGAACTGTTCGGCAGCAAGTTTATGTTCACGGCGCTGCAGGCGGGCATCATCTGCCTGTCGCTGAACTGCGGCGCGTACATGGCGGAGATCATCCGCGCCGGTATCGAGAGCGTTGACAAGGGTCAGATGGAAGCCGCCCGCAGTCTGGGTCTGCCGTACTGGAAGGCGATGTCCAAGGTCGTGCTGCCGCAGGCCATCCGAACAATGATCCCCTCCATCATCAACCAGTTCATCATCACGCTGAAGGATACCTCGATTTTGTCGGTCATCGGTTTCCCCGAGCTTGTCAACACCGCCAAGAACGTCAACGCCAACGTCATGCGCGCGTTGGAGGTCTGGTTTATCGTAGGTGTGATGTATTTGATCGTCATTACGCTGCTGTCGCGTCTGGCAAAGCGTTTGGAGAGGGGGCTGAACCGTGGCCGTGAATAAGAACAACGTGAAAATCCACGTCGAGCATCTGAAGAAAAACTTCGGCAGTCTGGAGGTTCTCAAGGACGTGTCCGCCGACATCTGCGAGGGCGAGGTCGTCGTCATTCTGGGACCGTCCGGCAGCGGCAAATCGACCTTTCTGCGCTGCCTGAACCGGCTGGAAGATATCACCGGCGGCACCGTGATCGTGGACGGACACAATATGACCGACAAAAAAACCGACCTGAACAAGGTACGCGAAAACGTCGGTATGGTGTTTCAGCACTTTAATTTGTTCAGCAACCTGAACGTTTTGGGCAATATGATGCTGGCGCCCGTGGAGCTGAAAAAAGCCGACAAAGCCGCCGCCAAGGAGGAGGCCTTCCGCCTGCTGGAGCGCGTGGGGCTGGCAGAAAAGGCCGAAGCCTACCCGGCACAGCTTTCGGGCGGGCAAAAGCAGCGCGTGGCGATCGCCCGCGCCTTGGCGATGCACCCGGATATCCTGCTGTTTGACGAGCCGACCAGCGCCCTGGACCCCGAAATGGTGGGCGAGGTTTTGCAGGTTATGAAGCAGCTTGCCGCCGACGGTATGACGATGGTCGTGGTCACCCACGAGATCGGCTTTGCCCGCGAGGTCGCCTCCCGCGTGATTTTTATGGAGGGCGGCTACATCGTGGAGGAAGGCACGCCCGAGGAGGTCATCGACCATCCGCGTCAGCAGCGAACCATAGATTTTTTGAGCAAGGTTTTGTGATTGTACGCCGTCCTGTTTGGCAGGGCGGCGTTTTTTGTGGGTGCTTTTTTATAGGGTAATACATTTTTACCGCAGTGCAAAAGCCTTCCCCTTGGGGGGAAGCCATACAGGCGGTTTCCCCGCAATATTGTAATTTCCGTAAAACCGCGGGCGGGGCAATGCCCCGCCCCTGCTGCGCACTATAAAAACGTGTCCGCGCAAGCGGACACACCAAATCTTAACGCTAAACTCTAAACTTTTAACTCTGCGAATGCCCCCAAACTTTCCGCCCGGACTGCATTGTAATTTTTCCCCGGCTATGGTATACTTTTTCCATATAAATCCCGCCGGAGAGGACGAATTTTTATGAAATTTCTCAGCCTTGCTGAGCGCGCTTATGTATACAACCACTTGAACCGCGTACGGCATATCACGCTGGACCCCAACGGTCCCGGTGCGGTGCGCATCCATCTGGTGCCGTGCCGCAAGCCCGACCGCACCACCCCCTTTGTTGCCATTCTGAACGGGCAGGACATCCTGCCGCTGCAAATCAGCTGGGCGATCCTGCTTGCCTGCCTGATGGACGCCCTGCAGCCCTTTGCCGGCAAGGAGATCTCCCCTGCCGACTGGGACACCGTACAGGCACAGGCTGTCGCCGCTGCGCACAAAATGTACCGCCGCACGCCGTCCGTGCAGATCGAATCCGACCTGCAGGTGCTGCTGGACTGCCTGCTTGCCATCGCGCAGGGCAAGACCCCGCCGGTGTCGGTGCAGCCGATGCGCCTTGGCGACTACGCTGCCCGCATGGCAGCGCCCCACCGCATGGATCTGATGATCAGCGCCATGACCAAGGACGGCGCGTGGCACTGCAACCAAAAATGCCTGCACTGCTACGCCGCCTGCCAGCCCCTTGCCGAGGTGCCGGAGCTGGACACCGACCAGTGGCTGGCGGTCATTGAAAAATGCCGCAACGCGGGCATTCCGCAGCTGACCTTTACCGGCGGCGAGCCGACCCTGCGCAGCGACCTTGTTAAGCTGGTGCAGGCGGCGCAGTGGTTTGTGACCCGCCTGAACACCAACGGGCGTATGCTGACCAGCGCGCTCTGCCGCGACCTGCACGATGCCAGCCTGGACGCTGTGCAGATCACCCTGTATTCCGCCGACGAAGCTACCCACAACCAGCTTGTGGGCGCCAACGGCTTTACCGACACCGTGGGCGGCATCCGCAACGCCTTGGACGCGGGGCTGAGCGTCAGCATCAACACCCCGCTTTGCAGCGTAAACCAAAATTATCTTGCCACCGTGCAATTTGCCCACAGCCTGGGCGTGCGGTATCTGACCTGCAGCGGGCTGATCCCCACCGGCAACGCCGCCGGGGACGAAAGCCGCGCCGTGCGCCTGACCCCCGCCGAGCTGACCGAGGCGCTGCGCCCCGCCATGGCGTTTGCCGCCGAACACGGGCTGGAGATCAACTTTACCAGCCCCGGCTGGCTGAGCGAGGACACGCTGACCGCGCTGGGCTTTACGCAGATCCCCAGCTGCGGGGCGTGCCTGTCCAATATGGCGATTGCCCCCGACGGCACCGTGCTGCCCTGCCAGAGCTGGCTTTCGGGGCAGGGGCTGGGCAACATCCTGCACGAGCCGTGGCAGCGCATCTGGGACAGCGCATCCTGCCGCACCGTGCGCGAGGAAAGCGCCCGTATGAAACGCCAGTGCCAGCTGGGTGACACCCCGCTGCAGGAGGGCTGCTGATGAAAACAACATTTGTACGCAAAATTTTCGCCTTTTTGCTGGTCGGTGCGCTGGCGTGCCTGCTCTGCCTTGCCGCCTTTGCCGACAGCCTTGCCCCCCACGCCGAAAGCGGCGATATGGACTACATCCCCTACTACCGCGTCACCGTGGACCCGCGGGAGGACGGCTCTGCCGATATCACCTACGAGATCGACTGGCAGGTCATTGACGGCGGGCGTGACGACTACCTGTCCTGGGTCAAAATCGGTCTTGCCAACGCCTACGCCGACGAGCTGACCGCCCTGACCGACACCATCTCCGACATTGAGTACAGCGGCGACGGCGGCAGCTACGCCAAGATCACCTTTGCCGAGCCTTACTACGCCCCCGACATCGCCGCCGAGATCGGTGCCGAAAGCCGGGTACACTTTGCGTTTTCGGTACATCAGAGCCACCTGTTCCGCTTAAATACCGACGGCACCGCCGACTTTGCCTTTACCCCCGGCTGGTTTGACGAGCTGAGCGTGGGAAAGATGGAGGTGCGCTGGCGCATGACCGACGGCTGCACCGCCGACAATATGGCGACCAGCGGGGATTACCTCCTGTGGGAGTACGGTCCGCTGGGACACGGTCAGGCCGGGGAGGTCCACGTCACCATGCCGGTGACCGAGAGCTTTGACCCCGACGCCGCCTACAGCCCCGACGATGCGCTGACATGGGACGACAACGACCAAGGCACCTCTGTGGATGAGGTGATCGGCGTTACCTTTCTGATTGTATTGCTGACCGTGATCGTTATTTCGCTGAGCATGGCTCCCCACTGGGGCGGCGGCTTTGGCGATGACATCGACCCCGACGACTGGTACTGGTACACCAACGGCGTCCACACCGTGCGCCGTCTGCGCACAGCCCCGCCCCCCAGCGGCTACCACCGCACCGACCCGCCCAAGGGCTTTAAAGCGGGCGGCGGACACAGCCGGGGCGGCGGCGTGGGACGCCACAGCGGCGGAGGCGGCTGTGCCTCCTCCTGCGCGTGTGCCTGTGCGTCCAGCTGCGCGTGCGCCTGCGCCTGTGCGGGCGGCGGGCGCGCCGGATGCTCTGTCAAGGACTTTTACACCGTCAAACTTCCCCGCAAAGAAAGTGAGGCATAAGCCATGGGTCTGGAAGATCAATACGATGCTTGGGTGCGCGGCTTGATGGGCGGCGGCAAGTACGCCGCCACGCCCGAGCAGGCCGCCCAGGCCGGGGACGCCGTGCAGCAGATGCAGGCGCAGCTGGAGGCGCTGCAGCAGGCAAACCGCCGCCAGAAAACCGCCGCCGGTGCCGTGGATGCCGTGCAAAAGGCGGGCGCTGCCACCGCCGACAGCGTGCGCAAAATGAGCAGCGATTTAGCCCGCAGCCTGAAGCAGGACGGTCTGCTGGGCGGCAAGACCGCCGCCCCCACCCCCGCGCCCGCCGTGCCGGAACACGCCGATTTTACCGGTGTAGCGGAAAAAATCCGTGCGCAGGTGCTGGGGCAGGACGCCTTTGTGTCCGCCTTGGTCAAGGCGTTCCGCCGCCCCTTTGTGCTGGGTACCGCCGCCGACACCGACCGGGCGCGCAACATTCTGGTGCTGTGCGGCGCAGCCGGCACCGGGCGGCACTACGCGCTGGACTGCACCGTGCGCGAGCTGGCAGGGCGCGGCATTTTGCACAGCGAGCTGGTGGAAACGCTGGACCTTGCCCTGTATCCCGGTCCCGCGCAGGAAAAGTTGTTTTTGCAGGACCTGTACGCCGCGCTGCAATCGGATGCGGAGGTACTTGCGTTTGAAAATTACGAGGGCTGCGCCCCCGGTTATCTGAATATGCTGGCAACCTTGGCGATGGACGGCACACTGGCGCTGTCCAGCCGGTACGTCTTGCAGCGCGGCATCCTGGTGGATGTCGGCACGGCGCTGGCACCCGGTGCCATCGGCGAGCTGAAGGCGGGCGGCAAATATTTTGTGTTTTTCTCCCGCAAGGGCGAGGCGGCGTTGGCAGAAACCTTCGGCGCCCGCTTTGTGGATGCCGTCTGCGGGGATATCTGCCGCACCGAAGCCTTCACCCCGGAGTCGCTGGCAGCCATCGCCGCGCGCGAGCTGAACGAGCTGGCGCAGCGGGTGCGCCGCCAATGCGGGCTGACCTTGGGTATGGACGCCGCCGTGCGCGACCTTGTCGCCGCGCAGTACGGCAAGACCCGCGGTATGCAGGCGATGCGCGACTACTGCGACACCGTGTACCGCGCCATTGCCGAGTATGTGCTGGACGCCGACACCGCCCCCGCCGCCGGAACCCACGCCGCGCTGCGCGTGGAAAACAACCGCCTGCTGATGGCGGTGGACGGCGCCGCGCCGCTGGACCTGCTGGCACTTTTGCCGCAGCAGTACCGCGGGGATGTCGATGCCGTGGAGGCGGAGCTGGACGAGATCGTCGGGCTTACCGAAATCAAGAATTATGTGCGTGACATCGCCAAAAACGTGCAGGCGCAGCAGCGCCGCAAGGCAGAGGGGCTTAAGGTTGCCGACATCAATATGCATATGATCTTTACCGGCAACCCCGGCACCGGCAAGACGACGATTGCCCGCATTTTGTCCAAGTACCTCAAAGCCATCGGCGCTTTGCGGGGCGGGCAGCTGGTCGAGGTGACCCGCGCCGACTTGGTGGGGCGCTATGTCGGGCATACCGCGCCGCTGACCAACACGGTGATCCAAAGCGCCTTGGGCGGCGTGCTGTTTATTGACGAAGCCTACAGCCTGTACCGCGGCGGCGAGGACAGTTTCGGCTTGGAGGCCATCGACACGCTGGTCAAGGGCATTGAGGATCACCGCAACGATCTGGTGGTGATTCTGGCAGGCTACACCAAGGAGATGCAGCTGTTTTTGAGCGCGAACTCCGGGCTTGCCAGCCGCTTCCCGAACCAGATCGAATTCCCCGATTACACGGGCGCAGAGCTGTACAAAATTTTGCTTTCCATCGCCAAAAGCAAAGGCTACCGACTGGACGAAAGCTGCGAACAGCCGCTGACCGAATGGTTTGACCGCCGCCAGGCCGAGGACGCCGCCACCAACGGCAACGGGCGTATGGCGCGCAACGCCTTGGAAAAGGCGATTTTGAACCAATCCCGCCGCCTGATCGCCGACCCTGCCGCCAGCCTGGAGCTGCTGCTGCCCGGCGATTTTGAGCTGGAATAAGCGCTGCGGCAAAACCGCAACTATGGCTCCCCCCTTTGGGGGAAGCTGTCACCGCAGGTGACTGATGAGGGGGCGTCTGCCGGACATTTTCCCCTCATCCGGCGCGTGCCGCGCCACCTTCCCCCCAAGGGGAAGGCTTTTCGACAAACAACAACCCCGAGGTGCGCCTTTACAGGCGCACCTCGGGGTTGTTTACGCATTCTCCAATACCGTGCGGATCTCCTCATCGGTCAGGCGCTTACGCACCGGGGCGGGTTCCCCGCTGCCCGGCACCAGCTGCAAGCCCCAATAGGTCAGATCCAGCCATTGCCCGAACTTGTACCCCGTGCGCTTTTCGACACCGAACCGGGTAAACCCCAGCGCCTTGTGCAGCGCATCGCTGGGCTTGTTGCCGCCCGTGACCAGCGCGTAGGCGTTACGGTAGCCCTGCCGGTGCAGCAGCGCCAAAAGCGCGGTGTACAGTCGTTTTCCTATCCCCTGCCCCACGGCATCCGGCGCACAGTAGACGGTGGTTTCCACATCCCACGCATAGGCTGCGCGGCTGTGCCAAGGGTGGGCGCAGGCAAACCCCAGCAGCCGCCCGTCGGCGGCGCGGGCAACCAAAAAGGGCGCGGCGGTCAGCACCTCGGCGATGTTTTGGCGGTATTCCTCCGCCGTGCTGGGCGCGTACTGAAACGTCTGCACCCCGTGGGTCACATACCAGTTGTACAAATCGGCAACGTCGGCAGCGTCGTCAGGGGTCGCCATACGCAGCGTCACGGCGTTGTCGGCAAGCCAGCGGGCAGCCAGCGCCTCTTTTTCGACCTTCGGCAGCTTTTTCACGGCAGCCTCGCGCCTCAGCGCGGCGCTTTTGTCGGCGCAGCGCTCGGCGTAGGTCAGCCGCACGGCGGCGGTGCCGTGGCTTTTGGTGTACTTGGCGCCGCCCTTGCCGCTTTGGTGGGCTTTCAGGCGGCGGGCAAGGTCGTTTGTCCAGCCGCAGTACAGGCTGCCGTCCGGGCAGCGCAGCAGATACACCCACGCTACTTCCGGCACCGGGGCGCGGTCGGCGGCGGTGCTGGCGGCGGGTCCCTGCCCCGGCGTCATTCGCTTACCGGGCGTCCGGCGGCGCGCAGGGTGCGGCGGCAGGCTTCGATGGCGTTCGCCTTGTCGTCGGCGGTGATCAAAAACCGGCTGGGGTGGCAGAACCGCAGCCCCAACCCGCTGACACGGCGCAGCTCCTCCTCAGGACGTCCCGCCCACGCCGGGGGGAACGGCAGCTTGCTGCGCTTGGTGCGGTGGTCGGTCACGCACTGCGCGCTGTACCCGCCGCGCTGGCTGGGGTAGACGACAAACAGCGCATCCGTTTTGTACAAACCGTTTTTCCACGGCATATAGGCGGGCAGCACAACGATGCCGTCACGCATATTGGCGTAGGCGCGGCGCACGGCGTCGTCGGCGCGGTTGACGGCGTTGGCGGCGGCGATCTCGTTTTCCAGAATCTGCTTGGCAACGGCGACTGCCCGCAGGAAGCAGGCGTCGGGGTCGTCCTTGGAATCCCACAGCGGGTTAAAGCTGCCGATGGCGTCCGCCAGCGAGTTCTGCTCGCCGGTGTTGTCGTTCAGATCCAGCGGCTGGATGAAGTTTTCGTCCATAGGGCGGGCTTGATGCTCGCCCACCAGCTGTGCGCCCAGCACCCGCCACAAAAGACCGAATGCGGCATACGGGATGCCGTTGGCGCGGGTTTCGCGCGGCTCGCTGTGGTGGTCAAACAGACCGCCGCCGACATCGTAAACGATGCCGTCAAAGTCGTCCGGCACGGTAAAGCCGCGGATAATCTGGATGTCAGGGCGCAGAATTTGCAGCAGCGCAGTGGAAAAAACATCGTCTGCATGGAATTTTCCGCCGTGGGTAAAGCCTTTTGCGGGGATTTTCATAGCAATGCTCCTTTTATACAGTCAGGGTGTGGTACACCGTACCGTCGAGGTGTTTCCAGGTAAAAACGCTGCCGTCCAGCAGCAGATAGCCGTGGGGCGTGTTCTCCTTCGGGATGGACACCGAGCCGGGGTTCAGGTAATAATTGTCCATACCAAAGGGCTGCCACGCGGGGACGTGGGTATGCCCGTGCAGCAGGATATCGCCGGGCTGCAGCGGCGGCAGATGGGCGGTGTTGTAGTGGTGTCCGTGGGTGGCGTAGATCAGCCGCCCGCCGGATTCCAGCAGCGCGTAGTCCGCCAGAATGGGGAATTCCAGCACCATTTGGTCCACCTCGCCGTCGCAGTTGCCGCGCACGCAGAACACCTCGGTCTTGCGGGCGTTCAGCATCGCCAGCACCTCCTTGGGCGCGTAGGCGGGCGGCAGGTCGTTGCGCGGACCGTGGTACAGGATATCGCCCAACAGCAGCAGCCGGGGGCGGTTTTCGCGGTCGTGGGCGGTCAGCAGGTCGCGGCAGTACCCCGCCGCGCCGTGGATATCGGATGCAATCATCAATTTCATAGGTATCCTCACAATCTATCACCCTATTTTACCGCGAAACGGGGGCGAAATGCAAGTGGTGCGGTGGGAAATGTTGCGGGGGCAAAAGCCTTCCCCTTGGGGGGAAGGTGGCGCGGAACGCGCCGGATGAGGGGGTAATGTCCGGCAGGTTCCCCCTCATCAGTCACCTGCGGTGACAGCTTCCCCCAGAGGGGGAAGCCATAGATGCGGTTTACCCGCAAGTTTCGCGTTACCGCGCAGCATATTTTTATTGCCCCGCCCCCCGCCGCGCAAAACACCCCCTGCTGCCCATAACAGGCGGCAGGGGGTGTTATTATAAGTCAAAATGCAATCAGACGATTTCCACTTTTTCCATAACCACGGGGGTGCGAGGCTTGTCGTTCCAGTCGGTGGCGACGGCGGCAATCTCATCCACAACCTCCATGCCGGACACAACGTGACCGAACGCGGCATAGCCGCCGTCCAGATGCGGGGCGTCCTGATGCATGATAAAGAACTGGCTGCCTGCCGAGTTGGGGTCCATCGCGCGTGCCATGCTGATAACGCCGCGGGTGTGCTTGATGGGGTTGGCTACGCCGTTTTGGGCAAACTCGCCCTTGATGTTCCAGCCGGGACCGCCGGTGCCGTTGCCCTTGGGGCAGCCGCCCTGAATCATAAAGCCGGGGATCACGCGGTGGAAGGTCAGCCCGTTGTAAAAGCCCTGCTTGACCAGCTTTTCAAAGTTTTCGCAGGTGATGGGGGCAGCGGCATGGTCCAGCTCGATGTCGATGGTCTTGCCGTTTTGCATGGTGATACGAATCATACTTCATTCTCCTTTGGGGTTGTATTTTCGGGGTCGCTTGCCGGGGTGGCAATGCCCGCCGTATAGCTCATACTGCCGATATGCTGCCGCAGCTCGTCCGCGCTCAGGCGGTCGCCCCAGAACAGCAGCGCGGCGCTCATATACTGCTCGCACCGCTGCTGGGCGCGGGGCAAAAGCCCGCGCACGCCGCCGTCATACACCGCGCCGGTAAAGGGGTCTTTCCAGCGGTCGGGCAGATCCTCGGACAATTCGCAGGGCGTAACGTGTCCCATGATCATACCCTTTTTGCCGAAAAGCGGCTCGACCGCCTTAAAAAATCCGCGTACCACCGGGCTTTCGGTGGCAAAAAGCCCCCGCAGCTTGTAGATATGGTAAAACGCATCCGCGATGTATTCGGGGCTGATTTCCTCGCCGTACACCTCGCGCAGGCTGTCGCGCAGCAGCGTGATAATGTCCGAAAGCTCCTCGCCCACGGGCAGAGGGCTGACGTCCTCCACGTTGACGGCGCCGTTGCCGGTGTCCTGCCGGTACAGCGCCGAGTCCAGCCCGATCTCCAAAAAGCCGTGTCCGCCGGGCTGCGCGTAGGGCTTGCCCTCCTCGCACATGGCAAAGACAAAGGGGTGCATCACGGTGTCGGCGGCATAGTGGCACAAAAAGCCCAGCACATACTCCATCTGCGGGCGAGTGCGGACGTGCCTGCATAGGCTGAACAGAAAATCGCCTGTCTTTTCCTCGTGCATACGGTTGCCGAGACCGATCAGGTCATAGCGGCGCTTGGCGCGTTTTTTCCACACTTCAAAGCAGAAAAAGCTGTCCGGTCCATTGGCACCGGCGGCAAAGGCAGCCGGGTAGCGTATTTTGCAGCGGATCGCTGCAGCCGCCAGCCGTGCCGTGCGCACATGGGTGTAGCCTTCGGGCATGGTATTGTCACTTCCTACATTTACAGTATAGCCCTACTATTGTAGACGTTTGCAGGCAAATTGTCAAACCCCGACGCCTCTTAAATTTTGCGGCTGTCGCCCTGCAGGGTCTTGGGCAGCACAAAGAAATACAGCGCCGCGCCCGCCAGGATAATTAAAATCACCGACAAAATGCCGTACGGACCGGCGGCGCGGTTGATGGCATCCACCTGCTCGGCGGTGGCGGTGGCGGCGGTCAGCCCCTGTGCCGCCAGCATCCGGGCGGACGCCAGCGCGCTTACGCCGCCCACCAGCGTGGGACCCAGAATGGACGAAAACTTGCCGAAGATATCAAAAAAGCCGAAGAACTCGCCGCTGCGGTCCTTGTCGGGGATCAGCTTGCCGAACATCGAGCGGCTCAGCGCCTGAATGCCGCCTTGGCTGGTGGCGCACAGCACCGCCAGCACCCAGAACTGCCACAGGCTGTTCATAAAGAATGCAAAGATGCAGATGAACGAGTACACGCCGATGCCCACGCCCACCATAACGCGGGCGCCGAATTTTGCCGCCAGCTTCATATACAGCAGGCAGAAGGGCAGCCCCAGCACCTGCACCAGCAGCAGCGCCAGCAGCATACCGGCGGAATCCAGCCCCAGGTTGGTGCCGTAGCTTGTGGACATACTGATGATGGTATGCACGCCGTCAATGTAGAAAAAGTACGCTACAATGTACACCAGCATCGGCTTGTCAGCGGCGATTTCCCGGATGGTCGTAAACACGTTTTTGATGCTGCGCCCCACATCGCCTTTTTCGTAGGGCTTGCCGGTGGTCTGCTTGCAGTTTTTCAGCAGCGGCAGGCTGAACGCCAGCCACCACACGGCGGTAAAGCCAAAGATAAAGGCAAGGCAGGTCAGCATCGGCACGCCCACGGCGTTCATGATCAGGAAAATCAGCAGCGGGATCGTCGAGCCGCCGATATAGCCCAGCCCGTAGCCCAGCGTAGAAACCGAGTCCATGCGGTCCTCGGTGGTGACGTCGGTCAAAAAAGCGTCGTAGTAAATGCAGCTGGCATCAAAGCCGATGGTGCTTAAAATGTACAGCACCAGCACCAGCATTGCGACCTTGGACGCCGCCGCAGGTGAGGAGGTGAAGTCCATCAGCGGGGTGAACGCCAGCCCGGCGACCGACACCACGCCCAGCAGCAAAAACGCCGTGAACAGCCTTTTGCGCATACCGCGGATGTCGCCGAACACGCCCAGAAACGGCGCGGACAAGGCAACGATCGCCATGGCAATGCTGGTGGCGTAGCCCCAGATGGACATACTGGAAACGCTGTCGGCGGTACATTCCGCCACCGAGTTGAAGAAGATCGGCAGAATGGTGACGACAATGACCGAGTGCGCACTGTTCGCCCAGTCGTACATCATCCAGCTAAGCTCCTGCTTGGTGAATTTTTTTAAAAAGCCCATAGATCGAGCCTCCCTCTTACATTTTGAGATTAGACGGATACAAAGTTATTGTACCATTTTAGCCGTGCAAAAACAACACGCCCCGCCTGCCTTTCGGTAAGCGGGGCGTAAAATTTTTGTCATATTTTTGCAGCAAAATGACGGCACACAGAGTGGAGAGTTAAGAGTTAAGAGTTAAGAGTTAAGAGTTAAGAGTTAAGATAAGGTGTGTCCGCTGCGCGGACACATTTTTATTATAGTGCCATGTAGGGCGGGGTGACCCCACCCCGCCGGGGTGTTTTGCGATAACCGCAAAATTTTGTGATGACAGGGACATACCGGCAGGTTTGTAGGGAACGGTCTTGACCGTCCCGTGCGGTTTGCCCGTTAGTTCGCATTACCGGGATGATTGCAACGGGCGGCATATATGCCGCCCCTCCCGCGCAAAAGCCTTCCCCTTGGGGGGAAGGTGGCGCGCCTGCGCGCCGGATGAGGGGGTAATGTCCGGCAGTTGCCCCCTCATCAGTCACCTGCGGTGACAGCTTCCCCCAGAGGGGGAAGCCATACAGGCGGGTCGTCCGCTCTCATTCGCAGAGCTGATAAAACACCACCGCCCCGGCGGCGGCAACGTTGAGGGAGTCCACGCCGTGGCGCATCGGGATCATCACCGTGTAGTCGCACCGGGCAATCGTCGTTTTTGCCAGACCGTCGCCCTCGGTGCCCAGCACTACCGCCAGCTTTTCCTCGCGCTGCAGGGCGGGGTCGCGCACGCTGACGGCACGGTCATCCAGCGCCATGGCGGCGGTCTTAAAGCCCAGGGCGTGCAGCGCGTCCATACCCCCGGCGGGCCAGCAATCCAGCCGCGCCCACGGGATCTGAAATACCGTACCCATACTCACGCGCACGGCGCGGCGGTACAGCGGGTCGCAGCATCCGGGCGAAAGCAGCACGCCGTCCATGCCCAGCGCTGCCGCGCTGCGGAAAATCGCGCCGATGTTGGTGGAATCCACAATGTTTTCCAGCACGGCAACGCGGCGGGCGTTTTGGCAGACCTCCGCCACCGTGCGCGGGGCGGGGCGGCGCATGGCGCACAGCACGCCGCGGGTCAGCGTGTAGCCGGTCAGCTGCTGCAGCACTGTGCGGTCGGCGGTGTACACCGGCACATCGGGGCAGCGCGCCAGCACGGCGGCGGCAGACCCCGCAATGTGCGGGCGCTCCATTAAAAAGGAAAGCGGCTCGCACCCGGCGTCCAGCGCCGTGCCGATGACCTTGGGGCTTTCGGCAATAAAAATCCCCTTTTCCGGCTCGGCGCGGCTGCGCAGGGCGTTTTCGGTCAGGCGGGCATACACGTCCAGCTCCGGGGCAGATATTTGCGTAACTTCGATGATTTTCGGCATAAGCTCACGGCTCCTTCGGGGGATTTTTCTGCATTTCCCGCGCCTTGCGTGCCAGCTCCTCAAAGGTGCGGTCCTGCGTAAAGCAGCGGTGGTAGGGGTTCTGCATCCCCCGGCGGGGGTCGGCGGTGCGCTTGCGGCGGCGCAGTGCCTGCCGCAGCCATACGGGCATTTTCATGGCGGTCACTCCGCAGCGCCGGCGGTCAGCTGCTGCCACAAGGCTTCCCCGGCGGCAAACTTGTCGGCGTTCTTGTCGTCCCACACGCCGCGCGCGCCGATGTACAAATTTGCCAGCACGTCCTGGTTGTCCCCCGTCAGGCTGTCCATCAGGGTGTAGCCCTCGTACTGCCCCAACGCCAACCCGGTCAGCACGGGGCAGTCACTCCAGCGGTAGACCATCTGCTGCCATGCGTCGTCGGGCAGCGTTTCCGCATCGTCGGGCTGGGTGCCGTCCCGATACCGCAGCGCGCCGGTGTTCTTTTCAAAGCCCGCCGGGTCCTGCAAAATATAGAGAAAGGTTTCGCCGCCGGTGACCTCGGCGCTCAATTGGGTGACGCCCGCCATCTGGTAGTAGGCGTCGGCATTGCTTTCCGCCCCGGAAAAGTCCACCGTGTACTGGCTGATCTGCACCACGACCTTGCCGTCGCCGTTCAGGTCGCTGCAAAAGGGAACCAGCGCATCCTGCAAAGCGGTGACGGTATCCTGCGGCAGCTCGGTGGTGCCGACATAGCCGATTTTGACATCCGGGCGGGTCTGCAGCACGGTATCCTTAAGGAATACCGCCATCAGCACCACCGCCGCGATCACCACCGCAACGATCATTTTGTTGTAATGCCACCAGTTGGCAGCCTTTTCTTTTTTGGTGTATTCCTTGGCGGCTTCGGGCGGGGTGTAGGTTTCCACGCTGTCTTTTGTGACCCATGCCATTGGCAAACTCTCCTTTATTCAAGCAACTGCCTTATTGTAACACATTTTTGCGCGATTATTTGTAAACTTATTTTAACAAAACCTTGCAAACCGCGCAGCAGAACGGTATGATTATACTGTATTCCTATTATACTGTATGTCTGCATACAAGTCAAAATAAAGCAAAAAACAAGGAGCTTTTGTATGAACGAATCCTCGGGACGCAAGGTCGGCATTGCCCGTTTTTTTGAACTGCTGGGGCGCGACCTGTGGAGCTTTTACCGCGCCAGCTTTTTGTGCTGCGCCGCCTTTTTGCCCGGCTTTGCCGCTGTGCTGTTCGGGCTGATGGCGCACCTCCCGCTGCTGTGCGCCTTGGGCGGTGCGCTGGGCGGTGCGCTGGCGGGTCCGTTTTTGGTGGGTCTGGCCGACACCGTGCTGCGCGCCCTGCGCGATGAGCCGGGCTACTGGTGGCACACCTACAAGCGTGCATGGCGGCAGAACTGGCGGCAAAGCCTGATACCCGGTGCGTTGCTGGGGCTGTTTTTGGGCGGCTGGAGCGCCGTTTTGTTCCATATGGTAAACGATGCCAACCCCGGCACCATGATGTGGGTGGCTGCCGTGGCGGGTATGTTTGTCTGCGTGGGCTTTTTGGTCTGGCTGTTTGCCCAGATCCCGCTGGTGGATCTGCCGCTGCCGGAGCTGATCAAAAACGCCGCGCTGATGTTTTTCGGCTTTTTGCCGCGCACGCTGGCAGCAGCTGCCATCACCGCCGTGTACTGGGTCGTTATGCTGCTGACCCTGCCCGCCAGCATGATTGTGATCGTGGTGTTCGGCTTCTGGCTGCCGGTCATTCCCGCGCTGATGATCGTCTATCCCGGCTTGGACAAGGTGTTCCGGCTGGAGGAAACCCTGCAGGCGCGCCGCGATGCCGAGATCAACGAGCGTATCGCTGCCCGCGAGGCAGAGAACCACGACCGGTAAAGGGGCTGCATTATGGAGAGAAATACCGCAATTTTGCGTGATACCGACGTTTTTATGCGCGGTGAGCTGGATAATGTTACGATATCGGACGGGTGCATCGTGCTGGACCTTGTGCAGGGCGGCTATGTGCCTTACGGCTGCTACACCAGCGCCCCCCTGCCGATGCCCGCCTTTGACGCGCTGCGCGTCAGCTGGAATGCCGACGCCCCCGACCAGACGGCGGTGGAGATGCAGGCGCGCGTCATGGTAGACGGCAACTGGTCGGCGTGGGTCACCTTTGGCAAATGGAGCCGCTTTCTGCGCCGTGAATCCCCTGCGCCGCTGGACAGGGGCTGCCTGCAGCAGCGCCCCGATGTGCTGCAGCTGGACAGCAAGACCGGGCAGCAGGTGCAGCTGCGCATCTACCTGTACACCAAAACCGAGCGTGCCACCCCCGCGGTCAGCCTGCTTTGCGCCAGCGTGCGCACGCAGGACGGCATCCCCGCCGGCGGGCGCCCGGTCAACACCCGGCTGCATCTTTTGCCCTACGCCGCCGCCCGCCGCGCCCCCGCGCTGCGCCCGTGGATGGATTTAGCGTGCAGCCTGACCGCCCTGACCAACCGCTGGGGCGCCGACCTTTTGCCCGAGGAGCTTGCCCAAGTCCTGCGCGACTGGCGCGCCGACAGCACCGACCCCCGCAACCTCGGCTTTGCTGCCG